>OIWS01002085.1_pt1 | contig 17399 bp, 14 predicted proteins | sample 1587611 | NCBI WGS metagenome assembly OIWS01 (sample SAMEA3888919, study PRJEB22519) | human gut metagenome | biome: human gut; feature: human-associated habitat; material: faeces | place: Denmark | collected 2010 | reverse complement strand
CAGAGTTCTCAGCGTGAAAAAATAAAAATCCCCGCGATCCGGTAAAGGATGCGGGGGACTCACTGAGATAATATCTATCTGAAATTAATTGAAATTTACTATTTACAAGACGGAGGACATGTTCGATTTTACCTAATGATAAAGCATACACCGCAGTTGAGCACAACTTGTATCTCATCAATGTTCTGATGGACTGCTTTTTGCCAGAGAAAACTTTCGATTTCTTATTTTTGCATTGAGTTACACGCCTTCACTGGGCAGTCAGGTTATTCCTTTCAAGTCTAAGGATGATGTGCATACTATCGGCAACTCGCTGATTTAAATTACAAAATTTATATATTTCCCAACCTTACAGGAATCCGGTATCAGCCATGTAACGTTTCGCTACACTTAGGTGCTGTCTGGAGCGACCTGCTATGAATCAAAAATGTCTTTTTCTCTCAATCCGAGCCACTTTTCGAGATATCTAAGCAGCGTTCGCAGGGCCTCTTCGTGCTCAGGGAACTGGGCAGGATTAATCGCATCACACTTAGCTTTCGCCACATCAATGCCAATAAAGTCGTCAATTGTCTCTTTATTGAAACTGTTGTGCTGCGTGGAGACGCGATCACCGTAAGTATAGCTCGTACCTCGGCTCATCAGGCGTGTGGCCATGGTTGCGAAGCCTTGGTTGGTTTGAATGGCTTTCCTCACCCACTCTCGAGGTTCGTCCATTGAATCTGTATAGTTTTCCCAGCGATAGAGCAGTGATATGAGATCCGGTTCAGCAATCAGCTCATCGCCGTCTGCTGCGCGGATCCTTATCAACCGCAACCATTCAGCTTTCATTGCCACAACGGTGTTGAGATCTAACGCTGGCTCGAAGGCCCCACTCTCACCCTCATTACGATCGGTGGGATCGCTGAGATGGATCAGGATTGAGGTAACGGATAGCGCTTCAGTTTTACGGAGTGCTTCAAGAGCTAAACCGCCTCGAACATCCTCAGGAATTCGCTTCAAGTACCAACTTGTCGCTCTCCATGCTGCTACATATGACGAGTCGAAAGAGCCGCTGTTCGTGCCTGAGAGGTTTTCAGCAATTCTGAACATTCCTGGGAGCAGAACAGCAGCGTTCTCGGTTGGTAATCGGTCGACGGATTCATCGAGCCTCGCAACGAGCGAATTCAGCAGCCCGTCAGCTTCGACGGCTGCGATTTCAGCAAAGAGCTCGTCCTCTGTCGCTGTTGCATTGAGAAAATCAACGAAACGGCGCTCAGATATTTCTCCAACCGACGTCTGCAGTTCAAAGTAACGTGGGAAGTAGCGCGAAGTGCATACTCGTTTCTCCGTCAACCACCGGCGATGGTAGCCGTCTGCATAGTTCGTCCCCCCATACGCCCATTCGAGGGGAGGAAATAAGTCTTTAAGCGCTTCACAAATGATATTGCGGCGCTCTTCTGAGACGATCTCCAGAAGTTCTTTAGCTGCTGTTTGGTCCACCTCCCGTCGGCCATCACGGAAGAAGCGACCTTCCTGGAGAACCAATCCTCTCTCACGGAACAGTGCATCGTGGAGGTCAGGTTCGAAGACCCGGAGTGTTTCCAAAAGCAGGAAATCTACAATGTTCACCTCGAACACGTCACCGACCACATGCAGTGGCATGTGTACAGCTATGGAAGAGATGAGACGACGTGCATCACGCATGTTGCGAAGGAGGGGCTGGATGCAGCCAATACAAGCGTTACCCCAGCGTCTCTGAGAAAACCCGTTGGCCTCAGTTGCGTAGAACTCCGCCATTTTAGAGAGCACCTCCTCGAACATGCGATGCACGAACGATGCCGGGACAGCTGGTAAATCAAAACTAGCCTGCACGATCTTTTCAAGGAAGGCTCGGCCGTCATTGTCAGCAACCGGATCTAGTGCTCGTTCTACTATACTGGGCTGGAACAGTAGCACAAAAACAATATTAGGTAGATTAGCATTCGCCTTTACCTGCCGAAGCAACATCCTGATCTGCTCAGGTTCGAGCCGGTCAATGTCGTCGACGAAGACAACCAGCGGCCGGTCAAGTTCGCGAAGACGAGCCTCAAGCGTTGTGCGTACCTTGTCTAGAGACTCGCCGCTATGGTCTCGCCCGAGATACGATAGCACGCGTCCGAGAAGAGGTACTCCGACCGAGAGAAAGGCAAGAACAGCCGCGACCTTTGCAACTGTCGGAAGGTCATATCCAATAGCCGACGCGATCGCTATAACCGAAGCATTTGTTAGCACCGTCGAGATTAGAAGGCCTGAACTCCCAGCCTCTTTAAGAGGCTTACTGACCCCGGTAAGGATCGCTCCGTAGCGTCGCAGTGCTTCGGCACGATCGAGTGCTGCCTTCGAATGCTCGCCTCCCAATCGATCTGCTATCTGGCCAAATAGCGCACGGGCGATTGCGTCGCCGTCTCCCCATTGCCATGGGTTAAAGTCGAGCCAGTCCGCTCCACTGCTCTTGGCATCGAGCCGTTCGGTGATAAGGTTTTTCAGTGATGATTTGCCGAAGCCCCATCCCCCACGAATAGCGAACACTCGGCCTTCGCGCAAACTAAGCTCCGAAAGCACGTCGGCTATACGAAGCCGCGAATCCGGACCTTCTAAGGCGATCTTCGGATGCTGTCCGAATCGGAGCTTCAGCCCCAATCCCTCCGTCCGGCTGCTCGTTCCTTACCATATCAGCATTAGGCTTCGCGCGACGGCGCGCACGCCATGCCGCCAGACGGAACAACAGCTTACTCATCGCACACCATCTCCCAATAATGCATGTATCAATTGTCCTATTGTTAGAAGCTTCACTGGTTCACAGACAGAGCAAGTTAAAGCCTGTGCGAGCTTTATCTGCACAAGTTCAACTTATTACGTAAGCAAACTGAAGGGGACAAGCTGCAAACGCAAGCCAGTATAGCGGTTCTGCCTACTCAACATGAAGGCGCAGATAAAAGGTGTATTGAATAGGAGATAGAATTTCACTGACAGTAAAATTATATTGCAAAACATCGAAAATAATGCTTTACTTATCACAGGTCAGGCGTTCCGCCTGAGCTGTGTTCTTTAAAATGATTGTTCTCATCGTAACAGCGAAGGTCTAGCGTAATTGCCTGCTTATCAGGCCGCTCCTTCATCCGGTGTTGGAGATTTTGACGGGCAGACTAGCGTCATCGGTCAGTCTGAAGCACGTTCGTCATGATGGTGATTTGTAGCCAGTCGCGATACGCGGCTACTAGGCAACTGCACTATCGGAGTTAACGGGGCTTCATCGTCGCGAAGACTGGTGTTGGGCTTGCGCATCGGGTTGGCTCCTTTCGGCCATCGCCTTGTTACGGGGCTTCGGCGTTTTGCCGATTCAAAGGAGAGCAACATGAATCACGATACTTTAAAGAACACCATCGCAACGCTTGAAAAGCTGCGCGATGCTCACTGCAGCCAACTCGATGCTGGCGCTCTGGCAGAGCTGGAAGATGTATTGCGTCAGTTACGCATACATCGTGACAGCCCGGTAAGAAGCGGTTTCCGGTTTGACGATATCGTCTTCCGGGTACTGCGTATTATTGACGTTGTGGTTCGTCTGATCACAAACATTGATGATTGGATGAAATAATGCAACAGAGCCAAGACGCAGCAGGCCCAATATTTATTTGCGGAGTTAATTATGAATATCGGACAGGCTATCAAGTTATGCCGAACCAGAAGGGGAATATCACAGACGGATTTAGCTCGGAAGGCAGAATGTTCTGTTTCTTATCTTTCCATGCTTGAAAACAATAAGCGAGACCCGACGCTTTCAACCATTAACAGCATTGCTTCTGCTCTCAACATTCCTGTCAGCATTATTTTCTTTATTGCAGCAGAGGCCGGTGATCTTAACGGTATTGATAAAGGACTCCAGGGAGAACTTGCGCGTACTGCGTTGGAGCTGCTTAATGATTCACACTCCGTCTGACTCACCCTTCTATAGCAAACGACGCATCAGCAGTATGACAGCGCTATCAAAAGCGCTGAACATCTCTCCTATCGAACTACTTAATCTAGCCAATCGTGCAGACCATATGTACCGACTCGCCAGCACTATCACTAAGCCTGACGGAAGTACGCGCCAGACTTGGGATGCATATGCACCACTAAAAAAAGTACAACGCAATATCAGGCGCAATATTCTTGATTACGTTGTGTATCCAGCATATTTGACAGGTAGTCTGAAAGGTTGTGATTTTAAAACCAATGCAACTTTACACACTGGTTCTACGATTGTTATTAATGAAGATATCACACGTTTTTTTCCGTCAACTTCAGACACAATAGTGCATAACATATGGCAACATTTCTTTGGCTTCGATAATGAAGTAGCTGAATGTTTGACCAAGCTGACGACCCGACAAGGGGAGCTACCTCAGGGGGCCATCACTAGTTCATTTCTGGCTAACCTGGCGTTTTGGAAAGATGAACCGGCACTGCAAGCCAGTTTTCGGGCAAGAGGGATAATTTATTCCCGCTACGTTGATGATATCGCCGTCTCGTCTGTAAACTTTCTTGATAAACCGGCTAAAACGAATGTGATAGCCTCGGTTTATGGCATGCTTTCCAGGCACGGTTACCAGCCCAAACGAGCTAAACACGAAATCAGAACATCTGGGCAACGGATGGAAGTTACCAAGCTTTCGGTGAATTCAAAACCTGGTCTCTCTTCCGCTAAGCAAAGTCAGATACGATCGGCAGTCCATCATTTGGAGCAAGCTATTCTTAGGGGCGAAATTATCGAGTTCGATAAGGGCCCTTATGCACAAACATTGGGACTAGTTCATTTATTGGCCAGATTACATCCTGGTAAAGCAAAAAAACTTAAACAGCGCTTGCTTGCTCTTAAGAGTGCGGTGCGCATGAATATGTATACATAGTGTAAGGACCAGGGCAAAAAATTTTTACTAAGGTGAATGCGTGGCAATCTTTGACATTGAAAAGGATGAATTACTTCGGCTCTCCGATACTCAGCTAGAAGAGCTGATAGCTCGGCTAGCAGAAGCTGAAGTGGCAATACATGGTCATAGCCCTGCATGTGTAAATTGGTCTGGCTCAATTACAGCCCCTGACGGAGGAATTGATATCCATGTTCAGGTTCCAGTTGATCAACTGAAAGCAGGCTTTCTTATAAGGCCTAATACGGTCTTTCAGGCAAAGAAACATAAAATGCCAAAGGCTACAATTGAGAAGGAAATGGGCACCGGCAACGCGCTTTCACCCATAATCTCAGAACAAGCCAGAAAGCAAGGTAGCTACATAATTGTCAGCCTGGGTGATGATTGCTCGCCGACAGGAAAGGCGGATCGTCTCAAAGCGATGAGGGATGCAGTAAAAGATGATCCTAACAAAAGCAATCTTCACCTCGATTTCTACGACCGTTCCAAACTCATTCAATGGCTGCGTCAACATCCATCAGTAATGCTGTGGGTAAAAGGGAAGCTTGGGCAAGGATATTCCGGCTGGCAACCTTACGGAGCCTGGAGTAATCCGCCCCAAGGTGTTACAGACACTTTAATCTCAGCCCCGGGGGTAACTATTACTTTACCGTCGGGAAACGGGCAAAAACTCAAAATTGATGAAGCAATTAGCCCAATGCGAGAACTTATCCGTTCGACGAATAAGGCGGTTCGTATTACAGGATTATCTGGTGTCGGGAAGACTCGGATCGTTCAGGCGCTCTTTGATGAAACTGTTGGAACAGATGCGCTTGACCGGACAGTAGCTATTTATGTTGATACTGGCTCTGAGCCAGTACCGTCGGCTACAGCAATGCTTGATAAGCTGATCGCTGAGGACCGACGAGCAATTATGATCCTTGATAATTGTCCATCAGAACTCCATGCTTCGCTTGCCAGCAAGGTATCAGCCGCAGGAAAAGAAGTAAGCCTCATCACAATCGAGTACGACATTAGGGATGACAAACCACAGACAACTGAGGTCATCTATATTGAGACAGATGGTCCAGAGGTGGCAGAGCAACTTCTTATCCGTCGCTTCCCTTCTATTGGTCAGAATAATGCCCGTCGTATTGCTGAGTTTGCAGATGGGAATGCAAGAGTTGCTTTGGCTATAGCTGAGAGAGGGCAGGAAGGCGAGAGTTTGGCTCTACTTTCTGATGCGCAGTTGTTTAATCGCTTGTTTGAACAGCGTAATCATCCTGATGGTAATTTACGGGAGCAAGCTGAAATATTGTCACTGGTGTATTCATTCTCGGTATCTAGTCCAGATGCTGCTACCGACGAACTGGAAATATTAGGGGCGCTCTTTGGGTATTCCAGAACCCAGTTATTTAAAGCCGTTACGAAGCTGATGGAACGTCATATCGTTCAGAAAAGATCTCACTGGAGAGCTATCTTACCTCATGCCATTGCTAACAGATTGGCAGCATCCGCACTCGACAGTATTCCCGTCGATCAACTTAGGGCGACTTTTGAAGCTCCGGGTTGTGAGCGTTTATTAATGTCTTTTTCGCATCGCTTGGGATTGTTGCATGACAATTCTGTTGCGAAAGAAATTGTAGAAGCCTGGCTTCAGCCTAAAGGGATGTTAGGAAGAATAGCCGAGTTAAATGATATTTCGTTACGAATACTTGGGTATATCGGACCGGTCGCACCTGAAGCATTGCTCAACAGAATTGAGGTCGTACTCTCATCATCTGATTTCAAAGGTATGGAACCGGGCTACAATCCGCAGCGACGTAGTATTCTGCATCTTTTGCAATTGATGGCATACGAACCGAACGCCTTTGAACGATGTGGCAGGCTTCTCATTCGAATGGCTGAGAACGAAGCTGATAATAATGACTTGGATTCTGCTCGAAACATGGTCCCAAGGTTTTTCCAGGCGTATCTGTCTGGTACTCATGCATCCCTAAGCCAGCGTATTGCTTTAATGAACGAATGCATTGCATCAAGCATTATTACGCGTAGATCTTTGGGCTTAAAGATGCTGTCAACTGCCCTGGATGGCCCACCGTGGTCAGGGTTTGGAGTTGGTGAGTTTGGAGCTCGACCAAGAGACTATGGATACGAACCCAACTATGACGAACTTGTCGAATGGCGCAGCGCCTTTATTGACGTCATTATCGAATTAGCGGCATCCGGAGATCCTGAGCTTGAAAGGCCTGCAAGATCAATTCTGGCTGACAAATTCAGGGGAATTTGGTTTCAAGAAGCAATGCGAGACAAACTCGTCGATGCTGCCCGTACATTAAATGCTTTAAGTCCTTGGGGGGAAGGTTGGAAAGCCGTTCGTTCAACGGTCTATTTTGACTATACCAAGCGTAGCGATGGAGATGATGTTGATCCGTTGCCGGATAATCTTGCTGCCTTAGAGAAGGAGTTGGAGCCCATTGCGTTAATTCCAACAATACAGACATACGTGTTGAGTACAAATCATGATTATTGGGCACTGGATGCAGATTTTGATCATGAGGACACCAATAGATATACCGCAGCCCGAAAACGCCTTGAAGACAAAGCATTTCAATTAGGACAGGACTTTGCCTTATCAAATCATGCGCTTGAAGAGTTAGGAGCAGATCTGTTCTCTATCGGTGGAATGCCTTATCGTGCTGTCTTTGGTCGAGGTCTTGCTCGAGGGGCACATGATCTACGTATTGGCTGGCAGCGACTTGTTGAACAAATTGAAAAACAGCCAGATGCTAACAAAGACTTTGGAGTTATTGGGGGATTCATCGAAGAAGTTGACTCTGTCGATCCATCATTGGCACAGAAGTTTCTCGACCAATGTGCGCAGCATCCTGAACTTCGACAGGTATTGGTTGGCTTGCATCCTTGGAGGAAGTTTACAGTAAATGATTTGGATCGCTGCATGAAGCATTTGGATGATCCAGACATTAGCCCTTTCATGTATGAGCCTATTCTGTGGCGAGAACAATATGCTAATTTGCCGAGAATTCGTCTTCTTGAGCTTGCTGAGCAACTCCTGAGTAAAGCAAGCGGAGACAATGTCATTTTGCATGCGCTCTCCATGAGACTGCATGGTAAAGACAAATCGGCAGATACGCTTGGCGCAGACTTTCGGTTGATTGGTCTTGCTGCTGCAATCCAGCGGGTTAAAAGCAGCGACAAAGGCCAAAGAGGGACAATTGATTTTTACATGGAGCGAGTTATCGATGCTGCATTGCGTTTCGATGGTAATGAGGCAAAAAAAATTGAGTGGTTGGACGCAATTTTCAATGTCATTGATGAACACTATGGATATTTTTTGGGATTCGAGAAGACTATAGCAACAACTGTTGCGTTAATGCCTGAATCATTTCTCAATTGCATTTTTGAATGCACCGAGGAACAGCAGCAGGGAAGACACTTCTTTATTCGACGTGGCGGTTTACGCCGTTCTCCTCTTGCTGATGTAAGTACTAGCGTCTTGATTGAATGGTGCCGTGCCAGAAATGATCCCAGTGTTTGGGCTGCCATTGCTGTTGGTGTGACCCTCTGGTCAAAGAATGATGAACAGAATGTACTAACCCTACACGAAACTGCTATAGAACTATTAGAGGCCTCTCCTGAGCCATTAGCTGTGCTGGAGTCTTTTGCTGAGCGAATCACTCCATCCTCCTGGACTGGTAGCCTAGCGAACATAATGCAAGCTAGATCAAGTGCCATCGGTGCGTTGAGTAAACACGAGCGTCCAGATATCGCCGAGGCAGCCAAAACAGTTTGTGAAAAAATGAGTCAGTGGGTCGAACACCAAAAAGAACGTGAACAAAGGGAAGATAGTGAAAGGGAACAGCGGTTCGAATAAAGTCTAGAAGCCTATACAAACGTTCTGCAATAAGGAGAAAGTAATGGAATCTGCACGTGATAAACGTGTAAGTATCCCTAAAAAAAGAACTAACAACTTTTAGAGAGTCTCTGGCACACCTGGTTCCGCTCCTGGCATACAGCGGACCGCCTGCAGTGTTGCGAGGTCTGCTATGAGCGAGGAGCGGACGTTATTGGGCTATGTGCGTTCATCGTCATTATGTTTTTCATTCCAATATTGCCGATGATTTATCAAATGAGTTGTTAATGGCCAGTTTTTTTTATCTTTTGGTAACATTAGGCATCGACCATTCAACTCTGCATATTCTGTCCCGGCTAGCCGTTCTGATATCCTTATTTTAAAGTCGGTATCAATCCAGAGCAAACCACGGTCAAAAAGAGTATGAATGTCTGTTTTGAGTAACAGTCCATGCTGAGCTCGGGTATGCCAGGCACCTGCATAGGGGGTGATATGGGCAGCCTCAAGCAACACCTGGATCGAACAACCTGTAACCGCACATTTGCCCTCATAAGCTTCAATGAGCTTTCGTCTAAATACGGGTTGCCCTTCCCGAACAATAACTTCACGTAGAGCCTTCAGACGAAAGTCACCTTCATCCACAGGTAATTCAGTGAATAGTTCATCTCTTGCCTCAACCACTAGTCGATCACATGGTCTTGGAACAGCTATCTGAATCGGTGTTCTACCATCTTCGCCAATGTCCCATGTACCGTGCAGTTCCTGGGTATATAGTTCATATCGTGTATTTCGTAGGTTTCCCGTACGAAATAACAAGTCGCATGGGTTACCCAAGTCACTACGAGCGTTAGTACGACTACCAAGATATCGATGTCGGGAATTGCTATTAACAGTTAATGCATCCAGCTGAATGCGAATCTCGGTCTCTTTCAAAGGGGCGTTGCTATTATGGATCCACTTGACAATATCAGCGGCAGAGGCTGAACCGAGTTGTGTCACGGCATACCATACACGGAGATATTGTGGAGAGTGCATTTCTTCAGGGATAATACCCGGCACACTAGCTACATATGTTGAGAAATTATGATGGCGCATCCACTCTCCCCATTGGCGAGAATGTGTACTAATACCTATGCGATGTGGTTCGCGTTTGTCAATTTCGTTATAAAATTCCTGTCGGGAGGGAGCTCGACCTAGTTTCTCATAGAGCTCATCACAACACTCCCATACTGCACGTAACAACGGCCCCTGTGGATAGCCATCTTTGCTCAGATTCAAAGTATTCTCCTTCAACTAACATTTTTTTGAGATGAGTAATGTCCAACTCGGACATAAAAACCATCACAATTCGTCAGGTTTTATGAGCGAAAAGCTGACATTGACTGGTTAGTTACTAATCAACCTCAATCGTTGATTCTAATCTCCCATGAATACACCTCTACCAATTTTGCGTAATTCATTTAGCCATTGAATGACTGTTTCTCTATTTGCCTCTCGAACGGGATATTTTCTAGCTTTACAGACGGCTACGGCACCAGGAGAAAACGATGCTGTTGTTACAATGATTCCACCTTTAGCGTTTTCATCAATTACATCTGCCCAGAGAGATTTCACCAAAACTTTGTCAATTTTTGACTTTGTTCGTTTGCATTGAATAAGCTGAACAGGAGAGTCGAAGGTATTTGCATTAGGGTGCCAAACTCGGACGTCAATGCCCCCATCATTTCTTCCACTTCCTATATCAACTCTGTATCCTTTTCGTTCAAAGTACTCGGCAGTTAGAGCTTCGAATTGCCGCCAATGCATTAAATCGAGCTTGTCAGTATTAATTGATAAATAGTTCAAGTATCTTTGATCTATAAAGGTTCCGTACATCGCGTCTAATGATTCACTCTCAAATAAGTCTCTAAGCTCAAGTGGTGAATCCCAATCAAAAACTCTTGCTGAGAGCCAGTCCCAGGGACTAGCCTCTTCACTGTCTTTCGTCAACTCAACGAGCCGTCGTGCAATATTCAGTGCTTCACTTCCAAATTGCACTTGAATATTTTTATAGTATTGGTCCTCATCGAAATCCATGAATATTGAGTGTTTTCCTTTATCAAAGTGCGACTCTCCAAGATAGCTTAATACCTGTTTGAATAGCTTGTGCTTACTCGGTTCATTCCTAAATTCTATATCGAGTAATGTTGGGGCATGACCAATGAAATCATATGGCGTAACGCCTAGACGATACAAAACTTTCCGGAAAGTGTCTTCAATGTGGTTTGTTCTGATTCGACACAGCTCCTCTTTATGATTGGTGAATATATCAAGTAGTGGATCATTTTTATCTAAGAGTTGAATTATTTCATTATTGTCAAGCGCAAGCCCGGATTTATAGCCGATTCTATCGCTAAAGAACGACTTGAATGATGCGCTTGTTGTACCCCATGTCCCCATAGTGCTACCCTCAAAATATAAAGTTAGTTTCACATGCTTATATTTAAAGTTTTCTCGTAAAGAGCTTACACCTATTACGTCTCAATACTTGAGACTATTAATTAGTAATATAACAAATTTTATAGATGTACAATGCTTATATTTGATAATCCGCCAACGTCCGCTTCTGGCACAGGGCTGCTGTTGCAGCCCTGACAATCTTAGACTTCAATCGATTCAGAGACCTCTAACGCATCATTGACTTCAATGCCCAGATAACGGACTGTGCTTTCCAGTTTCTTATGACCCAACAGAAGTTGGATCACCCGGAGATTCTTGGTTTTCTTGTAGATCAGGTAAGGTTTTGTTCTTCTCATGGAATGTGTGCTGTAAAGAGAATCTTCGAGACCAAGCTTTTCTACCCACCCATGAAAGATTCGGTTGTATTGCCGGGTTGAAATGTGCTGGTTAGTTCCGACCCGAGACCGAAACAAGAAGTCTTTACTGTGCAAATTGCTAAGCTTTATCAATGCAGCAACAGCTTCTCTTGTCCCTTTGGTTATCTCGAATTGCACAGGGCTACCGGTTTTCTGTTGCAACACCGTTGCTCTGCTTGAAACCGAACTACCATATGCCACATCCGATACTTTGAGTTTGACCAGATCACAGCCCCGAAGCTTACTGTCCAGGGCCATATTGAACAGAGCTAAATCGTGCGTTTTACCTTCCAGTTCAAGCCGGATTCGGATCCCCCAGATATGAGATATCTGAAGTGGTCTTTTTTGGCCTATGATACGGTCTTTGTTCCACGGTGACGTGTTCATACTCAAATCTCCTGCAATGTGGGAGATTTGAGTATGGTTGTCCCTTATGAGCGAAGAGCTGCCATATATATGGTTCTTACGTGCAACGGAGAAAGTATACGTCTGTAAGTTTAGCCAAACAATACTGAATCCATTTTGGATGCTTCAATGTTCATAAATTGACTCACTGGGAAGATTTTTATCCTGTCATTTTTATCATGATAAACATTTGATTGAATCAATCTTGTCTGCAATTCTTCATATTTATCTTTACTGAAAACCCCGTCCTCTATTAATATTAATACAAGAGCGATTGCTTTTTTTCCTCTGAACTGTTCATATAAGCTTTTTTTATAAAGATGCTTTAGAAATACCTCTTTTAACCAACCAAAATTAAATCCTTTGCGTATGTATTTTACTTCTATCAAACAATCCCTTCTGAAGAGGTTACCTTTAATAATAAAGTCCACTTCATGATTTGCTATGATAACATTTCTTTCCAGTCCATTGCCTACATTAGTGTTTGTTAATTTTTCGGCAATTTTATCCTCCATACGTTCCCAAACACTTACCTTCTCCGAAAAGTTATTCACGCAACTTACTTCAGGTTCTGACTCTATAATCTCACTCTCAAGTTTGTCAATGATCTCATCCTGAGTAGCAGGTCTTAGACTGGCTTGTTTCAAATCGTGTTCAATTTTTATTTGCTCATCCAATAGTAATTGATTCTTTCTCCATTTTGCCACACCAAAAATAACAACCAATATCCCTACTATAAAAAACACAGGGGAAATAACCGGTATTGATTTAAGAATATAGTAAATTATTTCTTTTTTTGTATGCGCAACATCACAATCAAGACTTGATATCTTACATATAGCATCGGTATTTAATTCCAGTTTTTCCTTTAAAAATAACCATGGAAAAACAAATGCAGAACTTATCAAGAAAATACCCAATGAAACGATAAATCTGTATAAATCACCAAATTCAAACTTCATAATCCCTCTTATTTATCATGAATGCCTAATAAAAATGGACTGATATAATGCATTAAAACTATAGCATTAAATGAAAAAATAGTTAATCACATGTTTGAACTTGTGACATATTTCGACGTCCGCTTCTGGCACGGAGCGGACTAACTCACTGTGCAGAAGGTCTGCTCTGAGCGGGGAGCGGACATGCTCACTATTTTACTCTTATCAAAAAATAATGAGTCAATCTTGATGTAAAATATAGAATTAAACTTGTATTAAGTGATATCATCATCGCTATGTCATTAATGTTTTAAATTAACATTCTTGTTGCAAATTAATCAGGAGGTTTTATGGGTAAGAATAGTCAAAGTAGACGCGTGAATAAGAAAAAGCAGAAAAACGAAAAAATTAGAGTATTAACTGCAAAGAAAAATAAAATGATGTACACAAAACCTGATATATTCTTTGATGAGTCGGGTAATACCGGCGGAAATTTACTTGATTCAACACAACCTTTTTTCACCTTAAGTTCAAGTAGCATTAATAAAGCAGATGCACTTAAAGCATTAGAGCTAACTGGAAGCAAGTCACCAGCAGAAGCTCACTTTAAAACTCTTAGACGTAGAAAATCAGGCCAAGATGGAATTATTAGACTGCTTGAAAGCAAGTACGTCAATGAAGAAAATGTCAAAATCTTTTTGGTCGATAAAAAGTATATGTTAACAACAAAAATTGTTGATATTTTAATTGAAACATGGTGTTACAATCGAGGGTTGGATCTTTATAAAAATGGGCAGAATATTGCTCTATCTAATGTTTATTATTTCTGTTTTCCTGCTTTCTGTGGAGAGGAGAAAACAGATAAAATGTATCAAAAATTTATGAGCATGATTAGAAATCAAACCCCTGAATCTATTGATGAATTTTACACGTCAGTTGATGAGCTAAAGGCATGTTCAAGCGACAAAAGGTTTATAGAAACAATAAATAGAATTAGCATTACCAAAAATGAAATTGATGACATTCTAGAAGATGTTGAAAAAAATACACTAGATCCTTCCATACCCTCTCTCTTCAAGCACTGTATAGAATGGGGTAAATTATATCCCAACGGTTTTTATATTAAGCATGACGATTCCAAAGCGATTACAGAACAACAAGATATTTTTAATAAATTTATGGATATGTCAAAAATCACGGAGGTATATGGATATGATAGAAGGACTTTTGAGCTACCAATTAAAGCTCGCTCGTTGACATTCCATTCATCGCAAGAATATCCTCAACTACAAATCGCAGATATAGTAGCAAGTGCGGCAGCTTATTATGTTAATTGTTTAAAACGAAATGAATTAGATGATTATCTCTTTAAAGAGCTCAAAAGAATTAAAATAGATAACTATTTTAAAGATATGGTTATATGGCCTACAACATATGTTACGCCTCAGGAACTAGGAACAGTCTATACCGGTGGACTAAATCCGGCGAATGGAGTTGCAGAGTATCTTTCTCAATATCAATAGCTGATTTCCTGTTCAATTTGGGGTCGCATTAGCGGCCTTTTTCTTCTCGCATTTTTCTTGGCCGTACGCTTGATTAACACACCACAACATAGCAACATCCGCTCCTGGCACAAAGCGGACCGCCTGAAGCGTTGCGAGGTCTGCTAAGAGCGAATTACAGACAATCACCATAAAGTTATTGCTGAGGTCAGAAAGACCCAGCATTTAATCTTGTGCAAAACGTAACTAGCCCTAAGGTACCACACCTGTTTTAAGTAAAATTATCGATGTAAAACCACCTGATAACTCATTGCTATGTAAATCAATATGGTTCACAAAAAATCCTGAGTAGATGGTTTTGTGTTAAGAATTATTCACCATCATGTTAAATTAAAGTAAGTTTGAACATGAAAAGGTAAACTCCTTTTAAAACAGATGGTTAACTAATAGCTTGCAACATTCTTACAGAATTTATTTAAATTTTAGGCACTTACTTCCTTTGAATGCTTTCTTTAAATCCTTTTGAAATTTATCAATGAGCTTGTCTGCATAGTCTTCTGCGATATTCATCGCTTTAGCCTTAACAACAAAGATGAGAGAAGTCACATCATTTTCGCGCCCACAGTTTGCGCACACAATCAGCGAGCCATGAAGAGGGGCGTATTTTTCGTGTGGCAATGCAAACAGCACGGAGTGGCAGAAAGTACATCTCAGGCCGATGGATTTCTTCAGTTCTTCCATGTGGCTTACCTTTTATAAAAGTCCGGTAAGAGAACCAGCAACACCTCCTACCACAGAAGAAGTGAGTGGATGCTCCAAGAACTTTGTTAAAAGTGACTTAGCTTCTGCCTTTTCTTCTGAAGTCGCTTCAGCACGGTCAATTTTGTCTATTATTTCCTGAAAGACATTGTAAATATTTTGCGTATTACCATCGCCTACCTGAGCTGACCCGGCAACATGGATAGCGCCAATGGTATAACTGCTCCTTGCAAGTTCATAAGAGCGGTTCTTACCGTGCTTAACCGACAGAGCGCGGCTCTGTCCTTCTTCTGTTAATACCACACGATCGTATCTGGTTGACATGTTTTTCAACAAGCCGCGTGAATGGCATCTATTTATAATTACAAATAAATTTTCTTCTGACCAACCATGTAACTTTTCTACTGCATTACGATCCCCTTGCCCCTGAGCAAAACCCCAATACGTATCCTTTATAGTTCCCCCGATTCGTTCCATATCGTCATTCATAAAAATCAATAAAGCATCAATATCGTTTTGAATTTTATCCGGATCCATTTTTATTCCTTTTTAATAGGGTGCTGAAGTTGAGATCTAGGGATGTATAGCCATTATAATTTACGCCTGAGCTTAACGTTCATACAATTTATCACATTTAGAGAATAATACATGGACACAATCAGAGGTGTAAGCATCCCTGCAAAAAGAACCATCAACTTTTAGAGTCTCTGGCGCTCCAACTTCCGCTGTTAGCACAAACCAGACTGTCAGATTCGATTGCGATCTATCTACGATTACTCCAAGTCAGGTTTGAGCCAATGCACCTTTGCTGGGAAAACACCAGTCCAGCGCAAAACTCAGCCCACAAGTTTTAACCCCGTTTTCCCAGTTTCAACAATGCTCCCGCTATCGGCCTTGCTAACAAAATCAGCCCACCATTGCATCATTGGACGTGTTGCTCAAGATAATCGCTTCGATTGTAAGCTCGTCGTACCTCATTTTTGTCTACATGAGCCAATGCTGCCTCAATAACATCAGGCGGAAATCCTTGCTCATTGAGAGAAGTGCTGGCGATAGAACGCAAGCCATGAGAAACGAGAATGCCTCCTAATCCAGCACGTTTAAGTGCTGCATTCACTGTCTGGCTGTTCATCGGCTGGGTTGGTTTGATGCGACTGGGAAAGATAAATTCTCGGCCACCACTGAGAGATTTCATCATTTCCAGAATAGCGAGAGCTCCATCAGATAATGGAACCGTATGGTCCCGGTTCATCTTCATTCGAGTAGCAGGAATTTTCCATTCGTTGGTATCAAAATCGATCTCATCCCATCTCGCTTCAGAGGCTTCGGCAGGGAGGGTAATGGTAAGAAGCTGCCATATGAACAAGCACCTCGTGGACAAGCTGATACTTACCGTACGCATAGTCTGCATTAGCTGTGGTAGTTGATCCGGGCGGATACTTGGCATGTTTTTCTTCTGCGGTTTCTCGAATGCTTTTCCAATGTTTACACTGGGAATAGCATCAATCAGCCCTGTATTCTGCGCATAAATCATGACTTCGTGAATACGCTGACAAAGGCGGCGAACAGTCTCTAATGCACCTCTGGCCTGAACCGGCTGTACTGCTTTAACCAAAGTATGAGCCTTAATCTCAGTGACACTGATATCACCGATTGCTGGGAAAACATCTCTCTCAAGTGAACGCCAGATATCGTCGGCATAGTCCTCTGTTTCGCTGGCTTTCTTCACATTCCACCAACGCTCAGCAACTAACAAGAAAGTGTTGGTCTTGGCATCTTGAGAATTTCTCATCTGTTCTTTCTGATGTTCCTGAGGATCAATGTCTTTTGCCAATAAAACTTTAGATTCGGCTCTGAGTTTACGTGCATCAGAAAGCGAGACGGCAGGGTAGGCACCGAAGCTCTGTTTGGTTCGCTGCTTGGTCAGAGGCCGATAGTAACGGAACTGCCGGAGCTTACTACCACTGGACTTGATTAACAGAGTAAGCCCGTCACCATCATACAGCTGGTAATCGGCATCTTTAGGTTTGGCGGCTTTGATTTCCGTATCGGTTAACGGCTTGGTTTTTCTTGCTATGGGGAGTCTCCATGCGTTTAGGCCCAACGAAAACAACAGAGCTTTTCGTTTGGTCTATCAATGGGCCTAAAAGGTTCGGATT
>OIWS01002082.1_pt1 | contig 17433 bp, 13 predicted proteins | sample 1587611 | NCBI WGS metagenome assembly OIWS01 (sample SAMEA3888919, study PRJEB22519) | human gut metagenome | biome: human gut; feature: human-associated habitat; material: faeces | place: Denmark | collected 2010 | reverse complement strand
GGCTCATCGTTTCGGCCTTATCCCAGTCGCCGCCGCGGGTGGCGGCGCTTATTTTTTCGGTGTGATTGCACAGCTCCAAAAGCAGCGCAAACGCCTGCTGCGCGACGGTCTCCACGCAATAAAGCGGCACATTGCACACGGTGATGCCCAGTTCTCCTGCGGCTTTGACATCGACAGTATTATACCCCGTTGCAAGAAGGCCGATAAAGCGCAGCTTCGGCAATTTCTGCATGATTTCGCGGCTTATAACATTGCGGTTCAAGATGACAGCTTCGGCGTCCTTTGCGCGCTCCACGATTTCTTCGGGCTTAGTGGAGTCATACACGGTGACGCTGCCGAGCGCCCTGAGCGGCGCCCACGAGACGTCGCCGGGGTTTGTAGAGCCGCCGTCCAAAATAACGATATGCATAGCGAGGTCCTTTCTGTTTCCATTTTTTATCCTACATGTAAAAATGTGTTATGGCTCTTTCTAACGGCCGTTTCTGACCGCCGTTTAAGAACTCCCTTGATAGGGCTTCTTACGGCTGAACAGTCCCCCGGACTGTTCGGGCTCGTCGTTTCTTTCGCTTGCTATTATACCGCATTTTGTTTTTTGTTTCAACGATTTTGCGCGCCGTTTGTCAAAGGATTTTGTCATCCTCTACACATATTTGAAGTTTTTAAAACTTAGAATTGCAATTTCACAAAAATCCGATTATAATAATTCTGTTAAGTGGGAAACGTTTTCACGGCGTTTGCCGCCTGTGTATTTTCGGCAGATAAACTGAACACAAACAGCAGAATACCGCGGTTTGCGGAGGAACGGGGGACTTCTATGAACTACGATCGAACACCATTTGAAACGGACAAGCCCGGCGAGGAATGCGGTGTTTTCGGCGCATACGATTTTGACGGACACGACATTTCTTCTTCCATTTATTACGGATTATTCGCCTTGCAGCACCGCGGACAGGAAAGCTGCGGCATCGCCGTCAGCGACACCGAGGGCCCCAAAGGCAAGGTGGATTACTACAAGGACATGGGCCTTGTAAATGAGGTATTCGACGAGGAGCGTCTCAATCGCCTGCACGGCAATATCGGCGTGGGCCATGTGCGCTACTCCACCGCCGGCGCGAGCAACCGCGAAAACGCGCAGCCGCTCATCATCCACTATATCAAGGGCACGCTGGCCGTAGCGCACAACGGCAACCTGACAAATGCCGTTGACCTCCGCGAAAAACTAAAGTACAGCGGCGCTATTTTCCAAACAACCATTGATTCCGAGACGATCGCCTACTACATCGCACGCGAGCGCGTACAGACGAAAAACGTACAGGAGGCTGTCAGCCGCACGATGGACAAAATTGAGGGTGCCTATGCCCTCGCGGTCATGTCCCCCCGCAAGCTGATCGGCGCGCGCGATCCCTATGGCTTCAAGCCCCTATGTATCGGCAAGCGCGACAACACGTATTTCCTCTCCAGCGAGACCTGTGCGCTTGACGCCGTGGGCGCGGAATTCGTCCGCGACGTAGAGCCGGGCGAGATTGTCACCATCACGCCGAACGGCATTCTCTCCGACAAATCGCACTGCCTCCCCGCCGAAAAGCAGGGGCGCTGCATTTTTGAGTACATTTATTTCGCCCGCCCGGACAGCCGCATTGACGGCATCAACGTGTATTCCGCACGTCTGCTTGCCGGCCGTTTCCTCGCGAAAGATTCCCCCGTGGATGCGGACATCGTCGTCGGCGTGCCGGAATCCGGCAACGCGGCAGCACAGGGCTACGCCATGGAATCCGGCATCCCCTACGGCACGGCATTCGTGAAAAACAACTACGTCGGCCGCACATTCATCAAGCCGAAGCAGAGCAGCCGTGAATCCAGCGTGCGCGTTAAATTAAATGTCCTGCGCGAGGTTGTCAAGGATAAGCGCGTCATCCTCATCGATGACTCCATCGTGCGCGGCACAACGAGCGACCAGATTGTGAACATGCTGAAAGACGCCGGCGCAAAAGAGGTGCACATGCGCATCAGCTCGCCCCCGTTCCTGTGGCCGTGTTACTTCGGCATCGATGTGCCGGAGCGCCACCAGCTTATCGCCTATAATCACACGGTCGACGAGATCTGCAAGGAGATCGGCGCAGATACGCTCGGCTATTTACGTTTAGAGCGTCTGCCGGAAATGGTGAACGGTCTCGGCATCTGCACGGGATGCTTTACGGGCGACTACCCCATTCCCGCCCCGGAAGAAGACATTCGCGGCGAATACGAAGCGTAACGCGTCTCTGTCGGCAAAAAGGCTCTGCTCACAAACGCGTGGTGGATTATCGTCATTCCCGGCGTGTTCCTCATCGCAACACTCCTGTGCATCACCAGCCTCGGTAGTACCCTGTAAACGGGTTCGAGCCGCCGCCACAGCAATTTGTAAAATCGAATTTACCTGTATACACAAAAACGCTCCCGGCATAAATGTAGATGTCCATAAAACAGCATCAGTCCCGGCAGTAATGTCTGTCGGGATTGTTCTTGCCGTACATTGAAGCCATATGATATGATTAAACAGACTGATAAACTTGAGTTTATTTGATTAAGGAGAATTGAAAATAATGTTGGAATTAAAAAGATTGTCAGTTGATGATGGCTTAGATATTTACACAATGCTGCAAGAGATCCCTGCTGAAGAAAATGGATTAATCAACAAAGCCAACGGATTAACATTTGATGAGTATAAAGAATGGCTGATTGTAAAACAGAGGGATTCTGAGCAAGAAGGAATTGTAGATGGTTGGAAAGTGCCTTCTACAACTTTTTGGCTATATGCTGATGGTATTCCGGTTGGATTTGGTTCTGTCAGACATTTTTTGACTGAGGCACTGAGAAAAGCAGGAGGAAATATCGGGTACGGAATTGCACCAGCGTTTCGTGGAAAAGGATATGGAAAAGAACTGCTGAGATTATTGCTTAATGAAGCGAAAGAAATGGGAATAGATAAAGTGTTAGTAACCATTCTTTTAGATAACATAGCATCTCAAGCTGTGGCAATAGCAAACGGAGGTGTTGTTACTGAAAGAACTGACGAGAGAGTTTTCATTTGGATTGATACTAAGAAATAAAAAGGAAAATCAATTCCAATTTGTCAAACAGTAAGGGCGCACTTCTATACACCATTCGGTGTAGTGCGGTAATGTGCGATTTTGCACCGCATCCAAGCCTCCCGCGTCAGAGGGAGCCATGGATATTCCAGCCCTAACATAAAAAAAGAATCCGACCTTTGATTGCAGCCATAGGTCGGATTCATTTTTTTATGAGCAACCAGCTAAAAACCGGGAGCATTTTTCGTTTCGTGTTTTAGCAGCAAAGGTGCCGCTTCAAAAACAGTCTACTGTATAAGGTTTTTATTCCGCCTTGGAAAGCAGTCCGTCGATGAACTGACGGGCGAGTCTCGCGGAGCGGTTGCCACGCTCCAGCGCAAAGCGCTCGGCGAGCAGCTCCAGTTCCTGCGTCGGCATATCGATGCCGTTTTCCTCCGCAAGGTGGCGCACGATGTGCAGGAACGTGTCCTTGTTCGGCTTGCTGAACGTCACGTGGATGCCGAAGCGCTCGGAAAGTGATGCAAGCTCCTGCATCGTATCGTTGCGGTGAATGTCATCGCCCTCACGGTCGGAGAACTTCTCCTTGATGATATGGCGGCGATTACTCGTCGCGTAGATTGCCACGTTCTGCGACTTCGCCGTAACGGAGCCCTCCAGCACCGCTTTCAGTGCATTGAAGTTATCGTCGTCCTTGAGGAACGAAAGGTCGTCGATGAACAGAATAAACTTCAGCGGGTTCGCAGAAAGCTCATCGAGAATTTTCGGGATCGACTGTAACTGATCCTTGCGCACCTCGATGATACGCAAACCCTCGCGCCACAGCGCATTGACGACGGCTTTCACCGTAGACGATTTTCCCGTACCGGCGTCGCCCGTCAGCAAAATGTTCGCTGCGGGTTTGCCTTCGAGCAGCGCCTTTGTGTTATCGATGATGATCTGGCGCTCGCGGGCGTAATCCACAAGGTCGGAAAGCTCCGTCTTGTCCGGGTTGCTGACCGGCACGATCTCGGCATTCTCGCCAAGGTAGAACATACGGTTTTTGGCGTAAATGCCGTAGCCGTACTTGCCGATGTTCTCGGTGCGCTCTGTGTAGCATGCTTTAATGTCCGGCGCTTCGCTGACAAAGCCGGGTAAAAAGCCCCTATACTCCATCGCGCTGCGCAGCGTTTCCGGCGTGAGCTCCGCCGTCATCTGCAGCGTTTTAAGCTCTTCCAAAACGGCCTCGCGCAGGTAAGCGGGAATCTCTTCCTTTTTGCCCACGGCCTGCACGTAGACGTTCTCGCTGTTTTCGCAGATTTCGCGCACATACGCGCCGAGTATGCCGCCGTTTGCGCGGTACAGCGCAGAGACGAACGACGCATACAGCGCCGGGGACGGCTCTGCGAGATACTTACGCAGACTATTTATAACCGCATCTTCCTGTAATTCTCTGAACACCGCCAGCGTGGAAAGGCGGATGCTCAACTCCTGTAAACTACCCATCAGTTCAAAATCGCCCCCGAAGCACCGCTGGAGACCAGCGCCGCATAGCGCTTCAGGTAGCCGGAAAGCTCTTTCTTCTTCGGCACAAAGTTCTTCATGCGTTCATTGAGGACAGCCTCGTCCACCTTCAGCTCAATTTTGTTCTCCGGAATATTGATGCTGATGATGTCGCCTTCCTCCACAACGCCGATGGGGCCGCCGGAAGCCGCTTCCGGGGAAACATGGCCGACGCACGCGCCGCGCGTTGCGCCGCTGAAACGGCCGTCCGTGATGAGCGCCACGCTGTTGCCGAGACCCATGCCCATGATAGCAGAGGTCGGGTTCAGCATCTCGCGCATACCGGGGCCGCCCTTCGGGCCCTCATAGCGGATGACAACGACGTCGCCCGGTACGATCTTGCCCGCGTTGATGGCTGCCTGTGCGTCCTCCTCGCTCTCAAACACGCGTGCCGGGCCTTCATGCACAAGCATCTCCGGCAGAACGGCAGAGCGCTTTACAACGCTGCCCTCCGGCGCAAGATTACCGCGCAGCACGGCGATGCCGCCGGTCTGGCTGTACGGATTCTCGATGGGACGGATAACGTTGTGGTTCAGGTTCACGCAATTCTTGATGTTCTCGCCGACGGTCTTGCCGGTCACGGTTATGCAGTTCGTGTGCAGCAGACCCTTTTTGCTCAGCTCGTTCATCACAGCGTACACGCCGCCCGCTTCGTCAAGCTCTTCAACGTACGTTCTGCCCGCCGGTGCCAGATGGCACAGGTTCGGGGTCTTTTCGCTGATCTGGTTTGCGATGTCGAGGTTGATCTCGATGCCGCACTCGTGCGCGATGGCCGGCAGATGCAGCATACTGTTCGTGGAGCAGCCGAGTGCCATATCGACCGTAAGAGCGTTCATGATGGCGTCCTTCGTCATGATGTCACGCGGGCGAATATTCTTTCTCAGCATATCCATGACCGCCATGCCTGCGTGCTTTGCAAGCTCGATACGTGCGGAATATACCGCCGGGATGGTGCCGTTGCCGCGCAGACCCATGCCGAGGGCTTCAGTCAGGCAGTTCATGGAGTTTGCGGTGTACATGCCGGAGCAGGAGCCGCATGTCGGGCAGGTCTTGCACTCATATTCGCGCAGCTTTTCTTCGGTAATCTTACCGGCGTTGAATTCGCCCACCGCCTCCGAAATGGAGGAGAAGCTCGTTTTTGCACCGTCTACGTGGCCCGCAAGCATCGGGCCGCCGCTGACAAACACCGTCGGCACGTTAAGGCGCGCCGCCGCCATCAAAAGGCCCGGCACGTTCTTGTCGCAGTTCGGCACCATGACGAGCGCATCAAAGCCGTGTGCCAATGCCATGGCTTCGGTGGAATCCGCAATGAGGTCGCGCGTGACGAGCGAATACTTCATGCCGGTGTGGCCCATTGCAATGCCGTCGCATACCGCGATCGCCGGAAAGACAATCGGCGTGCCGCCTGCCATCGCAACGCCGATCTTTACGGCGTCCACAATCTTATCGATATTCATGTGGCCCGGGACGATCTCGTTATAGGAGCTGACGATGCCGACGAGCGGACGTTCGATCTCCTCCTCCGTGAGGCCCAGAGCATGGTACAGCGCACGGTGCGGCGCGTTCTGCGTACCGATTTTCAGAGAATCACTTTTCATTTTATTTCCTCAATCCGTAAAATTTTGGCTGTGGCGCGGCGTCCCACATGGAAAAACGCGCCGTGTGTAAATAGGGTTTAAGCCATAGAGGAAAACTCCCCTATGGCTATCCCCTTAAAACAGATTCTGTTCAAATCAGTTGTTGATGAGCTTATCCTCGTCGCTCCAGCTGTACAGCTTGCGGATATCCGCGCCCACAGCCTCGCTCGGATGCTCGGAAGCCAGCTTGCGCATTGCGTTGAAGTGTACCTGGCCGCCTGCGGAAGACATGTCGAGCAGGAAGTCCTTTGCGAAGGTGCCGTCCTGAATGTCCTTCAGGATCTTCTTCATGGTCTTCTTCGTCTCCTCGGTGATGATCTTCGGGCCGGTGATGTAATCGCCGTACTCTGCCGTGTTGGAGATGGAGTATCTCATGCCGGCAAAGCCGCTCTGGTAGATGAGGTCAACGATGAGCTTCATCTCGTGGATGCACTCAAAGTACGCGTTTCTCGGGTCATAGCCTGCCTCAACCAGCGTCTCGAAGCCGGCCTGCATCAGAGCGCAAACGCCGCCGCAGAGAACTGCCTGCTCGCCGAAGAGGTCGGTCTCGGTCTCGGTACGGAACGTGGTCTCCAAAACGCCTGCTCTTGCGCCGCCGATACCGAGTGCATATGCGAGGCCGATGTCCCAAGCGTCGCCCGTTGCATCCTGCTCAACCGCGATGAGGCACGGTACGCCCTTGCCTGCCTGATACTCGCTTCTGACCGTGTGACCCGGGCCCTTCGGCGCGATCATGATGACGTTGACGTTCTTCGGCGGCTTGATGCAGCCGAAGTGAATGTTAAAGCCGTGTGCAAATGCCAGGGTCTTGCCCTCGGTCAGGTTCGGCTCAATGCTCTCTTTGTACAGTGCAGCCTGCTTTTCATCGTTGATGAGAATCATGATGATGTCCGCAGCCTTTGCAGCCTCGGCGCTTGTCATGACCTTGAGGCCCTGTGCCTCGGCCTTTGCCCAGCTCTTGGAGCCTTCATACAGACCGACGATAACGTCAACGCCGCTGTCCTTCAGGTTCAGTGCATGTGCGTGACCCTGCGAGCCGTAGCCGATGATGGCAACGGTCTTGCCTGCGAGCTTCTGCAGATCGCAATCCTGCTGATAAAAAATTCTTGCCATGATAAATTACCTCTTTCTGTGCATGAATTGGTATGTTAATTTAAATGGACAAACTAAATTAGAAATTGATGGCCTGACGGATCGTCGTGCTGCCCTTTTCAAGGGAAACATTGCCGGTGCGGCAGATCTCAAGGATCTCGTAGTCGCGCATCAAATCGACGAATTCATCGATTTTTCGCGATTCGGAAGTCAGGCAAAGCATCAGGGAATCCTTGGAGTAATCCATGGTCTTCGCGCCGAACGCGTCCGCCGCGGCAAGGATGTCACTGCGCGTTTTGGAATCGTTTTTCAGCTTAATGAGCATCAGCTCGCAGCTGACGGAGGTGTCCGGGGTAAACTCTTTAATGGAGCAAACGTCCGGCAGCTTATAAAGCTGGTTCACGAGCTGCTGCTTCTGCGTCTCGCCGCCCTCAAACGTGACGGTGATGCGGGAAAGCGCGTTCGATTCCGTTTCGCTGACGGTCAGAGAAATGATGTTGAACTGACGTCTTCTGAACATGCTCGTCACACGGTTCAGCACGCCGAACTGGTTATTGACCAGAACCGCTACGGTATATCGATTCATCTCATTCACCCACCTTCATGATAATATCATCCATGCTGCCGCCCGGCGGGAGCATGGGCAGGACGAATTCGTCCTTATCGATCCTGCAATCGATGACATACGGGCCGTCGCAGCTGAACGCGTGCTCAAACGCCTTGTCGAGCGCCGCCACGGTATCAACAGCCTCGCCGTTCGCGCCGAACGCGCGCGCAAGCGCCACAAAGTCGGTCTTGCGGTCGAGAATCGTGTTGGAATAGTGCTTATTAAAGAACAGCGTCTGCCACTGACGCACCATGCCGAGCACGCCGTTATTCATCAGAAGAATGACAACCGGCACGTTGTAGGTTACGGCAGTGGTGAGTTCGTTGAGACACATGCCGAAGCTGCCGTCGCCCGTGACGAGCACGCTGCGCTCGCCTGTGCCGACCGCCGCACCGATGGCCGCACCGAGGCCGAAGCCCATGGTGCCGAGGCCGCCGCTGGAAATGAAGCGGCGCGGCTTTTTAAAGTTCACGTTCTGCGCCGCCCACATCTGGTGCTGGCCGACGTCCGTTGCAACGGCGGTATTCTCGCCGAGGTGCTTGTTCAGCGTCATGATCGCATTGCGAGGCGTAAGGCCCGGGCGAATATCGAGATAATCGTTTTCGGTTTCTTTTAAGGCTTTCACGGCCTTTTCCCAGTCGGGCTTCTGCTCTGCGTTGACGAGCGGAATGAGTTTTTGCAGCGTCAGCTTCACGTCGCCGCGCAGGCCGCAGGCGGAGTTCACGGTTTTCGAGAGCTCGGAGCCGTCCACGTCAATATGGATGATCTGCGCAAGCTTCGCAAACTTCTCGCGGTTGCCCGTCACGCGGTCGTTAAAGCGCACGCCGAGCGAAATGATGAGGTCGGCGTCGTGCATCGCCATGGAGGAAGCGTAGTGACCGTGCATGCCCTGCATACCGAGAAAACGCGGGTGGTCAGTCGGAATGCCGGAAAGACCCATCAAGGAGCAGCCGATCGGCGCGTCAATCTTCTCGGCGAGCGCCAGCATTTCTTCCTGCGCTTCCGATGTGATGAGACCGCCGCCGAAGTAAATGAACGGACGCTTCGAGGCGTTGATGAGCGCCGCGGCTTCTTTGATGCGCACGTCCTTCGCCGCGTGGCGTTCTTCGGGCTGTACGGGTGCCTGCGGCTCGTAGTCGCAGACCGCTGTCTGCACGTCCTTCGGCACATCGATGAGCACCGGGCCCGGTCTGCCGGACTGCGCAAGCGCAAACGCCTCGCGGATGGTGTCCGCCAGATTCTCCACAGAGCCGACAAAGTAGTTGTGCTTTGTAATGGGCAGCGTCACGCCCGTAATGTCGATCTCCTGGAAGCTGTCCGTGCCGATCTGTGTCGTCGGCACGTTACCGCAAATCGCGACAAGCGGGATGGAATCGAGGTACGCCGTCGCAATGCCGGTCACAAGGTTCGTTGCGCCCGGGCCGGAGGTGGACATCACCACGCCCACCTTGCCGGTCGCTCTCGCGTAGCCGTCCGCCGCGTGGGCAGCGCCCTGCTCGTGCGCCGTCAGCATGTGGCGAATTTCATTTTGGTATTTATAAAGACTGTCGTAAACGTTCAGGATCTGCCCGCCCGGATAACCGAAAACGGTGTCGCAGCCCTGTTCAATTAAAGTTCTGATGAGGATATCTGCACCTGTAAGCTGCATTCAATTACTCCTTCGTTAAGTATTCAAGGATGAGGTCGCCGCACTTTTTGCAGCCGACCTTCGTCATGCCGTCTTCCATAATGTCAGCAGTACGGTAACCCGCGTCAAGGTACTTGGAGACCGCATGCTCCACCGCATCGGCTTCCTTCGCCATATCGAAGCTGTAACGCAGCATCATGGCGGCGGAAAGAATGGTGCCGATCGGGTTTGCAAGGTCCTGACCCGCAATGTCCGGTGCAGAGCCGTGGATCGGCTCGTACAGGCCGCAGCTCGTTGCACCGAGGCTCGAGGACGGGATCATGCCGATGGAGCCGGTGATCATGGAAGCTTCGTCGGAAAGAATGTCACCGAACATGTTCTCCGTCACGATGACGTCGAACTGTGCCGGGTTCTTCACGATCTGCATCGCGCAGTTATCGACGAGCATATCGGTCAGCTCCACGTCGGTGTATTCTTCCGCCAAGCGGTGCATGACCTTCTTCCAAAGGCGGCTCGTGTCGAGCACATTGCTCTTTTCTACGGAGCACAAACGGTGATTGCGCTTTCTTGCCGTCTCAAATCCGATGCGGCCGATGCGCTCGATCTCCGCTTCACTGTACTTCATAATGTCCGTCGCGACCGGCTGGCCGTCCGCATCATCGGTCTTATGCTCGCCAAAATAGATGCCGCCGATGAGCTCGCGCACGATGATGAAATCGATGCCCTTTTCGACAATAGATTTTTTCAGCGGAGAAGCGTCAGAGAGCTGCGGCCAGATCTTCGCCGGGCGGTTGTTGCTGTAAACACCCATACCCGCGCGCAGGCGCAGCAGACCCTTTTCCGGGCGCTTCGGGCCCGGCACGTCGTTCCACTTGTCTCCGCCTACGGCGCCGAGCAGCACACTGTCGGAAGCTACGCACTTATCGAGCATTTCCTGCGGCAGCGGGTCGCCCCACTTATCGATGGCACAGCCGCCCATATCGACGTCTGTATAATGAAAGGTGTGTCCGTACAGCTCTGCAATTTTATCCAGCACGCGGAGCGCTTCGTTTACGATCTCCGGGCCGATGCCGTCGCCGCGGATCACCGCGATGTTCTTCGTCATTTGTGTTCCGCCTCCTTGAGGGACTTCAGCAAGCCGCCTGCTTTGATGATGTTCTGAATGAACGGCGGGAACGGCTGTGCCTTATACGTCTTGCCGGTCGTGATGTCGGTGATGATGCCGGTATCAAAATCGACCGAAACTTCGTCGTTTGCGTTGATCTCGTCCGCCGCTTCCTCGCACTCGAGAATCGGCAGGCCGATATTGATGGCGTTGCGGTAGAAAATACGCGCAAAGCTCTTTGCAATGACGCAACCCGTGCCGCAGGTTTTAATGACGAGCGGTGCGTGCTCACGGGAAGAGCCGCAGCCGAAGTTCCAGCCCGCCACAATGACGTCGCCCTTTTCGACCTTTTTTACGAACGCCTTGTCAATATCCTCCATGCAGTGGAGCGCAAGCTCCTGTGCGTTCGGGGTGTTGAGGTAACGTGCGGGAATGATAACATCCGTATCGACGTTATCGGGATATTTGAAAACCTTGCCCTGTGTGTTCATGCTTACGCCTCCTTATATTCGGTGATGTAGCCGGTCAGCGCGCTGGCTGCCGCCGTGTGCGGAGAAGCCAGATACACTTCGCTGTCCACATGACCCATGCGGCCGACGAAGTTGCGGTTCGTTGTGGCGATGCAGCGTTCGCCCGCTGCCAGAATGCCCATATAGCCGCCGAGGCACGGACCGCATGTCGGGGTAGAAACAACAGCGCCCGCATCGATAAATGCCGTCACGTAGCCGCGCTCCACGCATTCGCGGTAGATCTGCATCGTGCCCGGAATGATGATGCAGCGGATGCCGTCCGCAATCTTCTTGCCGTTCAAAATGCTGTACGCCGCTTCCATGTCTTCCATTCTGCCGTTCGTGCAGCTGCCGATGACAACCTGGTCGACCTTAATATCGTGCAGCTCGCTTGCCGGGTGCGTGTTCTCCGGCAGATGCGGACAGGCGACGGTCGGCACAATCTTTGCGAGATCGATATCGATAACCTTTTCGTATTCCGCGTCGGGGTCGGCTTCGTATACAACCGGCTCGCGTTCGCTTCTGTCCTGTAAATAGGCAAGCGTAATATCGTCCACCGGGAAAATGCCGTTTTTCGCACCGGCCTCAATCGCCATATTGCAGATGCACAGGCGGTCGTCCATGGAGAGGTTCTTCACGCCCTCGCCGGTGAACTCCATGCTCTTATACAGCGCGCCGTCCACGCCGATCATGCCGATGATTGTGAGGATAACGTCTTTGCCGCTGCAATTTTCCGGCAGCTTACCGGTCAGGTTAAATTTGATCGCGGACGGAACCTTAAACCACGCCATGCCCGTTGCCATGCCGGCTGCCATATCCGTAGAGCCAACGCCTGTGGAGAACGCGCCCAGCGCACCGTAGGTGCAGGTGTGGCTGTCCGCGCCGATGATGCAGTCGCCGGCGGTCACAATGCCCTGTTCCGGCAAAAGCGCATGCTCAATGCCCATCTTGCCCACGTCATAGAAGTGGCTCACGCAGTGGCTGCACGCAAACTCGCGGCACGTCTTGCTCTGCTCCGCCGCCTTAATATCCTTGTTCGGCACAAAGTGGTCGAGTACGATCGTCACTCTGTCCTTATCGAAAACGTCTGTAAAGCCCGCTTTCTTAAACTCATGGATTGCGACCGGCGTCGTGATGTCGTTGCCGAGCACGATATCCAGCTTTGCATTGATGAGCTGACCGGCGGTAACTTCACGGAGACCCGCGTGTGCCGCAAGGATCTTCTGCGTCATGGTCATTTTCATTTTAGTCTCCCCCTTTAATCATATTGTTGTAAGCGCTCAACAGCGCCTTTGTATTCGCCTTTACAACGTCGGTGTCGGTGCCTGCGCCCCAGAACATCGAACCGTCTTCCTTTTCAAGGCCGATGTACGAAGCCGCCACGCTCTGCGAGCCCTGTCCCTGCATACTGTGCTGGGTAAAGACCTGCAGGGTGTACTCTGCACCGGTGTACGCACGCAGCGCGTTGTTGATCGCGTTGAGGGAGCCGTTGCCCTCCGCTTCCATCTCGGTCTCTTCGCCGTCCTTCGCGAACGTGATGCCGATCTTCACGTTGTCCTTGTCGCGCATAAACTCAAAATCCGTCACGGTAACACCGTTCGTCAGATTGAGGTAGTTCTCTTCAAAGATATTCAGAACCTCATCCGGCTTCAGTTCCTTGTGCTCGTGGTCGGAAATATCCTTGCACAGATAGCTGAAGTGCTCGCGCATTTTCGGCGGCAGGTTATAGCCGTACGTCTGCTCCAGCAGATAACCGATGCCGCCCTTGCCGGACTGGGAGTTGACGCGGATAACGTCTGCGTCGTACGTTCTGCCGATGTCCTTCGGGTCGATCGGAATATACGGTACGTTCCACTGATGCAGCTTATTTTTCGCTCTGTATTTCATACCCTTTGCAATCGCATCCTGGTGGCTGCCGGAAAACGCCGCAAACACCAGTGCGCCAGCATACGGGGCTCTTTCGTACACATGCATACGCGTGCATTTTTCATATTCGTCCACAAGGTACGGCATGTCGGAGAAGTCAAGCTTCAGGTCAACACCGTGGGAGTACATGTTCATCGCAAGCGTAATGATATCCACGTTACCGGTACGTTCACCGTTGCCGAACAGCGTACCCTCTACGCGGTCTGCGCCGGCAAGGAGCGCCAGCTCGGTGTCCGCAACGCCCGTGCCGCGGTCGTTGTGCGGGTGCAGAGACAAAGTCACGAATTCACGGTACTTGAGGTTCTCGCTCATGTACTCGACCTGCGAAGCATACACGTGCGGCATGCTCATTTCCACCGTGACCGGCAGATTGATGATGACGTTGTTCGTCTCGCTCGGCTCCAGAACGTCGAGAACCGCGTTGCAGACCTCCAGCGCGTATTCCGGTTCGGTGCCCGTAAAGGACTCCGGAGAATACTCAAAGCGGAAGTTGCCTTCGTATTCGGCCGCAAGCTTTTTGACGAGCTTCGCGCCGTCTACGGCGATCTTCTTGATCTCCTCCTTGGACTTCTTAAACACCTGCTCGCGCTGTGCAACGCTGACGGAGTTATAGAAGTGGATAATCGCGCTCGGTGCGCCCTTGCACGCGTCGAATGTCTTACGGATGATGTGCTCGCGGCACTGGGTGAGCACCTGCACGGTAACGTCCTCGGGAATCATGTTGTTGTCGATCAGCGTGCGGAGGAACTCATATTCCGTCTCGCTCGCCGCCGGGAAACCGACCTCGATCTCCTTAAAGCCGACCTGCAAAAGCACTTTGTAGTATTCAAGCTTTTCTTCAAGGCTCATCGGGATGACAAGGCTCTGGTTGCCGTCGCGCATATCCACGCTGCACCAGATCGGCGCCTTTTCAATGTGGTCTTTTTCCACCCACTTGTTATATTCTTTCGATACCGGGAAGTACCCGACCTTATATTTGCTTGCGTCCATCATTTTGCTTTCTCCTCTCAACCCTTGGTGGTTCTGAAGCCTGCTTCACGCAGGGCGTTTTTGATCGTTTTCACATGGTTGTTGTCGCGCGTCTCCATTTCGATGCGCAGGAAGCAGCCGTTAATGCTTTCGGTGTTGCCCTTTTCATAGTGCACGCCGGTCACGTTGCCGCCGCAGTCCGCGATGATTGAAGAGATCTCCTTGAGTTGACCGGGCTTGTCGATAAGCTCGATGAGGAGGCTCGCGGAACGGCCGGAGTTCATCAGGCCGCGGTCGATCACGCGGGAAAGGCTCGTCACGTCGATGTTGCCGCCGGAGACGATGCACACAACGCGCTTGCCCTTTAAATCAAATTTATTGAACATCACGGCGGCAACGGAAGCAGCGCCCGCGCCCTCCGCGATCATTTTCTGCTTTTCGATGAGTGCCAAGATTGCGCTCGAAACTTCGTCCTCGCTCACCAGCGCGATGTCATCCACATATTCTTTGACGATCTCAAACGTGTTGTCACCCGGGCGCTTTACGGCGATGCCGTCCGCCACGGTCTGCACGGTGTCGAGTGTCTCGATCTTGCCGTCGTGAATGGAGTTGTACATGCTCGGTGCGCCGGTCATCTGTACGCCGTACACCTTCACGCTCGGGCGGATGTGCTTTGCGGTATACGCAATGCCGGAGATGAGTCCGCCGCCGCCCACCGGCACCACAATGGCATCGATGTTGTCAAGGTCGTTCAGAACCTCCAGCGCGATGGTTCCTTGGCCCGCGATAACGTCTTCGTCGTCAAACGGGTGTACGAACGTATAGCCCTCTTTTTCTTTCAATTCAATCGCCTTGTTATACGCGTCGTCGTAAACGCCCTCCACAAGGCAAACCTCTGCGCCGTAGCCCTTTGTGGCCTCCACCTTGGAGATCGGTGCGGAGTCCGGCAGACAGATGAGCGATTTGATGCCGTTTTTCGTTGCCGCCAGCGCCACGCCCTGTGCGTGGTTGCCCGCGGAACAGGCAATAACGCCTTTCGCTTTCTCTTCTGCGGAAAGCTGGGAGATCTTATACGCAGAGCCGCGCACCTTAAAAGAGCCGGTGATCTGCAAATTCTCGGGCTTTAGGTACAGGTCGCAATCCGGCGCGATGCCGTAGGTCTTCACGACGTTTGTTTCGCGGATGATGCTCTTTAGAACGGTTTGTGCATCAAATACTTTGTCTAATGATAACATGTTCTTCTGCCTTTCCTGCTGTGTTCGGTTTAAAGCCTTATGAATTTGAAAGTTTGTGCTTTCAAACTTGCAGCTTGTTGCCTTGTTCTTCCGCTTTGAAGTGTAAAAAAACCGCCTCAAAGCCGTTTATGCTTTGAGACGGGTGTAATAACTAAATTATGCACTCGCGGTACCACTCAAATTGCGGAGAACCTCCGCCACTCTTCGAAGTCCAATAACTTCTATGCACTGACGTAGCAATCACGGGATACCCTACTGAATTCGCTGTTCAGGCATCCGGCTCGGAAGGGAGAAATCTCTGCATCTCTGCACCGGTTCACACCTGCCACCGGCTCTCTGAAACAGCTCTGCACAGACAGTCTTCGTCATCGCTTTTTGTTATGAAATTGAATAGATTATAACACCCGTTTTTCTCGTTGTCAATGCTTTTCGACCGCCTTGTCAAAATTTTTCTTTTGTAAGTTTTGCAGGAAACACCTTTTCTCCCACCGTTTTTTCCTTTTTTCGCAAATCGGGCGCTTTTTCCGCAATTCACGCAAAAAGTGTGGAAAACAACGTGCAAAATCCTCAGTTCTGCCATAGCCAAAATAAAAAAGGTATGATAAAATAAGAAGGTTGAAAAGAGACTATGTATTTTCGGGTGATTTTCGTGACAAAAAGCATGACAGAGGGTAAGCCCCTCAAGCTTATCCTGCAATTTGCGGTGCCGCTTTTGCTCGGCAACCTCTTGCAGCAAATGTATAATCTGGTTGATGCCGCCATCGTCGGCCGTGTGCTCGGCACCGGCGCACTTGCCGCCGTCGGCGCTACAAGCAGCGTGCAGTTTCTGGTACTCGGTTTCTGCATCGGCATCTGCATCGGCTTCGGTATCCCCATCGCCAAAAGCTTCGGCGCAGAGCGTCTTGATAAAATGCGTTCGTACATTTTCAACTCCGTGCTGCTTACCGCCTTATTCGCGGTGCTCATCACGGCGGTATGTTCACTGTGCTGCACGCTCATTTTACAAATGCTCTCCGTGCCGCAGGATGTTTTTGACGACGCCTACGCGTATCTCATCGTCATTTTCCTCGGCATCCCCTTTACCTTATTATACAATCTGCTCTCCAGCATCCTGCGCTCCGTCGGTGACAGCCGCACGCCGTTCCTGTTCCTCGCCATCTCGACCGTCCTGAATATCGGTCTTGACCTGCTCTGCATCATTGTCTTCAAGTGGGGCGTTGCGGGCGCGGCTATCGCCACCATCGCAGCGCAGGCGGTCAGCGGCATTTTGTGCCTCATCTATATCCGCTTCCGCGTACCGCTCCTCACGCTTTCCCGCGCAGACTGCAAAGCGGATGCCGAATCCATCCGTGACCTCGTCGTCATGGGCATTCCCATGGGGCTTCAAACCTCCATCACAGCCATCGGCAGCATGGTCATGCAGGCAGCGAACAACGGCCTCGGCAGCGTGTACGTTTCGGGCTTCACGGCCGGTATGCGCTTAAAGCAGTTCTGCATGTGCCCGTTTGATGCCCTCGGTTCTGCTGTTTCCGTCTTCTGCGGTCAGAATCTCGGTGCAAAAAAGCCGGAGCGCATTCGGCAGGGCGTACGGCTCGGCGTCATCGTCGGCGTCGCCTACGGCTTCTGCATCGGCCTTGTCATGATCTTCTTCGGCCGCAGCATGTCCACTCTCTTTGTTGAATCGAGTGCAGGCGACGTGCTCGACGCTTCCGCAAAATATCTGCGCTGCATGGGCTACTTCTTCTGGAGTCTCGGCATCCTCAACATCTGCCGCATGGCAACACAGGGCATCGGCTTCTCCGGCCGCGCGGTATTCTCCGGCGTAACGGAAATGTTCGCGCGCTCCATCGTCAGCCTCGGCTTTGTCGGCGCGTTCGGCTATACGGCTATCTGTTTCTCGGATCAAACCGCGTGGATCGCCGCCGTGCTCTACATCACCCCCACCTGCCTGCACTGCATTAAGAAAGTCACAAAGCAGATCGAAGCGGAAAAAGCGAACGCCAATCTCTCCGAAAGCGTTGGTTAAAAGTTTTTGATCCAACTTTTTTTCAAAAAGTCGGTCAGATTCTAAAGGTGAAACCCTTTTGCCTACCCAAAAATCAGTTGAACCGCAAAGGAC
>OIWS01002078.1_pt1 | contig 17470 bp, 8 predicted proteins | sample 1587611 | NCBI WGS metagenome assembly OIWS01 (sample SAMEA3888919, study PRJEB22519) | human gut metagenome | biome: human gut; feature: human-associated habitat; material: faeces | place: Denmark | collected 2010 | reverse complement strand
AAACTGGCACGATATTGTCAACGACGTGGTACAGGTGGACAAGAGCGCGGAAAGCACCGATGCTTTCAAAGATGAGCCTTACGATTACCGCTCGGAATCCTCTAAAAACTGGGTGCTGTTTAAGAGCAGTATGTTTGAGGAGAACCCCATCAAAATACAAAATGGGGATAGCATTGCATATATTCGTCCAATACGAACGCTGCCGATGCCAACTACAACTCCGGAAGAGTCTTTGGAGCCGTCTTTGACACCAGAAGCAACGCTGCCGGTACAGCCGACAGAGACGCCGCAGCCTACACTGGACGCAACGAGCGAGCCACAGGAATCGCCGGAAGCTTCCGACGCATTGCGGGAGAGTACAACAGAGGATGCAGTTTCACAAGGAAGCATGCAAAATGCGCAGCAAACGACCAACGCATTCTCTCAGGAAGAGCGGGAGGAAAGCAGGCTTACTTTCCACTTAAAAGAGGAGGACCCAGGGGAACAGAAGCCAAAGACAAGAAGCAACGTACAGGAGTCCGAATATGATCCCTATGTATACAATCCGGAATTGGAGTACCAGGCGGTAGAGTATTCCAATGTGTTTGGCAACGGGATGGGCCTGTACCTGCGCCCGAATAACAGCGGGCTGAAAGAGGATATTGTACTACAAAGCCGCCCATCCGTAGACCGGTTCTCCTTTGAGGTCAAAATAGACAAAGGAGTGCTGGAAAAGCAGGAGAATAATGAAATCATCTGGAAAGATACGGAGACGGGCGAAGAATACGGATACATTCCCACCCCGTATATGATTGATTCCGGCACAAGAGAAGAGTATGAAAACATCAGTACGGATATAGAGGTTCTGTTGGAGGCCAAAGAAGGAGAGGAAGGCGTTTACCTCTATACCCTGGTTCCCAGCGCCGCGTATCTCGACGACGAAAATACCGTGTACCCTGTGCGCATTGACCCTTCTTTCCAGCTTCCTAGAGACGGATATGTTTCGGATACCTATGTAAGCTCGGGAGAGCCAAACCGCAATTTCGCTTCCAATCAATACATTCGGGTAGGGCATGATACGGACAATGTGCTCTTTAGAGGGATCATCTACCATACGCTCCCAAACTTAACGGGAAGATACATAGACAGTGCCAATCTAAAGCTATACCAATCCTATGATGGAACGACGCAACCCAGCATCCAAACCTATCGGATGTATGACGACTATAAAAACGTAGATGTAACATGGAACACACAGCCGCGCTCTGTCAGCGGATACACAAGCGTGACAGTGGGCCATATCGGATGGTATACCTGGGACATTACCCGGATGGAACGGGACTGGCAAAAGGGCGCGTATCCGAACTACGGCATTTTCCTCGTCAGCAACCATGAGTCAAAACAGTGGTATAAGCGTTTCTATTCCCTGGAAGGTACGAATAAACCTGTCTTTACCATCAATTACCGGGATATCAACAGAAACTTTACCGCAACAGGTCGACCGGGCGCCATCAATTCTTCCTCGCAATTCATTGATGTGAGCTGGACAAATACGCCCGGGGTATCCGTGAAAGTGTGTCTCGATGGCAAAGAATATACGCCCTCCGGCTCTACGAGCCATACATTCTCGGTTTCCTCCTATGTGTCGCATAAAGTAAAAATCAAATATACCACCGATTATGGCGCAGTTTGTTATTCAGATGAAAAAACCGTAGCACCCGTGGCAGACCGCACGCCACCGATTTTCAATACCACCAGTGAAGTATCTATTTCTGGCGGAAATTTAAACGTAAACTTTGCGCCGGCTTTGAAGCCAAACAGCATCAAAAGCGTTACATTTCCTACCTGGGCGAGCCAAGGGGGACAGGATGACCTTACTTGGTATCCGGGAACAAACAGCGGGAACGGGACTTGGAGCGCAACGATCGATATAGCCGACCATCCAACAACAGATGGCCGAATCTACTTGGACTGTTATGCGACAACAGCAGATGGAGTCTACGATTATTTTGGTGGACTGAACTTTTATATGAGTAGCGATGAAACGGAATGGACCGGAGCGGTGCAGCAGCACCCCGATTGGGGCGGAAAGTCAGGCCGCGGCATTGCAGCGACAATCAAAGTCACAAGATCTTCTCCGACGGCCACGACCTTTACCGTAACCGCCACGGGCGTATCCCAAACGGGCATGATTAGTAAACATGAGCTGTTTTGGTCAGAACTCAACTCTGAAGAGTTACATCCGCTGGATACCATTGAGACGACCGGCTGGGGCGAAGGTGTGATTTCAAAGAGCTATAACATCCGGGATAAAGAACTGCCGAGCGGTACAACGATCAATGTATATGCAAAGGCGACGGATAAGTATGGGAACTATACCATTCCCAATCTTTTGCTGGGGACAGTGGACATTCCCAACTATGTATCCCCGCAAGCGCCGCAGCTATCCGTATACAACGGAGAGCAGTATTACACGATGGAACAGGATCCACTGTTCCCAATTGGAGAAACAGCAACCATTCGCTGGAACATCGAAAAAGGCTTGGGAAGCGATTTTGATATTGGGTTTGTACAATACAGCTTTGATAAACAGACCTGGACTACGGTATCTTCGGATGATTGGCTGGAGAAAGGAGAAGGAAAAACGGCAGCGGTCAACGGCACGGTGATTTCCACAGCAGATTTGCCGGAAGGCATCAGCGAAGTATATGTGCGCGGCGTGGACAACAATCCGGTGCCGGAGCAGGCGCTGGCCGGGGAGATTTCTTCCATCAAGATATTGAAGGATACCAAAGCGCCGGTGCTGCATGTTACCTATCCAACTGCCATTGAAGAGGTAGAAGGAATTCCGAAATGGAATATTTCGGATGTTGTCTCCATCACAAACATCGAAGAAGCGCGGCTACAAAGTGTGAAGGTGGAGATTGGCCGTAAATCAAGCTGGTTGCCGCTTGAAAATCTATACTTCTATCAAATGGTATATGACTGGACAGAAGGTGTCCATGCACCCATTGCTTATCCGTTGGAGATAGACCTTACGTCGGTAGCGCCGGACGGACAGTATCAAATCAAAATTACCGTAACAGATAAGTCAGGCAACGTGGTGACAGAGGAAAGAAAGTTCTTGTTAAACTCCACCATGTTTTACTCTAAACCCGATTTCTATTTGCATCAGGATCAGAATGATGCCTACGAACAGCTCATTCATATTCGGGAAGTACCGCTGGTATTGGATGTAAGCGATTGTGGCTATGCGCCGGATCTGGGACATACCATGTTTGTACGGGTGGATGGAAAAAACATCGACTACACCTACGATGCTGAAATGCAGAAGGTTACCATCAACCCATTGAATGAACAAAACCGGAATATTTTTAAGCCAGGCGAATGGCTTCCCATCGTTATTGCCATCGAACAGCCATCAGGCGATATGCTTTCCTATTCATGCGCTACTTTTTCGAATCATGAGGATGCTACGAATACGGAGCACATTTCCGATTTGGAGAATTTTGTTGTATAGGACGGAAAGCTGAAGCTTACGGCCAACAGCGGTTCCTTTGTCTTTACCAGCCCGCAAATGGGTCCTGCGCCGATTGGAAATATCAAGTTTGATAATTCGGTATTGAACAATACGGAATTGCCGGATGATACAAAAATAGAGTTTGCTATTGTGCTAATAGATCAACAAGGCAACGATGTGGGCTATATGTTCCAGGAATTTCGGTCGGGGGATATGCTGAACACAACCGGATGGAACTACACAGATGCGATGGATGCTTATCAGTACAAGATGACCGTTACGGTTACCCAGCCAGAGGGTCAAACGGAGCCCGCAATCATAGATAGCCTTGGCTTTACAACCACTTATTTGGCAGCGCCAACGTATGTGAATACTGAGCTCATCGCCCCTGCCAGCAACCTGTCTGCTATGCCGCTTGTCAACTATACGACCTGGCTACGCTGGACGAGCTCGCCGACAGAGGGTGCGGTGTATGACATCTACCGCAGCGAATCGGATGTATTGGATTTGGAAACGATGGAACCTATCGCTTCCAATCTGACGGCAACCTACTACTATGACCATGACTTGGTACCGGGAAAGACGTTTAACTATTGGGTAGTCGCTAAAAAAGAATATCAGGTAGAGGGCGAAACGGTAACGATGTATGCCCAAAGCCAGCCATCGCCCAAACAGACGGCCACGATGGTGGATGAAAATGAACTGAATAAACAGCTCGGCCTCCAGGATTACTGGAGCTATGTTCAACTACCAATAGGGAATGCATCTGGTTATATCAACACTTCAAGCGGAAATCTTGCGTACCAACAAGTTGATGTGGCGATAAGTGCGCCGCTTTTGGCCAGTACAATGCGGCGCACCTATAACAGCCAGGCCAAATCGTATACGGCGCTGGGTAAAGGCTGGGATTTCGGCTTGAATACCAACTTGCTGCGTGAATACGACAAAACGACAGGTGAAGAAGTCGGCTTGATCCTCAAAGACGGCGATGGAACCGTTCACCGTTTTGCAAAACAGGAGGACGGCAGCTACAAATCACCGGCCGGGGTATTTATTACGCTTTCTCAACGGGAGGATGGGAAGTATACGGCGCATCGCTCGGATGACATTGACTATCTGTTCAACGAATCCATGATGATTGAGGAGTTCAGCGAACCAAACGGAAACAAGCTACTGTTTACCTACGATGAGCGCGGGCGTTTGGTGAAGGTGATGCACAGCCTGTATACAGAGGAGGCTTTTACAGAGGACGAACAGAAGTACCTGGCGTTTGAATACGGCGAACAGCCGCATAACCAAGATAAGATTATCAAAGTCATCGCGCATTACAGCGGAACAGGGGACACGGCGGTAGAGGATGTGTACCAATATACCTACGGTAGCGATGAAAACGACCCGTCCACCTATGGGATGCTTCTCAAGGTAGCAACGGCAGGCGAACAGACCTACACCTATGTGGAAACCAATGCAGAAGGTGTGGACACGGTTTCCAGCACTACATCCACCAAGACCATTGAGGAGAGCTATACCTATCAGGACAGTGATATAAACGGGTTTACGGTTAAAATGCCGTCTAATACATCGGAAACAGGCATAAGGACATATAGCTTTGAGGAGGATGGATCGGAAAGAGTAACAAAATATACAGATGCTGTGGGGAATTACGGGACACTATCCTATGAAATAGTTGTGACAGGAAAACCGGAAGAGTTTGAAAGTGCCAATATCCAAAAAGTCTCGATTATAGGGTATGAGGGTGACACGGTTATTTCCAATACAGAGGTTTGGACGGATCAAGATCTATACGGAGTACCCGTTAAAACAGTATCAGATGGAAACAAAGTCGTATTGTTAGGAGACTATGATGCTCGTGTATTGAAGGCACAAACATATACCACCTACCGAGATCAGGAACATACGCAACCTATTATTCAACACGCTGAATACAACGAAAATGGAACAATGGCCTCTCAAATAGGTGCTGATGGTGTACGGACAGAATACCAATACCGAGTTGATGAGGAAGGAAGATTAACGCAGCAGGCGACGTCTATAAAGAGTTATCAGGACGATGTTTTGCTCAACTGGAAGGAATCTTCCTATGACGAGAAAGGGAACTTGCTATCCGAAACAACGGCGGTTAAAAGTACCAGTACAGCGGATAATCGAACGACTACATATACCTATAACGAACGAGGACTTAAGACGTCCCAGACAGAATGGAATGGAAAGGTAACTTCGTATTCCTACGATAAATTCGGCACATTAAGCACACAGGAATCTTCGGGAGGAGGAATTACAGAAAAAGTATCGTACACGTATGACGTGTATGGATGTCCGCTTACAAGCTACACAGAGCGTAATGGGAAAAATGTTGTAACCACATATACCTATGACGGCTTTGGAAGACTCATAGAGACAAAAGATGCAGATGGACAGCGAGTCGTAAACAATTACAACAAAAATGGCTTGATTGTTTCAAAAGTAGAACAAGGAGCTAGCGTTGATGGAGGAACAACACAAGCCAGGGTAGAGACCTATGAGTATGACGATATTGATCGCTTGGTAAAGACAATCAATCCGATTGGCAATGTCATTACGGTTCAAACGGACTATACGCCAGAGGAAAAAGTAGTTACGACGACAACAAGTGGGCAGGATGGTGTAACTCGCACTTCAGTTGCCAAAACAGCGTTGGATGGTTCTTACAGTATAGAACTAAATGGGGGCTTTGGACAGAAAACCTATTTGGATTATGAGGGCAATGCTTATAAGATCACACAGGTTTCTCCGTCTGGCGAAGAGCGTCCTATGTTTGCGGAACATGACGACTTAGGAAGAGTAATCCGTATCTATGATGAGAACCAGATTGTAGAGTCGAGAACAGACTACGATGTTTATGGGAACACGCTGCGAGATTGGACCTTTGTTAAGATAGAAGACGGTGTACGTAAATACAGCGTAAAACAATATTCATATGATTTGCTGGGCCGCGTGACAAGTGTTCGAGAAAAGGCTTCTCTGATGCCTTACCAAAACGCGGATGTAGGGATTGCATCCACCGATGCTGTGACAACCTATACATATGATGCGGTTGCCGGCAATGAAACACTGAACGTAATTACGGGTGCTGATGGTAGTGTAGCAAAAACATACTACAATGCGATGGGTTTGGTTACGAAGGAGGAGCAGTTAGGGAAAGGCGAGGGCGCAAACATAGTTAAGACATACGAATACGATGCCTATGGGAGACAGACAGCAATAAAAGCAGGCGCAGGCAGCGTTTCAACCCGTATGCAGTATGAATATGATCAATTTGATCGCTTAACCAAACATATAAAAGGTTCGGATAAAACGACGTATACCTATGATTATTTCGGCCGAAGGGCTTCTATGGAGGATCGGCAAGGAGATCTGACGATTCTTACAACATGGAAGTACGACAAGAGCAACCAACCTGTACAGCTTGTACAGGATGGAAAGGTTGTTAATTACCGATACAACAGTGCCGGTGAAATGACTGCAATGCAATACGGTGCGCAAGGAAATGTGCGCACCATAGGATATGAATATGATGATGCGGGCAAGCTAATTGCGATTAAGAGTAGTGTTCGTCCTGCTGCGGCGGACGGCGCGCCTATGGATACTAGCCAACTAAAAACCGTTAAATCGTATACCTATGGGGACAACGGAGAACTGGCTCATGAAACAGAATATCTGGAGTTTGACCATAAAGAAGACAAGCAAGGACTCACCGTTGTAGGTACTTATCAATATGACTCTTTGGGTAGAGCAACTGGCATTTCATATGCCCAGAATGGAACAGAAATAGAGAAATACACGCTTACCTATGATGGAAGGGGCTATACGGTTTCCGAAACATATACGGATGCGTATAAGGACAGCTATACCGACAACAAAGTACAAACAACGCAACGAGATTATGTATACGATGCAATCGGACGTTTGCAGGAAAGCGTGGTTACCCAGGGGGCAGATATTCGTACAACGGGCTATGAATATGACAAAGGAGGCAATCGGCTCAAAGAGAGCATAACACAGACAAAAGGAGAATTTACTGATTCCAGGGTAAGAAACTATACCTATAACAATTTGAATCAGCTGATGGAAATCAAGGAAAGCGGAACGCTAGACCAAGAGGAACAAGACCCGGTTACCTATACGAACATCACGATGCAAACGTATACCTATGATGCATACGGCAATCAGATTGGTCAGGTTAATTACGAGCTTAGTGATGAAGTGCCGTTGGTAGGCGTAAAGTCAAGTGAAATTCGAAACACGTATGACAATGCCAATCAGCTGATAAAAACCGAACAAAAAGAAGAAGGCGGCTCGTGGAAGACTCTGGATACCAGCGTATACAACGGCGAAGGACAAAGAGTCCGGAAGGTGGATGGCGATAGTACCAATGGGGACTATACGATGTACTTCTATATGTCCGGAGCTCTGGCGTTTAGCACGAACAGCGATGCTAATTTTGTAACAGATGAAAACATCCTCGATCCTTATGGAACCATTGTGGCGGGGAAACGTCAGGATAATATGTTTAACGCCGAAAAGCCAGAAGGACAGTACTGGATATTTCACTATGATCCAAGAGACAGCGTAACCAATGTAATTGGGACAGATAAAGATGGGAAACTGTATCGTGCAGAAAACAATGTCTACGATGCCTTTGGGAAACAGGATGGCGTGGAGGAAAAGCCAACTTCCAGCATTAAAAATGAAGTGAAATTCACCGGGGGCGTGGAAGATACAAACGGCACCTACTACCTGGGATCACGCAATTATGACCCCAATACAGGGCGATTTTTACAGCAGGATACGTATACAGGCAATGTGTTTGAGCCTTGGACACAGAACCTTTATACTTATACCAGCAATAACCCGATCAACTATGTGGATCCTACCGGCCATTGGTCGTATCCGTGCAAGATCAATACGCCTTATTACAAACCAGGACAGACGTATAACGAAGTCATGGCGATGTGGCGAAATAAGGATACCCCCAAAGCAACCAATGAAACCGTGATGATAACGGTAACGGCTGGCACAACTTCTAAAACAGGAGGCGGGAGCACACCAGGGACGAACCCCAGAAAAGTGCCGAGAAACTTCAAAATAGGGACGATGTATCATGAGATTGCAATAGCGAGTGTTGTGGCCGAACAGTTACAAACGGCAACGACGCTGCGAAAAGATAACGGCATTCCGGGCGGCGGCCCGCATGGCGGTTATGGATATATTGACATTAAATTGGGCTCTTCAATATGGGAGGTGAAATCGCTGGCCTCGGCCCAACGGGGAAGGGGGACGGCACAATTAAATCGATATATTGAGGCGTCAAAGCAACAGAATGCTCTAGACCCGAGTAAACCTGTGTTGCAAAAAGGGTACCCAATCGAGAGATTAGACGTTCCTGTTATGGGAGGTACATTGATCATTGATAACTATTATCTACCGGGAACGGATAAAAACAATTTACGGCCTAATGAATACAGCGGAATCATTACCTATCAGTATGAAGAAAGCGCAGAAGCGCAGCACGCCACGCAAGTGGCGAGGGATGCGACCTTGAAGGGGATAAAACTCTGCGCACTGTTTTGGCTGTTATTCTTGACGGGACAATTGTATCCTGGCGCTGCAGGAGTGCCAGCAGGGGCTTATTAAAGGAGGAAAACCAATGGCAGAACGGCATTGCATCTTTATGGATGTGGCAGGATATGGGAAATGGCAAGGGAAATGCAGAGAGATTGCAGCATACATGGAGGAATTTGAGGAGCGGATGCGTGGGTATGCGCCGGAACCGGCCATCATTCGGCTGATCCCCTACAAAAACGACAAAAACTATAAAAGGCGGAAATGGAAGTACTCGAAAAAGCGGATGCAGGAGGCCATCGCGCTGATGGAAACAGGGGAATATGTGCAGTGGACGCTGGAGTTTCATAAGCCGGTGAAAGAGCCAGTGGAGAGACAATTTTCGCTGATTGGATATATCATGGTGGTGCTGGGGGTATATGCACCAAGCGAAGAATTGCTTTTCAACAACGTGGAGATGGGGTACCAGCTGGAATGGTTTTCGGATCCGTACAAATATGAGGAGATCATAGAGCTGATGCATGGGCTGAGCAACACGGTGCAGGCAGTGACGGCGTTTGCCGAACAGACGAGTGAATTTAAGTTGATGGATTGGGGACACACATGGACAGAGAGGGGGATAGAGTGGACAACCGGGGTGGTGACAGAATGGCATGTGGATACCAAGCTGAGAGGCTATTACTGGGCAAATCTGTTAACGGAAGGGCACATCAAGGCGCTGGGAGGAGAAGAAAAGATCCGGGCGACAGTGCCGCATGTACGGTGTGAAGAATGGGACATGCAAGGGAAAAAGGGATTGTTTTTACAGGTAACGGAAGAGCCGCTGGAACTAACGCCGGAAATACGGCTGCAGCTGAAACAAGCGTTGCTGCCGGTGATTTATAAAGAAGTCATATATGAAGTCGCTTTCTTAAATGAATATGAGAGCAGCGGGATCGCATTGGATGAGGAAGACCGTGCAGTTTGGCAGGCGTATAGAGATAGAGTGAAAGAGGGAGGATTTAACGCGATTGGGGGAGAAAGCGGAAAATTCAAGTATCCAGGCAAAAGCGAGCGTGTGTTGGCGATAGAAGCACTGAAAGAAAAGGAAAAAGAGGAAAAGAAGCTTCAAAGGAAAAGAGAGAGGGAAGAAAGGAAACGGCAGAAGGAGAAAGAAGAGAAAGAGAAAAAGACGATACAATGAGCAGTATGGTATAATTCCAGTATGGTCTGGAGGAGATTGTTGAGTCGATAGCTAGGAAGAAGGCCGCATATTTGCGGCCTTTCTTCAATTTATCAGGAAAAGTAAAAAGGCGCATCATGATGCGCCTTTTGCTATGCATTAAACTTTGTTTACGATGCGAGCATAGTTGACGGGGTCGGTATCGCCTTCTGTGCTGAAAAGAAGGATTTCGGAACCCGGCCCCAAATGCATGGCATCTTTGTAGCCTTGCCATGCCTCCATCGTGAGAAGCGCAACCAGGAGCCCTGCACCAACAGCGCCGGATTCTCCAGACACGACACGCGGATCTTGTGCTAAAGGATGTGCCAAGGTTTTCATACCGAGCTCAGCGACCCAATCCGGGCATTTGGCAAACTGTGCGGCAAAATCGCGCAGAACAGGCCATGTAAACAGATTGGGCGTACCGCAGTTTAGACCGGCCATGATGGTCTCGGGATCACCGGTGATGGAATGAGGCGCGCCGTCTCCACATTCAATAGAACGATACAGACAAGCCGCCGGCGAAGCCTCTACGATGGTGATATGGGGCAGTTTGTCACCATATACATGGGCTAGATAGCCAGTGACGCTGCCGGCAAAGGATCCTACGCCGGCCTGTACAAACACATGGCTGGGACGCTGCGTACCGTATTGCTGCATCTGGGCAAGCACCTCTTTTGTCATAGTGGTATACCCTTGTGTAATCCAGTTCGGCACTTGTTCATACCCTTCAAACCCCGTATCCTGAATGGCGGTAAAGCCATGCTGATTGGCATAATCAAAGGCGTACAAAACAGCCTGATCATAATTCATATCCAACACCGTCGCTTCGGCATTCTCAATGGCGCGGATTGCCTCGACCCGGCAGGGCTCAGAACCTTTTGGCATAAAAATTTTTGCCTTGCCGCCCAGCCGGGCTGCCGCCCAGGCCACAGCCCGGCCATGATTGCCATCGGTGGCCGTGACAAAAACGGGCGTTTTCTCCGGGTGTTGTGCCAAAGACTGATGGATGGCATAAGTGCATCCCAGCCCTTTAAAGGCGTTGAGCCCAAAACGATAGGATTCATCCTTGATATACACGGCCTTTACGCCAAGCCGCCGGGCCAAGGCGGGAAGAGACACCAAGGGCGTGGGTTGATACACGTCCAAAGAGCGATGGTATTGATGCGCTGGCTGGCAGTTGGCAGGAGATAAGAAGTTTGGCAAATTCTTTTTTGTCTGAGGACCTTGTATGATTTTGATTGGTTCCATCCTGATTCCTCCTCGTTGACACAGAAGATCAATATGATTATATTGATTTTTATAGATTTATTATATCGAATATTTGAGTAATTTTATAAGAATATTGAGGAGAATGGCGATGCAGTCGTATTGCTTGCAGATCGATGAGGAGGGCCGGGAAAAAACCGCCCATATCAGAGACGGATTTCCTGTGGCAATGTATGAAACCCACCCCAGACGGTATCCAATTGGCTATACCATCTGGCACTGGCATTGGGAGATACAGTTTTGCTGGGTAGTGCAGGGAGAGATTGAGTTTTATGTAGAAGAAAACCGATATCATCTAACAAAGGGACAGGGTATTTTCATTAATCGTGGCACATTGCACATGGCAAAAGCGGTACATTCCGAAGAAGATGCCTATATTTGCATGGATATAGACAGCGGGCTGCTGGAGGAAACGGCGGTGCTGGGAGATCGCTATGTATCGCCGGTTGTGGCGAACAAGGCCATTCCCTGTTTGCTCTTCACAGAACAGGCGGATCGAGAGATTATACAGGCGCTTTCGTGTAGCTATGAGGATTGGTCGGCAAGGCGCCCGGGCTATGAAATGTGTGTAATGGCACAGCTATGGAGGATTTGGCATCGGATATGCGGCCGTGTAGAGGGGATGGCGCAGCACGGCAATTTGGGTATACGGCCATCACGCACAAAGGAGATGATTCGCTATCTGCATTTGCATTATCAGCAGGATATAATGCTGGATGATATAGCGCATGCCGTACATATGAGCGGGGAGGAATGCTGCCGGTTTTTCAAAGGCATCACTGGCAGCACGATTTTTGGCTATCTGCGAGAATATAGAATCAAAAAGAGCCTAGAGCTGTTGGATCACGGACAAATGACGATAGGAGAGGTATCCGAGGCGGTGGGATTTCACAGTGTAAGTTATTTTTGTCAATGCTTTCGAAAGAAGATGCGTATGACGCCCAAGCAATACCAAAAAAGAGCGAACATTGCGATGGAATGATAAAAAGCCCCTATACAGGGGCTTTTTGAGTGGGATTAAAACTGGTAGCCGTTTAGGAATATCTGGATCACGTCTTTGGCATAGCCTTGCATAAACTGGAAGGCGTCTGCGTACAGCTCATGAGAAGCAATATTGCCATGGCAATCTGCCAGCTTTTGTGAGATATACTCTGTGGTGGCTTTTCCCATATAGGAATAGTAGTTGATTTTGGAACAGCCGGCGGTGATGCCTCGACGTACTTGTTCTGGCTTTACGCCGGAAGCGCCGTGCATGACGACGCGGCAGGTATCCGGCATGGCGGCCCGGATGGCCTTGACACGGTCAATATCCAGTACGGGATCTTCGGCATAGATGCCGTGCATTGTCCCAAAGCAGACGGCCAGGGCATCTACACCAGTGGCTTCGGCAAATTCGCCGGCCTGCTGAGGATCCGTAAAATACTGCTTGATCTCTTCATTGGTCAATGGCTTGCCGCCGTGGGAATCTTCCCCTGTGGAGGCCATAACACCGAGCTCCGCTTCCACAGTGATGCCTAGGCCGTGGGCCAGTTTGGTGAATTCCGTAAGCTTTGCTTTGTTTTCCTCATAAGGGAGCAGGCTGCAATCATACATGATGGAGCTGAACCCGGCGTGAATGGCTTTCATGATAAAGGTATAGTCTGTACCATGATCCAAATGCACGCAGACAGGAACCTTAGCGGCTTTTGCACAAGCGACCATCTGCGGCCCTATGACCTCGATGGGAATCACAGGATCGTGCACCTGTGCATGGTCGATGATAACGGGCGCATTCAGCTCTTCGGCAGCGCCGATGACAGCGCGGATGTTGTCCGCAGACGGTGTATTGATACAGGCGATGGCATAATGGTTTTTTTCGGCGTGAGATAAAATCTCTTTCATGTTGACCAGCATAATGAATGACCTCCTAATTGCAAAAACAATAAAAAACTACAAAAAACTTTATTTTCCTGTCTAATAATAACAGATAATAGGAGGATGTCAATAAAAAACTATAAAAATCTACAAAAAGGTTGCGGTTTTTTCTTCCTTATGATTGAATAGAAGCAAGGAGGCTGCCATGGGGAAAAAAATCCTGCCGGAAGAACGGCGCTTGAGAATCTACAACATTGTGCAAAGACGGGGAACGGCAACGCTGGGAGAGATGTGTGCAGAACTGGGCGTTAGTGAATCGACTGTGCGGCTGGATCTTAACAAGATGGAACAGCAGGGGCTAATCAAGCGCACACACGGCGGCGCAGTACTTTCAGAGTCGGCGGCCGTGAACCATGAGCGGCAATGGATGATGGAGAGTTTATCGGTCAACCGGCGCATTCAGCAAAATGCAGTGGAAAAGGACGCCATTGGACGGGCGGCTGCTGCAATGATCAAGGATGGAGAGAGCCTCATGATAGACGGCGGCAGTACGACGCCATATGTGGCCAATCATCTGCTGGATAAGCGTGGGCTTACCATCATCACCAATTCGGTCTTTTTGATTCCGACTCTTATGGCAAACCCAGACGCAACGCTATATCTATCGGGTGGCATTATATACCGAGAGATCGCAGTTTCGGTAGGGGAGACCACCAACGCATACCTGGGGCAGTTTTCCGTGGATAAGACAATTCTTGGCATCAATGGGTTTTCGGTAAAGCATGGTTTGACCGTAGCGGACGCGCGGGAGCCGGCGGTATTGTCCGCTAAAAATAAGATGATAGAGGCGTGCTCGGAGCTAATTATTGTATGCGACCATACTAAGATTGGGATGGTCTGTTTAGCGTCGTTAGGGTTTCCACAGGTAAAGACCTGCCTGGTTACCGGGTATGAGGCCGATGCGCAAAGCATTGCACAGTTTCGAGAGATGGGGATACAGGTGGAACTGGTAGAATACGAAACGGAGCAATAAGCGAGCGGCCACTATGCCCTTTTTACATAAGAAATGCTGCGCGAAAAGAAACAAAAAGGACGATAAACCTTTGCAGGGCAGTATATTTTTGGCGGACGAAGAAAATAGACGATATTAGAAATATCAAAGAGCCGACTGTATTTACAGACGGCTCTTTTCAGCTGCAAGATAAGTTTAATGTTTTAGGAAAATGCTTGGCAACCTGGCGGTGTACGAGGTATAATGCCCGTGTGATAGACCTGGAAAGAGGATGTGAAGATGGTACTAGCCGTAGAAATTGGCAATACCCATATCAGTTTGGGCAGCTTTGACGGAGACGACTGCAAATTTGTCGCTCCGATTGCGACGGCCCCCAAACGAACAGGGGTAGAGATTGCCTGGGAGCTCAAGGGCGTTTTTTCGCTGTTTGGTTTGCAAGCCAATCAGTTTCATGCTGCCATTGTAGGGTCAGTGGTGCCGACGATGACGGCGGCAGTGATACAGGCGCTGTCGCTTTTGGGCATCGAGCAGGTGTTGAGCCTTTCTTCCGGTGTAAGGACGGGGGTAAACATCAAGACCGAACAGCCGAGAAAGCTGGGTAGCGACCTGGTGGCCAACGCGGCTTGGGCGCTTTCCAACGCGTTGTTTCCCTGTGTGGTGGTAGATCTTGGAACGGCGACCACCTTTACTGTACTCGATCAAACGGGCGCATTGATAGGCACAGCCATCTGCGCCGGCGTAGACATTTCGCTGGATGCGCTGAAAAGGCAGACCGAGCAGCTGACGCATGTGATGCTGCAGACGCCAAAACACGGCGTGCTGGGGCATAATACAGAGGAGGCTATCAAGGCTGGTGCGGTATTTGGTACGGCTTCGATGGTGGATGGAATGCTGTTGCGCTATACAGAGGAACTGGGTACGCAGCCGCATGTGTTGATTACCGGAGGCGCGGCCGAGCCGATTGTGCCATATCTGCGCACGCCGCATCGTTTGGAGCCGTATTTGACACTGCGCGGGCTCCATTGGATTTGGAAAAAGAACCAGGCCTAGGCACAAATATTGCGCCGCACCCAAAGGGGCGGCAGCGGGAGGCAGAAAATGCAAAACAAAAAGAACAAGACGCGCAAACTAACGCAAATGGCGTTGCTGACGGCCATCATTCTTTTGATGGCGTTTACGCCGCTGGGGTATCTGAGGACCGGCGTAGTGGAGATCACGTTTATCATGATCCCAGTGGTGGTAGGGGCGATTTTGATGGGGCCCGGTGCCGGCGCTATTTTGGGCGGTGTATTCGGGCTGACGAGCTTTATCCAGTGCTTTGGCATGAGCGCGCTGGGGGCGATGCTGCTGCAGGTAAACTGGTTTTTTACGTTCGTCGTATGCTTTGTGCCGCGCGTTCTGATGGGTTGGCTGGCAGGGCTGATCTTCAAAGCGCTGTATAAGGTAGATAAGACCAGGCTAGTGTCCTTTGCGGTGGCAAGTTTGAGCGGCGCTGTGCTCAATACGATCTTTTTTGTAGGTTCGTTGGGGCTGCTGTTCTATAACACGGTATTGGGCATGGCGGCAGAATCCGGGATCTCTGTATTGGCGTTTTTGTTGTCGTTTGTAACGCTGAACAGCGTGCTGGAGTGTGCGGCATGTCTGATTGTGGGAACGGCGATCAGCAAGGCGCTGTATAAATCGTTTGGAAGTATAAAGGAACAATAAAAAAGAGCCGCTATCAGCGGCTCTTTTTTATTGCAAAAATTCGTGCCAGCGGGTGCTACGGTATCGAAGAACAAAACAAATGGCGCGCACGGCCCAGTCAATATACATGGCGAACCAAACGCCCATCACACCCATGCCGAGATATTTTGCCAGCAGATACCCAAAGCCGATGCGGAAGATCCACATGGAAAGAATGGAAATCACCATGCTGAATTTCACATCGTTGGCAGCGCGCAGCGTATTGGGCAGCGTAAACGCCAATGGCCAGATCAAAATAGCCGCAATGCCGTGCGATAGGATGATCTGCATTGCAATGGTACTGGCAACTTCGGAAAGGTTGTAGAGCTTTACGATCACCGGCATAGCAACGACTACGAGGATGTTGGTTACAAGCATGGATAGATAGGTGATTTTGAGCAGTTTTTTGGTAAAATACCGCGCTTGCTCATAATCACCGGCGCCGATGCAGCGTGAAATGACGGTAATAACTGCAAACCCAAGCGCCATGCCGGGCAGCACCATGAATGTGGCTAGGGTATTGCCCACTGCATTGGCGGCAATGGCGGCAGTGCCAAACCCAGAGACCAGTGATAACAGCATGATTTTGCCCAGCTGGAACATGCTATTTTCCAGACCGTTCGGTACGCCTATATAAAGTATGCGCTTGATAAGCCCGCCGTTGAAGCGAAGGACGAAGGGGCGTTTGAGATGCACCAAAAGCTTGGGATTCCGTAGCAATGCAATCATGACTACTGCGGCCACGATGCGGGAAAACAGCGTGGGGATGGCCGCGCCTGCTACCTCCATTTTGAAGCCGTAAATAAGGATGGCATTGCCCACGACGTTGATAGCATTCATCAGCAGCGAGGTATACATGGAGATCTTGGAATTGCCCATGGTACGGAATAATGCTGCTCCGCCGTTATACAGAGCAATAAAGGGAATGGAAAGCGATACAATATCCAGATAGGTGCTGCAATACGCCATTACTTCGGGAGAGATCTGTCCGAATACCTGATGCAAAATAAAGCCGCGCAGCAGATACACCAGCGCCATAACGCCGACGGACAGCGCCGCAATGAACAATACCAGCTGATTGGCGGCCGAGCAGGCATTGTCCTCATCCTTTGCCCCTAAAAATTGGCCGGCCACAACAGCGCCCCCGGTGGCGATGGCGGCAAAGATCTGAATGATCAAAATCATGATGGAGTCTACCAAGGACACGGCCGAAACGCCTGCTTCGCCTACGCTGGCGACCATGATGGTATCCATCATGCCGACGAGTACGGTTAAGAGCTGTTCAATG
>OIWS01002076.1_pt1 | contig 17474 bp, 11 predicted proteins | sample 1587611 | NCBI WGS metagenome assembly OIWS01 (sample SAMEA3888919, study PRJEB22519) | human gut metagenome | biome: human gut; feature: human-associated habitat; material: faeces | place: Denmark | collected 2010 | reverse complement strand
ACCGGCACCCTGCCGGACGCAGGGGGTTCGGGGGGCGGCGGACACGCCCCCCGGCTCCCTCCGGCCCGCAGCCCCCGGCTGCCGGAGTTTTACTCTGATCGAACTCCTCGTTGTGATCGCTATCATCGCGATTCTGGCGGGAATGCTGCTGCCGGCGTTGAACCGGGCGCGGGAGAGTGCCAGGGCTTCGAACTGCCTGGGCAATCAGAAGCAGCTGGGAACCGGGTTGATGCTCTACTCCGACGCAAATGAGGGAATGCTTCCTGCGATGAAACAGGTGATGGATGGACACACCGCATGGTGGACCGACTATCTCATCGGACACAAATTGATCACCGGCGGGGTGCTGGGGTGTCCCTCGGTGAAATCGGTCACGATCGACTGGAAGAACGTCAGCTGGAACGATGCCTTCACCGGGAACGTGAATTTCGAGTGGCCGCATTACGCGATGAATGAATCCTGTGCCCCGTACGAAAACAACGCATTTGTTTCCCGGAAACTCAGTCGTGCCCGGCGTCCGGCCGTGACACTGAGCCATGCGGACACCGCAAGCGGGAACAGTTCTGAGGCGTTGCGGATGTTCACGCCGAATCTGATTCAGCAGTACAACACCACAGGCAGTTTTTCAATCATCGATCTGCGACATGGTCAGGGAGCGAACGTTCTGTATCTCGACGGACACGCCGCCGCGAGAAGATCCCCGACGAAGCTGCCGCTCAATTACTCCGCCGAGGACAATCCGTACAGGAACACGTTCGAGGGTGACACCCAGTTTCCGCAACCCGGAACCTTGTGGGGATTCTGACGAAACGGCGGCGCGGGACAGGCCCGGAAAGGCGAGGAAAGGAAAAACACAATGGGATTGACACTGAGACTGCTTCCGGTTTCTCCGGTAAGTCGCCGGGTACCAATCGATGTGCGGTACGCATTTCGCGGCGGAACTCCGGCGGCATTGCGGCTGTTGCTTGACGGGGGGGAAATTCTGCGTGACGAACCGGGAACGCCCAATGCTGCCGGCTGGTTCTCCGGTTGCCGGAAACTGGATCTGCGCCGCTGTTCCGGAACGGTTTCCCTCCGGCTGGAAGTGCTGGATGAAGAAGATCGTCTGCTGGCCTGCGCGGAGCATTCGATTGAGGTGCTCGACCGGGGAACCCGTTCGACCGGGAGGATCGACGGCGCCTGGTGCGGACTGTACCACTGGAGTGAGGAGGAGGGACGGCTCTGGAATGCGGAATTGAAGCAGTTCACCGCGGAGGACTGGCGCGACCTGGTGCGGGCGATGCACGAAATCGGCATGGATGTGATCGTGCTGCAGGAGCTGTTTCGCAATCAGGAGTATTATGGCAAACACCGCATTCCGGAGACGGGCTATCGGGGGCGGGCCTTCTACCCTTCGAAGCTGTTTCCGGGACGGATGGACCTCGCCTGTCCGGATCCGGTCGAAGCGATTTTCACCGCCGCCGATGAGCTGGGGATGTCGGTACTGCCGGGAATTGGCATGTACGCCTGGTTCGATTTCACGCCGGAGTCGCTGGAGTGGCACTGCCACGTGGCGCGCGAGGTGTGGGAGCGGTATGGACACCACGCCTCCTTCTACGGCTGGTACATCTCCGAGGAGGTGTTCGGCGACCTGAACCGGGGGACGGAGACGCCCGGGGAGATCGTTGCGTTCTTCCGCAAATTCGGCAGTTTGCGCGACGAGCTGAACCCGGCACTGCCGGTGATGCTCGCCCCCAACTGTTTCGGAGTGCCGAACGCGGTGGAGGCGTGGGAAGAGCTTGCGCGGGAAGTGGATATCCTTTGCCCCTTCGGTTTCAATCGGATGCCGGCGGGCGACCTGCCGCCGGAAGAGGCGGTTTCGCTGCTGCAACACATCGCCGACGAGGGGGGCGCGCATCTGTGGATGGATATGGAGGTGTTTTATTTCCGGACAGATACGGCATTGTATCCGCGCCCGGCGGAGGAGATCTTTGCCGAGCTCGACCGTTTCTCCAACTTCGAAAAGGTGCTCTGTTACCAGTTTCCCGGGCTTCTGAACAGCCCCGCGTCGCGGCGGACGCCCGGCGGAGCGGAAACGGTGAAACTCTACAACGACTATCGGAGGCGACTTCATGTTGACGGATAAACTTCTGCTTGTCGATTCGATCATGGTCGGCCTCTATCTGGCGGTCTCGCTGCTGTTGGGAATTTTCGGCGGGAAGCTGCTCGGCATGAACAACGCGCGGGAGGAGGACTACTACCTCGCCGGGCGGAAGATGCCGGGCTGGCTGAACGGCATGAGCGTGGCGGCCACCGCGTTGAACAGCGATGTCGCGCCGCTCTACTGCGGCATTGCGGTGGTGACCGGGATTTCGGGTTGCTGGTTCTTTCTTTCACGCTTCGGCATGGCATTGCTGCTGGCGGCGATTCTTTTCGCGGTGCGCTGGCGACAACTGGGTGTGCGGACGGGGCCGGAGTTTTTCCAGCTTCGCTTCGGTGCGGGGAGAACGTTTGCCCGGGTCTACTCCTCGCTCACCTCGGTGCTGATCGGAATGGTTCCGTGGATCGGTGCGGGTTTGATCGGCATCCATCTGGTCGCCTCCCCGATCTTCGGAATCGAAAGCAAGGCGGTGACTCTGCTCATCATCCTGCCGCTGCTGACTGTCTACGTCTGGACCAGCGGCCTCGCCGGCGTACTCCTTACCGATGCGCTGCAGGGATTTGTGATCCTCGCAGCCAATCTGGTGATGGTCGGCGCGGTACTCTGGACCTTCGGCGGCCCCTCCAGGCTGGCGGAGGCGGTCGTAAGCGCGGCCGGTCCGGAAAACGGCGCGGCGATCCTCTCGCTGCTGCCGCCGGAGGGCAATCCGGTCCTGACGCCGCTGAGCATCCTCGCCTGGATGGTGATCGTCTCGGTCGGTGCGGGGAGCGCGGTCGGCGCCGACGGGCAGCGGATCTTTTCCTGCCGCAACGACTTTGAGGCGGCGAAGGTGGGAGTCTGGGGCGAGGTGATCCTCTTCGCGATGCTGTTGATGCTGATGCTTCCGGCGACGGGACTTCTGGCGCGTCATCCGGAGTTTTTCACCGCTTCGCCCGCAGAGCGGGAGTTCGCCTACGGCCGGATGCTCGCCGAATTCCTGCCGAAGGGCGGCGTCGGGCTGACGGTCGCGGCACTGCTCGCCGCCGTGATGAGCACCATTTCAACCCATCTGAACTACGGCTCGCAGACACTGCTGAACGATGTGTGGCGTCCGCTGTTCGGCGAACCGGTTCCCGGGCGGGAGGTCTGGATCGGCCGGCTGCTGATGCTCGGCATCGCCGCTCTCTCGGTCGTCGTGGTTTTTGCGGCCGATTCGCTGCTCGGCATCGCTGTGGTTGTGCTCGGCATCTTCGGTACCTCGGCCGCCTTCGGCTGGGCGCAATGGTGGTACTGGCGGATCAATTTCAAGGGGTGGTGCGCCTCTGTGGTGGCCGGTCCGATCGTTTATCTGCTCTGCGGCCGGCTGCTGCCGCTCATCCCGTGGTGGGCGGCGAAGATTGCGGAAGGGCCTGTTCAGGCGCAGAACATGCAGCTGCTTCAGGCGGTGGTTTCACTCGCGGTGAATACCGGAATCTGGTTCGCGGTCACGTTGCTCACCCGGCCGGAGGAGATGGAGGTGCTCAAGGAATTCTATCTGCGCGCCCGGCCGATGGGCTGTTGGGGCCCGGTGCGCCGCGCGCTGATCGCCGAAGGACGACTGCCGGAGGAGTCTTCCACCCCGGCGCTGATCCTGCCGGGGGTCGGCGTGGCTGCGGTGGGATTTGCGATGATCGGCAGCGGCGTGCTGGCACTCTCGGCTCTTTACGTCGGCCGGTACCGGGAGGCGCTCCTCTGCGGGATCATCTGCCTGGGCGGCGGGCTTTTCTTCCGGAAAATTTTCAAACGCTACATTTCACGTCTGATCGCAGGGTAAAATTATGGGAAAGGATTGCGCACCATGCAGATAACTGGAACATTTCTCGATGAGATCAGCCACGACATTCCCCACCAGAACTGGGGACGGGCCGAGTGGGATCGGGATTTTGCGTCGATGAAGTCGATCGGGATCGATACGGTGATTCTGATCCGCTGCGGCCACCGCCGTTTCATCACCTATCCCTCGAACTATCTGACGCGGCACGAAGGATGTTACACGCCGCCGGTGGATCTGGTCGATCTCTTTCTTGACCTCGCGGAAAAGTACGGCATGAAATTCTATTTCGGGCTCTACGACTCCGGCAAATACTGGCACAACCACGACTGCGAACGGGAGATGGAGATCAGCCGTGCGGTCGCCGACGAGGTGTGGAACCACTACGGGAACCGCAAGGCATTTGGCGGCTGGTATCTGAATTTCGAGGTCAGCCGCGCCTTCGCCGGAATCACCGAACTTTACGCCGGTATGGGGCGCTATGTGAAACAACTCTCCGGCAATCTGCCGACGATGATCTCGCCGTACATCGACGGAATCAAGCTCGCGGTTCCCGGCGAACAGCTCTACAAGGAGGATGCCATCGGTCTCGAACAACACGAGAAGGAGTGGAATGAAATTCTCCGGGGGATTCAGGGCGCGGTCGATATCGTCGCATTTCAGGACGGTCACTGCGACTATCACGAACTGGCTGATTACCTGCGGATCAATCGGAAACTTGCCGACCGCTACGGCATGACCAGCTGGACCAACTGCGAAAGTTTCGACCGCGATATGCCGATCCACTTTCTGCCGATCAAGTGGGAGAAGATGCTCCTGAAGCTCGAAGCGGCGAAGGCCGCCGGAATCGAGAAGGCGATCACCTTCGAATTCTCACACTTCATGAGTCCGAACTCCTGTTACCGGGCTGCCGGAAATCTGTTCAACCGCTATTGCGAACACTTCGGGATCAACGGGAAATGAATACGAGGTCACTGCTGTTTATTGGACTGTCGCTGTTTGTTCTTCCCCCGGAGCTGTCGGCGGCGGTGGAGGATTTCCGCTCTTATGCCGATTCGGCGGCATTGCGGAAAAACTGGACCGCGTTCGACAGTGCCAATCCGGCTCCGGCAGCTGCGCTTGCCGCCCGGAACGGCGTTCCGGAGATGGAACTCGTCACCGACGGCGGACCGGGCGACAAAGTGATCGTTCGGGAGCTGGCCGTGTCGCCGGGGGAACGATTGACCTTTCCGGTCACTTCCGATGCGAACAATGCGCCGGGCGCATACGCTTACGTCGCATTGCGCACCGCCCGGAATGCCGGGAACCTGGTGCTGCACGACATCAAACTCGTTCCGGGGGAAACCGTCACCGTCGAGATCCCGAATGAGGGACGATTCAACTGGCGGGACCGCGTCGTTCTGCTGTTCTCGCTCCACGATGCGGGCAGTCCGATGCGGGTTTCTGTCGGCTCGATTGACCTGCCGCAGTTCCCGCCGCCGACGACGTTCCGGGATACGCCGGAGGCGCGGCTGGCGCGGCGGGAGAAGCTGCTGCACGGTCGCACGACACAGATCGATACCACGTTTCCCTACTACTTCAATCGTTCCTGCGCGAGCATCGCCGCCGAACTGCGGGTCAACGGACTCGACGGAGTCTACTGCTTCACGACAATGGATACCGGACTGCTTCCCGGCCTGACCGGCGAACTTCAGCGGCAAAAGCTCGGCGTCGGGCTGATGACGCTGCCGAGTCTGGTCTATTGGAGCGAGACCGAGTTGGAAGAACGGCTGCCGAAAGGGTGGAGAGACTGGCTGATCCAGTTCACCGGGAAGGAGATGGATCTTTATCGGTTCATCGGTTTTGTCCACCCGGAATACAATGCCTGGTACAAGAAATATCTGGCTGGCATGTTGCGGGAACATCATTTCGATGCCTTCACCTTCGCTGAAATCATGTATCCGATCTATGACGGACCGTCGAGGACGCCCCCGTTCTACGGCGATGTGAGCCCGGGATTTCAGGCGGCGTTCCGACAGGCGACCGGCAGCAGCCGGTTTCCGAACTTCACCGACCCGGCCGATCCGGATTACTTCAAGACCAACACCGCCCTTTACCGCAAACTGGTCGAGTACCGGGTCCGGACCATCAACGACTTCTACGACGACATCGTCAACGGTCCGGGCGGGGCGCGGGAGACGGCGCCGGGAATCCTCTTCGCCACCTGGACGCTCGGCATCAACATTCCGGACGGTGTCGCCCGGCTGCGGGAGTGGGAGGGCAACGACATCGCCACGATGATCCGGCAGGTGAAACCGGACCTGCATTTCATTCAAACGCATGCCCCCGACTGGTCGAATCCGGCGCTGTCGGGGGAGTACCCGCTCGCCTACCGTCCCTTCTTCGAGGCGGTGCGGAACGCCGATCCTGAAGTGAAAATCGGCATGCAGGGCGATTTCGGTTCCCTCGGTCCCTCGCGGCGCAATCCGGAGTGGCGGAAAAATTTCTACGAGGCGTGCCGGAGCGCCGGAGTGGATACCACCACCTACTATGAGTTTTCTCTGCGTTGGGAGGTCTACTCCCTGCCGCCGCGTCTCTGCGAACTCCGACGCCTTGGCGACGATTCGCTGCTGCTGGTCTTCGATCAGCGGCTGGCTCCTGCGGGCGCCGCCCGGATGGTCGGCCGGAGTCTTCGGGCCGGGAGCGAGAGTTTCCGGATCCGGGAGTGCCGCTGGGACGGCAATCTGCTGTACCTGAAAACCGCTCCGCTCCCCCCGACGGGAACGTCGGTGACCGTTCCGGTCGGCGGTCTCCGTGACGATCCTGCCGTACGTTTCCCTTCCTCGCATGTCGAGCCATTGCCGCGCGGCCCGGTCAACACGATTCCGGCGGGGACCGGGACGACTCTGCCGCTGCTGCCGGGTTCCGATTGATGTTCGACCACCCCATTTCACTCCAGGTAAAATTATGAAACAAAACAGGATACGAAAATAAAATGAACTTTTCCTCATACATCGGCCGCTATGAAGACGAACTGGTCAACCGGGTGATTCCGTTCTGGGAGGAACATTGTGTGGACCGCGAATACGGGGGCTACTTCACCTCGCTCGACCGTGACGGCTCGGTCTACGATACGGAGAAGTACATGTGGATGCAGTGGCGGATCGTCTACATGTTCGCGACACTTGCCATGACGCCCTGGCGGAGGGAGAACTGGCTGGAGATCGCCCGGCAGGGATTCGACTTCCTGACGCGTCACGGCAAGTCGCCGGACGGCACCTATTACTTCGCACTGAACCGCAAAGGGGTGCCGACCATGGCGCCCTCGAACATCTTCTCCGACTGTTTTGCGGCGATGGGCGCGGCCGCGCTCTACAAGACGACCGGGGAGGAGCGCTACCGGGAGGAAGCGGACAGCGCCATGCGCAGCTACATACGGCGGATGGACCACCCGAAAGGGCGCTGGGAGAAGGCGATGCCGGGCAAACCCCGTCGACTCTCCCACGGTCACTTCATGATTCTGGCCAATCTGGGGAGCGTGATGAAGGATTGCCTCGGCAGCGACGAATATGAGGCGGAGACCGAACGCGCGGTGCGTACCGTGCTGGAGAAATTCTGGAATCCGGAGTACCGCGTTCTCTTTGAAAACGTCAATCCGGATGGTTCCTTCGATCTCGACTCCTGCGAGGGACGCTTCCTCAATCCCGGCCACGGCCTGGAGTCGATGTGGTTCGTGATGAACTATGCCGAACGGCGGAACGACCCGGCGATGATCCGGAAGGCGGCGGAGATCGTCAAGGCGCAGCTGGAGTTTGGAATCGACCGCGAATACGGCGGAATCTATTACTTCATGGATGTGCTCGGCAAGCCGAATCCGGAATTGCAGTGGGACATGAAACTCTGGTGGCCGCACAACGAGGCGATTCTGGCGACGCTGTTCGCCTTCCGGCTGACGGGGGAGGCGTATTTTCTCCACCGGTTCGAGGAGATCGACCGCTGGGCGTGGAGCCACTTCCGCGATCCGGACTACCCGGAGTGGTTCGCCTATCTGAACCGGCGCGGCGAACCGACGCACCTGCTCAAGGGAGGCAAGTGGAAGACGATGTTCCACCTGCCGCGCTGTCTCCTCATCGCCGTCGAGCAGATGAAGCGGATCGAGACGGAGAACGCGAACCGGACAGCTCTTGCCGGAAAATGAATCGATCTCTCCCGGCGTAGGTGGATCCTCATGGCGGCTCCAGAAACGTTCCTCCGGGGAACGTTTCTGCCCTGCTGCCCGCTTTTCAGGCCATCTCGACAAAATCGCCGAATGCGAGCAGCAGCGGCGAATCGCGCACGGGGATATGTTTCAGACGGTACCAGCCGCTGCCGTCGGTCTCGACCATCTCTTCCGGAAGAGCGTAAACCGTTCCGTCGAGCAGATCGACCAGATGAATTTCCCCGGTCAACCCACAACATTCCAGCGTGATGGTTGATTCGTACTCCGTGGTCAGTACCTCTTTCGGAACCCAGTAGACAAATCCATATCTACACCCCGGCTTCACAAATCCCTGCGAAATAATTTCTCGTGCCGAGTCATCTGTCCGACGAATCCGCCATGAAGGTTCCGTCTGCGGAAAACCGTTGAGAAAATGGGGATCCATCAGAATCGGCAGCGTCTGCATCCGATATTCTCCCTGAAAAATCGACGCAAGGACCTGCAACGTTCGAAAGGCGGGTTTCGGTGTGTATGCTCCGGTCGCAATTCCGTCCGGGGTGAAGGTCGCCGCCAGGACTCCGAAGTACGCATAGTCCCGGTATGTCTTCCGATCTTCCGTCGTCCCGTTGAGCGCTTCGGCCATGTCCAGGCAGGAGAAATACGAACAGATCTCCACCCCCTCCATGAGATGCAGCAGCATCATTCTGGCCAGGGCTTTGGCCTGCCGGCGGGGGGTCCAGGCGGCTCCCCACAACGCTCCCGCCCGGGAACGGCGCGATTGAGCGCCGTTTTCTCCTTCCACGAACTTCAATTCAGGATTGTACATATGGCAGAGCGCTTTGACTGCCCGCATCACCCGGATGGTCACCGTTTCATCCGGGTTGTATCCATGGTAGGAGAGCAGGTCCATCGCCTTGCCGGCTCCCGTTTTCAGCATCTCCTGCAACCACTGCAGATCGAACCGGCAGATCGCACCGCCGATCACTTTCGCCGCCGGATCCGCTTCCCGAATCACCCGGGCGCTCATCTTCAGCAGTTCGCCATATTCGGCGCCGTTGACACCGCATTTCCAGCACCAGACTCCATCGGGTTCGTTCCATATTTCATACCGGTCGATTCGTCCCTTGAAATGTTCGACCGTGGCTCTGACGTAGCGAAGCCAGGCCTGCTTCTGTTCCTCCGTTCTCGGAGGACACCCGACGGCTCCGAATATTTCAGCGGATTTTGGATCATAAATTTTGTTTCCGTAACAGAGGCACAGCCACGGAACCAGATTACGTCGACGAAGCTGATCCACAATCCGGTCAAGCCAGGCGAAATCATAGAGGCCGGCTTCCCGTTCCGTCCGATTCCAGCCCGACTGAATCCGAATCCAGCGGACCCCGGATTCGGCAATCCGGTCATAGGCGTTTTCCGGATCGTACAGTCCGCGGTCGAGTTTTTCCAGGCCCAGTCCGAATACGGAGGAACCGGTTTCCTTCGAATTCAGAACTCTTACTCTCCCGATTGTTTCCAGCCCATCCATCAGAAAATCCTCCCTCTAACGCAAGATGTAGTCCTCATTGAATGCTCCGCGGGCGTGGCTCTGCACACTGCCGTTCTTAAACATGAAGTTGGCACGGCCCATGTGGAAGATGTAAGCGGGGCGACGCGCCCGGGTTTCGTTGTTCGCTATGACATCGGCATAATTCACCACCAGCCCATACGCCCGTGGCGCGTAGGCGACATTGATTCCCAGCGGTTGTTTGACCGCGGTGTAACAGGTCTCGGTCATGATGGCGGATTTGTCGTCGATCCGTTGAAATTTCCGGGCGATGATTTTGGCATCCAGCGGGGCGTTTTCCAATCCCCAGCCGGGGGTGCTGGCTTCCTCCCGGGAATACGCGCAGGTGGTCGGCACGTAGTTGGTGTAATACATGTCGAACGTGGTGGTGGCGAATGTGGAAGAGTGCCATCCCGGATCGCCGCCGGGGACGTTGGAGGGGCAGAAAAAGATATTTTTCCGCGTCTTCCAGGCCGAGCCATGATTGAACGCCGGATATACACTGCTTCGTGTACTCGGCACCAGATCCGCAGCCTGACGCGCATACAGATTGATGTAGTAGCTATGCTGCGAATCGTTGTAGGATGGCGGCATGAAATCGACGTTGTCCGTCACATACATGAAGAGATTGGTGTAGATCTGCTTCATGTTGGAGAGACAGAGACTCCGGTGTGCCGTTCCCCGGGCCCGGGAGAGTGCCGGCAGCAGCAGGGCTGCCAGAATGGCGATGATCACTACTCCATAGACATAAAACCGGCGTATATAAGAAAATACGCAACCTTATTTTGAGCTTAATAATACACCATCCTAGGAATTTTCGCAACCTATAAATTGTTTTTTTTGATAAAGTTCTGTTACGCTCAAACTCCCTAGGTAAGAATGCACAAAAAGCAAAAATAGACATAAAAATTTATTTCCTGAATTGAGCTCAAAATCACACAGGTTGGTATCGTAATAATGCCTAAAAAAAACTGTTTTTTTTACCACATTATCCAGAAAAGTCAATTCAACATCCAGATGTTATTCCGGAATCTCATCGACTTTTACAGCAAAACGAGTCCCATCTATTTTTCGAACCATTTCCATTTGCATAAGCTCATATAATTCCCGCAACGGTTCCGAAGAGGCAAAAGTAATGATTCCATATTCGCATTCAAAAACGATATTCAGAAAATCCGATGTCGCCCGTATCTTCTTCATTGTTTCCCATGAAATCAGCAAATTACCTTCCGGCAAACTCAACCACAAACGGGGCGCACGCCCATCTCTCATTTCAACCCACGGATTCTGGTTCATAAAAAAACTCCATTCCATCTGAATATTAACGAGATATACCACGATTTTTATCTTCCAAATCCGGCTTCACAGAATCAGAAACCAATCTTGGCTGTATTTTCATAATTTCTGCAAAATCCTTCTGAGTCAGCGAAGAAAGTTGATCCGGCGACATCTTCGGAATTTTATGCTGCGCCATACGCTCTTGCAGCATGCGAATCTGAGACTCAAGAAGCGGATCGTCCGCTACAGCCTCCTTGATCAACTGGTTCGCTGTCGTTTTCGAAAGATTTTCCGGAATCCTTTCGAGTTTGCCGGCCTCCTGAAGTTGCTTCAAAACATTGATCTGTTCTTGAGAAGCCGGAATAAACACGTCCTCCGGGACAGCTTCCAAATTTCCGGTATCCAATGATTCAGCAGCCATGTGCTCATCGGATATTGCCGGCTCCCCACTCTCAATTTGTACATCCCTATTATTCGCCGCATCTGAAACTTCCGCCAATTCCGCCCTGTCTTCCTCTGGAGCTTTCTTATCAAGATTTCTATCCGGGATTTCAGATTCATCCAAGGATTGTTGCGAGACTTTCGTAACAGCTTTCAACAAAATATCATGCCGAGCAGTCTCCACTTGTTTTTCTGGTTCGACACGGTCTGGAATTACCTCCGTAGCCGGGACATATTGCGAATCGGCATCCAGTTGTTCCAAATCAGCAGCTTTTTCCGGGACAGTTGGAGCTATCTCCGGATTTTCAGATGCTTTTTCATGGTCCTGCTTTGAGGCTTGCAATTTTGCATACGCATCTTCCAAGGATATGCCTTCAGCTTCCGCCTTGATCGCCGCTTCAGCATCCATAGAAATTGGCATCTCATTCTCTTTCATCCATTTCGCCAGTTCAATTTCTTCCGGGTTTAATTTTTTAGGCCGCCTGGGAGCATTCTTCCATATATTGAACATCTCATCCAATTCCTCCAATGAAATTGTAGTTTGCGGAATTTCTCTCTTGACTGGCATCTTCTTGGTGAAAACAAAATCCATTTCGGCAATTTTCTGTTTTCGCTTTTCCATTTCTTGGTGAGAAATAACCGCTTTCCCCCAATTATGGGCAGGCTCATCCTCAAGCATTGCCTGAATTTCAGCTGTCAGGGTCTGGTAAGCGGATCGGGAAGTTTTAAATTGCTGTTTTTCTTCCATGATCCTGGCGGAATCAATTGCCGCATTACGTTCAATTTCAAGATACGTTTCCTCTGTAACAATGCCAAGCCCGTATTTGCTGTTCCGAGCGCGCCGTCCTGCAATCTTCGCACCGAAATCCCAGATTGACCTGGCCAACTTCTTCAAATCTTCCGCCAATTTCAACGCACGTCCTTTGATGGATTTGTAGGAAGCATCGGGAAGCATCCGCTCTCGGGCGGAACGGGCTTCAGCAGACAACGGTAGAATACTCCCCGGAAGAATTTCGCGATCCCGAATCAAATCATGCACGCTCTTGCGGTCGCCGTGCCGGAAACTCAACTGCTGTTTCAAAAATTCCTTTTCCGGACAATGCAGCGCCATATTCTTGCGTCCCCGGCTCAATGCCACATAAAATGCTTTACGGTCAAGAGCCTGCGCCGCAACCACTACATTTTCCGCAGTCCGCCCCTGTGACTTGTGAGAGGTCGTCACCCAGCCGTATTTGAACGCGGTATAATCTTCCGGAAGATCCACCAGACCACGCTCCCGGCCATCGGAATACAGCAGCATGACTTTATTCGGATCGTCAGTAATCCGGGCGATACCTCCATTATAAATCTTTCTATGCTTTACATTGACATTGAACTGGATCAAATCGCCTTGGCATAGTTCAATCTCCCGCATCTCTCCCACTTCAATATAGTCCGCCGCCGACTTCACATGGAGCAGCTTGCCGTTATCCAGATACAGCATCCCGTTCTCGACATGCTCAACCTTTGCAGATTCACCGGCATGAGCAATGTCTTTCATATTCCGGACAAAGGAGATTACAGTCCCCGGAACATAATTCTCCGATTGCTTCAAACGACTTTTTTCCCAGTTCCAGGAACGGAACACTTTCGCCATTCGCCCTGTTCCTGCAACTGCGCCGTGCTCTTTTAATTTTTTACGCACAGCTTCCGTCAGGCGATCACCCTCATCGTGAGTGGGGGCCACCAGAATCGCCTGATCTATAAACTTGCCGTTATCCGTATAATCCATATAGCTCTGCGCCGCCTCTTCCAGATACTTCGATTTCCCTTCATGAATGAAATGATTCTCGTCAAACCGTTCAAAAGCCTGCTCAAACTGCCCCAATGCACATTCCATAATTCCACGACGATATTCTTCATTCTGCTGCCGGTGAATATCTGTCAACGAGAACTTCTCAATTCCGGAATGTTCCTCAAGCAACCGGAAAAAATCGCCGGACTCCACGGCAGTATGCTGCCTGGCATCGCCGACAAACAATACCCGGTAATTGTTTGCACGGGCAATCTTTATTATTTCCACACCTTCACGCAAGGAATTCAATCCCGCTTCATCAATAATCATGAAACTACCGGAAGGAGGCTTTTCCGAACTCAACAGAAAGCTTGCAACCGTCTGCGACTGCTCAAACCCCTCCTGTTTCAACACGTCAGTTGCCGAATTTGTCGGCGCAATCACATAAATACTTTCCACTCCGCCAGAACGCAATCCTTTACAAAATTCCTGCAACGTGGAAGTCTTACCGGCACCGGCCACACCGCGGAACAGATTAAAACGATCCTTCGAATTCAGCATTCCATGAACCAGCTCCGCCTGTTTGATTCTTGACTCCACTCCTGGAAACGCCTGAAAATCCGGTGCGATCGCATCGAATACATTTTTCTGTTCTTCAACAGATTTTACCGCATACAATTCCCGGCCAATTACCTCTTCCGGAGACATCCACGGATTTTCCGACAACCCGCCCAAGTTACGTAATTCCGAAATATTTCCGACTTCCTTTCTGATATCAGCCAGCGAAAATTCACCAAGATGCTGATTCATCACTTCCGCAAGCACCTTATCCAGCTTTACCACACTTTCACGCTCAAAAACCAGCGGCAGAACTTCTTTGAGTGCTTCCCGGATTTTTTCCTGAGTTTCCCACCAGGCCGGTTCTCTTCTTTGAGTAAAGTATGCCCAATTTGCGATATGCCGCAAATCATTCCGCTGGTCATCTGTCAACTGGGACAACTGATATTCCCGTACCTCGCGATCCGACAATGTTTTCATCTTGCCCGCACGACTTGACATCGACAACTGATTATTTTCATTCAGCGTCGGTTTCCGGCCATGTTCCTCTATGAACTCCGCTTCCAGCTTCTCAATCTCTTTTCGACGTTTGGAATACAATTCCATTACCTCTTCCGGAATCCCCTTGATATCTTTCCAGACAATTCGCCCTTTATCATCATAATGATTTTCCATCGTATAACCAAGTTTCGTGCACAACGCCGACAACTTGTTATGATAAACCTTTCCCGCATACCGGATTGCCCGATACATCTCCACACTCTCCAAGGCCTTGAACTTATTATCCGAACCCAGTGTCACATTCACCACCACATTATGCGTATGCAGCTGAGGATCAAGAGCACGACTCGCCGTATGATGAAACTCCGCATAAATAATCCGACCTGTCTTTCCAAATTGTTCGTAAAAACATTCTCACCTTTCCGTAAACGAACTGCCGCCAGTTTTTCCAGCTCCAGCATCGCTTCCGTCACTGCCTCACGATGCGCCTCTTCCAACCTCCGGTCAAACAGACTCATAATAGATACTGACTTCGGTGCAGCACATTGAAAATCAAAAAACCTCGGACCATTCGTCACATGCCTTTGAGTCAACTTCCCACCTGTTACCGGATTGATTCCACGCTGAAACATTGAAAAACTCTCCATATCAACTTCCTTGGAGACAAGATCGAAATCAAAACTCAGAATTCCCCTCCAATGCCCCACGATCTTTTCCGATTCCGAATAATAATCGTTGGCAGAAAGATGATTCGCATAGAACGATTTCCCCGCTCCATTCGTTGCCCTGATTTTTGTAACATTAAACATCCCTGATGCCTCCGAATTTCAACACATAAGGAAATGCACAATCCAATTGTATGCGTAAGACAGACGGAAGCAAGAAAATTCGCAACCTAACCAGACGAACGTCCATAAAAACGACAGGTTGGAAAAAGAAAAACGCAATACCCCTATTCTCATAGGCTCCTACTTAGCTGTTTTTCAGAGGCTTTACTTGATTTTTGAAAGCTTTTCGTGTATCTTATAATATCGATGAAAATTGCACGAACAAAGGAGAAGAAAACGATGCCGTACATACATCGCAATCTGGAAGATTTTTTCCGGAAGAGCGGGATGCATTATCCGGCAATTCTGCTGACCGGACCGCGGCAGGTCGGCAAAACGACCTTTTTGAGACATGTCAGCGAAGAGACTCGAAATTATGTTTCGCTGGATATTCCCCGTGACCGCAATCTGGCAAAAGAAGATCCCGAGTTGTTTCTGGAACGGCATAAGCCGCCGGTACTGATCGACGAGATTCAATATGCACCGGAGCTGCTGCCTTTCATCAAAGTTCTGATCGACAAAGAACAGAAGCCGGGAATGTTCTGGCTGACCGGCTCTCAGCAGTTCCGGATGATGCAGAACGTTACGGAGTCGCTGGCCGGACGGGTTGGTATTTTTGAGATGCTGGGACTCTCGAACCGGGAATTGGAACACCGGAATGTGGAACCATTCCTGCCAACTCATGATTTCCCGGCGGCCCCGGAGAAACTCGATTTGCGGGGATTGTACCGCCGTATCTGGCAGGGCAGTTTTCCTAAATTGGCCGACGATCCGGAAATGGATCATGATTTGTTTTATGGATCCTACATCAATACCTATCTGGAGCGGGATGTGCGGATTCTCGGTCAGGTGGGGGATCTTCAACGCTTCTTCCGTTTCCTGCGCGGGGCGGCCGCTCGGACCGGGCGGCTGCTTAACTATTCCGATCTAGCCCGGGATGCGGATGTCGCAGTTGGAACCGCAAAGAATTATCTGAGCATCCTGATCGCTTCCGGGTTGGTTACACTCCTTGAACCTTACTTTGCCAATCGGACCAAGCGAATGACGCAGGCTCCCAAGCTCTATTTCCTGGATACCGGTTTATGTGCTTACCTGACTGACTGGTCGTCCCCGAAAACATTGGAAGCTGGTGCCATGGCTGGGCATATTTTTGAAACTTGGTGTTTTGCGGAAATCCTGAAAAGCTATCGGAATTCAGGCAGGCGTCCGGCGTTTTATTTCTATCGGGACTTCGATCAGGTGGAAATCGATCTGGTCATCGAACAGGATGGGGTATTGTATCCGGTTGAAATGAAGAAGAGTTCCGATCCCGGGCGTGATGCCGCAAAACATTTCTCCAAATTGCAGAAATTTGGCAAAGAGGTCGGCATGGGAGCGGTGGTCTGCATGGTGCGGGAATCCTTGCCGTTGACACGGGAATGTAAACTGATTCCTGCGGCAAGTTTATAACCTTGTCCTATGTGGGCACCCATTATGGACATCGGAACAGATTGCTGTCGAGGAACGGTTTTGAACACATTTTTACACTAAGGCAAGTTATCAAGCTTTGAGGCCAACCGCAAGCTAAATTTCGGACACTACCCTATATTTTGGAATTATTCATGGAGTGATACCTCTTTATCATGATCCAAAATAGAAATGCCCTCTGGAATTTTAAGACCTTTTTTGAAAATGATATATTCTTGAATATTCCGCTTAAGACTGGTCGCATACGTAACATTCCAAAAGCCAATATGACATTTTCTATATATTTCAACGATCAAAGGATCTGCATCATAAGTAACAATCCATTTTCTGGAACAAGTTAGAATCAATTTCCCCAAAGATTTATGATCTTCTTTACTAAAAGAATTTTTATATAATTGACTTCCTTTGACAACGTAAGGAGGATCAAAATTGACAAATGATTTTCTTGTGTTTCTTACTTCAGGTCTTGAAAATAAGTTCATACAGTTATCATTAAACAATAAAATTCAGGGGAAAATTCAATGCGGCGATCTGGCAGCTTCCCGGCGCGGACAGAATCCGGCGGAATGTTTTTCGCAATGAATATGTCGTCAATATTAAATCTGTTGGCGACGGCGAAAACTCTTTTAAATATCTGGCGGCCTATACACAGCGCGGCTTCATCGGCAACGACCGGATTGTCAAATACAATGGCGTTAAGGTAACATTCCGGTATCGCGATGGAGAAACAAATGAAGATCGTTATCGAACACTTTCCGCAGTAGAATTTATGGAGCTTTATTTGCAGCATGTTCTGCCGAAAGGTGTTCAACGGATTCGCTATGGGGGTATCTGGGCGGCGGCGGCCAGAAAACGTTTAAATGCGGCCAAAGAGATTCTTATTTTGCAACCTGTAACGAAAGTTACGGAAAATCCTGAGCAACTGTATGCGCCCAGTGAGGGCCATCTGGATTTGAGTCAGACAGTGTGGTATGTTCTT
>OIWS01002075.1_pt1 | contig 17485 bp, 18 predicted proteins | sample 1587611 | NCBI WGS metagenome assembly OIWS01 (sample SAMEA3888919, study PRJEB22519) | human gut metagenome | biome: human gut; feature: human-associated habitat; material: faeces | place: Denmark | collected 2010 | reverse complement strand
CAAGTTCTGTGGATAGAGCAACACGAGACACATTTGGAGAGACCACATAAAGCCCTTTCTTGAGGCGGATAATCTTATGAGCCGCCTCAAGATTGCGCACTTTCTGATTTCCTGCTTCAATATTTGTAAACAACGAAGCTATTACCGAAGTACTGACTGGTATGTTACCTATATGTTCTAAATCCAATATCATAGTGCAAAAATAATGCAAGTGCGAGAGCTATGAAACTTGTTTCAATTGCCGATCCGCAACTTTTTTCTGCAAAAATAGTAAAATTTTGAACAGGAAACTAACTTTTCCTTGTTTTTCTGTTCTATTTTTAGCTATTTTAATAAATAAATTGGTTAGATAGATGCCTGCTCATGCAATTTATATTCCACCATACGAGCAGTAGAAATTCTTTGGGTGTTCTTTTCCTTTGAAGAACACCCAAAGAGAAATACAATACCAGCACTTCCCAATAACCAATATACCTTATTCTTTACCATACTAATAGGCTCTCTATCAAGTGGAATGCTCCTATAAACATCATGATAATACCAATAAATGATAAGGCAACAATCACATAATGGTCAATTGTCTGCGAATCTTTAAGCCTTAACCAGGAAGGAAAATGCTTCCACAAAAGATAGCCCCAATACTATTTGAAAAATTGAATGTACCATAAGCCTTTAATTAAATTCAATTGTCAAATTATCGTAATCTATAGATATTTTTCCAAACTTAGCTAATGCAGTTTGTCCCAATAACAATGGAGCCTGGATGTTATCTACTACTGTTGCTTCAACATCATGCAGCACAATACCACCTATTTCCACGGTTTTAAGATTTATTACAGTTCCAACAGATACCCGACCTGTCGCATCTTGAAATTGTTGCTGCCCCAAGATGTCATCTCGCGTAATTTGACCTTGACAATACCTATAGTTGTACGACTATAGATTTTCCTCAACGCCACCATCTTGCCAGAAAACCACAAGTGTCTGATTATCAATATCTTTCCTATTTTCTTCATATTTACGATATTCTCAAAGAAATAATAAGCGTCTGATAAAACGAGAATCTCAGGCAAGCTAATGTAAAGAAGATTCATTCTTAACAAAGCCACATCACTACATCTTCGGGTAATTCTTGCAAATCACCTACTTCATTTTCCACCCATCAATGGTTCCCGTCTTCGATGAGAAGTTGCAGCCTATCTGATAAATCTTTCTACCATCTGCTGCATATTCCCTGGCATAGCCCATATCCTCTATCTGCTTCAGGGCTTCTTCAGCCGAACCATCTCGCTTGAATTCGAAGATGTAGATATAGTTCTGGGTTTCAACCACACAATCTACCCTACCTTCGCTTTGCTGTTTTTCGATGAAGACCGTGAAACAGCTGATCATTCTCAATACGAGATAGAAGGTGTATTGAAAATAACGCTCCTTCTCGCGCTCATCGTCCTTACGACGCTGGTTATAAGGAATGCTAGCAAAGAAGGAAGTCATCAGATTCTCCAACTGATGGCAATCTCCCTTCGACATCACATGTACTACCTGAATGACCCAGGCATCCGTTGACTTCGCAGGCTTCAGATAACTGGAAGCTACCAACGTCAAGAATCCGCTTCGCACTTCATCATTCGGAAAATCCAGGAGATAGGAATCGGTATCCATATTCCAGCCCTTAATGGTAAGATAACCGCTCTGATAAATCATTGGCAACGGTGCTTCCACATCTGCCTTGTAGTCGATAAAACTACTCGTAGGATAAAACCTGTTCACCATCTCGTTGATATTCTCATCAAAATGAGACAATAGGCGAACAAGATAGGTTGGCGAACCGGTGCGGAACCAATAATCTGCCAGAATCTTCTTGCTCAAAGCATTCAAGATGCTGAAAGGATTATAGATATCAAGCATGTTAGGACTGAAGTGGTAACCATCAAACTTCCTCTTCAGCTTGTATTTCATTCCTTCCTCTGTGGTCTTATATCTCACGGCCATCGCCTTAATTTGCTCATCAAAGGTAGAATACAATTCCTCTTCCGTAATTCCACAAAGTGCCTCGTATTGCTCATCCATACTAATGTCGTTTGGCTGATTGAAACCACTAAACACGCTCACTTGCGAGAACTTGGTGACACCCGTGAGCAAGACAAACTGGAGATTAGCATCGGCAGCCTTGAAGACACTATAGAAACCTTTCAAGACCTCACGATTCCAATCTTCTAACAACCGTTCTTCACCCTTTATTGATGTTTTAATTTGTGTATCAAGCACATCCAATATTGGCTTATCATACTCATCAATTAAAACCACGGCACGAAGTCCTGTTTTCTCATGAGCTGCTTTCAATACATATTCAAAACGACCTCCTAAGGAATCCCTGAAAGGACTTTTACCATATATCATTTCATGCGATGCAACAAAGTTCTCTAATATGACCTCAAGTTCTCCAGGATTAGTGAAATTATTACCATTAAAGTCAAGATGAAACACAGGATATTGCTTCCACTCCTTCTCCAGCTTGTCGATAGCAAGCCCCTTGAACAACTCCTTCTTTCCCTCGAAATAGCACTTCAAAGTAGATACGAGCAACGACTTTCCAAATCGTCGTGGACGACTCAGAAAGTATATTTTACCATTAGTCACTAAGTCATAGACCAATGCCGTCTTATCAAGATAAGCATAACCATTTTCTATGATTTGTTCGAAACTCTGTATTCCGATAGGATATTTCATATTGCTGCCATTTTAAATTCTTTCGGCAAAGTTACAAAAAATAATGATACAAGCAAAGGAATAGCCAGAAAAAAAAAAGCCTTTTTGTCCTTTTACTTTTTTACCTTTAAAAGTTTGATTGTCTGTGTTTTTCCCGTGATGCCTGTTACCACGGCGATTCCATTATCCCGAATCTCCACCTTCTCATATTTGGCATCAACAATCACTTTTCCTTTTAATGTCATAATGCCCCAATGTTGCGGAATCTGTTCAAAGGCTCAATAGGCACCAACAGGTTGCGCTATACGGTGGTAGAGGGGTGGCACGATCACTTTACCATCTATCTTTACACCCCATTTCTTTCCTGCTTGATACAATTCCACATGTCCTGCTTCTGACTTCTCATGCAAAAGAAGCATCTCTTTTGCTTCCATTTTCTTCTTTTACAACATCGCCTCATGATAATATTTCTTGCCAAGGCGAAGTAATGGTCTGATAGTTTTTCACTACCGTCACAAGAGCTTTCGAGAATAATCAAAAGAGTTTTTGACAGCCGTCAAAAACTCTTTTTACGAATGTGCTAAAGGTTGGGAGCATACGTTCATCCCATAAGTATTGGTAAATACTCTTAAATAAGATACCTTTTACTCTACAATCGCATGATTTCACTCCCCTATTACACGATACAAATAAGTGGCACCCACCTTCTCGCGAACCATCTTCGGGAAATCTCCTTCACAATAACCATCAAGCACTTGGCGAGCATGATAGTCTGCTACGCCCAACAAAAGACGGAAGTTCTTGACCGTTATAAAACCATGTTCCTTGCAATAATTGGTGATAACCTGCCATTCTTGCTCCGGGTCTTGCGCAAAAGCTTTTGTTTTCCAAGGACTACGGCTGCATTTACTATCATACTCTATGAAAAAATCCTTGTCAAACTCCTTGGTGGTTCGCACCTCAAAACCGGAACATACTACCTCACTGGCAGGTATGCGCTCACCTTCATGATAAACCTTGTGATAATAATTACCATTTTCATCCTTATGTTCCCGTAACTTTAGCTTCGGACGAATGACAAGCATATTTCCTATCTTCACTTCCATACCTTGGGAGAGAGCCAGCATCGTCTCGTCCTTGATGGATTCGATGGCTGCCACAAATTGGGCTGGCGTCATCTGGTGATGATGCCGCATTCCCTTTGTCATATCCTTAAAATCATAAATATCGCTATAAACGAACTGAGGATGAATCAAATATTCGCCGGTCTCGTCTTTCATCGGAGAACGGTGTTCTATATAATGTATCGAACCGGTTGCTTTTGGCATAGTTATCTTGTACTTTATGATGTTAATATCTACCGAATATTTCCTATCTCTTATATATATAAATAGGTAAACATATTCACCATCTTCATGATGCTATGTTTTGATTCGTCATGTGAGTGCAAAGATAGACAAAAAGTTTGAGATTTGAAAAGGAATTAGAGAAAAACATGATAACAATGATAGACGATGTGCAAAATAACCTAAAACTTTCAGAGGAAATGAATGAAAAACCAAAAAATATATGTAACTTTGGAGGCGATTTCAAAACAATTCAATCAAATTTACAATGGAAAAACATAATTTTGTGACGATTGCAGACCTTTCCAAGGAGAAACTCATGTATCTCTTGGAAATGGCACAAGAGTTTGAAAAGCATCCTAACAGGGAGCTGTTGAAGGGAAAGGTTGTAGCAACCCTTTTCTTCGAACCATCCACTCGTACCCAACTCAGTTTCCAGACAGCAGCCAACCGCCTTGGCGCACGTGTCATTGGTTTCTCTGATGCCAAGACATCCAGCACTACAAAGGGTGAGACTCTCAAGGATACCATCCTGATGGTAAGCAACTATGCTGACGTCATCGCTATGCGCCACTTCATCGAAGGTGCTGCCATATATGCAAGCGAAGTTGCTCCTGTGCCAATCGTCAATGCCGGAGACGGAGCCCACGAGCACCCATCACAATGCTTGCTCGACCTCTACTCAATCTACAAGACACAAGGTACTTTGGAGAACCTCAATATTTATCTGGTAGGCGACCTGAAGTACGGACGTACAGTTCACTCCCTCATCACGGCCATGCGCCATTTCAATCCTACATTCCACTTTATCGCTCCTAAGGAACTCGCTATGCCACAGGAATATAAGTTGTACTGCCAGCAGCACAACATTAAGTATGTGGAGCACGAAGATTTCAACGAGGATGTCATCGCTGGTGCCGACATTCTCTACATGACACGTGTACAGAAGGAGCGTTTCAGTGATCTGATGGAATACGAAAGAGTAAAGAACGTATATATCCTCAAACGCGAAATGCTCAGCAAGGCTAAGGAAAACATGAAGATCATGCACCCACTGCCTCGCGTGAATGAAATTGCATACGATGTGGATGACGACCCACATGCATACTACATCCAGCAGGCTCAAAATGGTCTCTATGCACGAGAAGCCATCTTCTGTCACTGCCTCGGCATCACACTCGATGACGTCAAGAATGATAAGACCGTGATTGAGTAATGTTTAATGTTTAGTGATTAATGTAATTATGGGAAACAATAAGAATCAACTCGTAGTTGCGGCTATCGAAAACGGTACCGTAATCGACCACATACCAGCCGAGAAGACCTATCAGGTTGTCAACCTGCTCCAGTTGGAAAAGATGGACACTCCTGTCACTATCGGCTACAACTTGCCTTCCAAGAAAATCGGCAAAAAGGGAATCATCAAGGTTGCCAACAAGTATTTCACTGATGAGGAAATCAACCGCCTCTCTGTAGTTGCTCCTAACATCGGTCTGAGTATCATCAAGGACTATGAAATCGTGGAGAAAAAGACCGTGAAGACTCCTGACACACTCAAAGGCATCGTAAAATGCAACAATCCTAAGTGTATCACCAATAATGAGCCTATGGCAACTATCTTCCACACAGTAGATGCTGCACTCGGAATTATCCGCTGCCACTATTGCGATAAAGAGCAACAATTAGGCAAGGTAGAACTTTGTAAGTAACAATTTGAAAGCATTTTTCTTCTTTTTCTTCCATATTATTTGGAGTATTGAAGAAAAATGCTTATTTTTGCAGCCGCAATTCATAAATAAAGAACTTAACAATAAAAGAGCCAATGGAAAAAGATCAAGAGATTTTCGACCTGATTGAGAGAGAGCATCAGCGTCAGTTGAAAGGTATGGAGCTGATTGCTTCAGAGAATTTCGTAAGTGAAGAAGTGATGAAAGCTATGGGTTCATACTTGACCAACAAGTATGCAGAAGGTCTCCCTGGCAAACGTTACTATGGCGGTTGCCAAGTTGTTGATATCGTAGAGAACCTTGCCATCGAGCGTGTCAAGAAAGTCTTCGGTGCTGAGTATGCCAATGTTCAGCCTCACTCTGGAGCACAGGCTAATGCAGCCGTTTTGCTCGCAGTTCTCAAACCTGGCGATACTTTCATGGGATTGAATCTCGACCACGGTGGTCACCTTTCTCATGGTAGCCACGTCAATACTTCTGGCATTCTCTACAACCCTATCGGGTACAACCTCAACAAAGAGACAGGCCGAGTTGATTACGACGAAATGGAGAAATTGGCTCTTGAGCATAAACCTAAGTTGATCATCGGTGGCGGTAGTGCCTATAGCCGTGAGTGGGATTATGCCCGCATGCGCAAAATTGCTGATGAGGTAGGCGCCTTGCTGATGATTGATATGGCTCACCCAGCTGGTTTGATTGCAGCTGGTTTGTTGGATAATCCATTGAAGTATGCCCACATCGTTACTTCTACTACACACAAGACTCTCCGTGGTCCTCGTGGTGGTATCATCCTGATGGGTAAAGACTTTGATAATCCTTGGGGTCTGACTACCAAGAAGGGCGAAGTGAAGAAGATGAGTATGTTGCTCAACTCTGCCGTATTCCCAGGACAGCAAGGTGGACCTTTGGAGCATGTCATCGCTGCCAAAGCAGTTGCATTCAATGAGAACCTGCAACCATCTTGGAAAGATTATGCACTTCAGGTTAAGAAGAATGCATCTGTACTTGCAGAAGACCTCATCGGTCGTGGATTCGGTATTGTCAGCGGTGGTACAGACAACCACTCTATGCTTGTCGATCTGCGCTCTAAGTATCCTGACTTGACAGGTAAAGTTGCTGAAAATGCACTTGTTGCAGCAGATATCACTGTCAATAAGAACATGGTTCCATTCGACTCTCGTTCTGCATTCCAGACATCAGGTATCCGTCTCGGAACAGCTGCCATGACTACTCGTGGTGCTAAGGAAGATATGATGCACCTGATAGCTGAACTTATCGAGGAAGTTTTGAATGCCCCAGAAGACGAGAAGGTCATCGCTCGAGTTCGTGAAAAAGTAAATGAGACAATGAAGGACTATCCTCTGTTCGCTTACTAATTCTTCTGATAAACGGAAAGTAAAGGTCCGGAAAAGTTCCTGATTTTTACATTATTATATAATAGGCTTGTTTTTTAAGTAAAGCAAGCCTATTTTTTGTTGTTTTATATTAAAGCCTGATAGAAATACAAGAAAAAATTGTAAGTTTGCAGAATAAAACAAGTACGGAATATGAAGAAATATATCATAACTCTGATATCACTCTTTGGTTTCTGCATTGCTCAAGCACAGGCACAAACCTTAACTTTCGGTCCACTGCACAGCGCAGATAGTCCGAGAGCAGACTGGTTATTGCCTGGTGACACCATCATGCAAGCCGGTCAAAAGATGATTTATCAGGGAAAACCAATGAAGAACGTGAAATATACAGTCAGTTCACCTTCTTGGAATGAAGAACAGAAATCTTTCTCTGAAGAAAAATCCAACTTATCTCCTCTAAGCAGTTTAGATGATAACAAGGGATTGGAGTACGGCTATGGTCTGCACAAAGGACTGAATGTTTCCTTGGGTGCTTCAGCATTTGCAACTTTCGGAAAAGGCCTGCCTCATAAAGGCGGATTCTCGCAGAATATCAATGCCACTTATCTGGCTCCTCTCTCTAAAGACGGAAAACTCTGGATTGCAGGAGGCGGATATTTCAACAATACTTTCTGGGGAAGCGACAGCTATCGTGACGTAGGACTTTATGCCATCATGGGCTATAAATTCAATGAGCATTGGGAAGCTTATGTATATGGACAACTCAGCATCAGCAACAACTATGATAACTTCTACAATCGCTATGCTGGATATGGCCCCTATGGTTATGGCAGATATGGCGGCTACGGATTAGGCTATTATCCCGGTTTATGGGGAATGGGTGGAACCATGCCTTTCGGATATGGTATGGGAATGCCAGGAGCCAATGTCTTAGGTGCAGGCGTGAAGTACAATGTCAACAAGAATTTCTCCATCGGAATCAATGTGGAGGGTGTATGGTATAATAATAAGGGAATGGATTATTTTGATAGATACAATTATCCGAACCCGAATGAAAACCGTTCCAAACAGTAATATAAAATTCATTATAAAGACAAAAAAATAAGAGTGTGATGGGAAACTTCATCACACTCTTATTTTTTTGTTCATATTGGTTTGATAATCAATGATGTAAAACCTACATAACTTATCGCTATACTTAATCACAAAGGATCTGAAGGATACGTTCTGCAGAACGACCATCCCAACGGTCAGGAATACCAGCCTTCTTCCATTCACCCTTGAAGATTTTCTGCAACATGGCAGCAAGTATCTCAGCATCTTCTCCTACCAGTTCATTGGTTCCCACTTTTACCGTCTCAATATGCTCTGTATAATTATTGAGCGTAATACATGGAACACCATTAAACGTAGCCTCTTCTGCCACATTACCAGAATCGCTGATGACACCCTGAGCATGAGCTGTGAGATAACAGAAATCAAGATAAGCCTGTGGAGAAACAATCTCTATTCCCGTATGATGATCATGCAATGCCTGATGGGTTTGGAAAGACAATACTGCCTCCAAGGCCTTACCTCTCAAAGGAGCTATCACCTTGACACCAGCCTTTCGCGCCTCCGCATCAATCACAAAGAGTAAGGCATTCAACTTATCTCTATCGGCAAGCAAAACTTTTCGGTTGATGGTCAGAACAAGATACTTCCCATCTTCCAATCCATGCTCATCCATCAGTGATGGGCGAGTCATCTTGTTCTTCAGGAAACGGATGTTATCGATAAGGATATTTCCTACCATATATACCTTGGAAAGTTCAGCACCTTCCTTATTGGCAATACTGTTGTTTGAAATACCTGCAGTAAAGAGGATGTCAGAGAGGCCATCAATGACAAGACGATTGATTTCCTTAGGCATCGATATATCGAAACTACGGGTACCCGCTGCAATATGGGCTAATTGAATGCCCTGTTTCTTAGTTACGATGGCTACTGCCATAGTAGAAGCCAAGTCATCCACCACAACAACCACATCCGCAGGATTTTCCTGGAGATATTTTTCAAATTTAGCCATGACATGACCTGTAAGTTCATTAAGATTCTCACAGTCCACAGCCAGATAAACATCCGGCTTCGCTATCTCCAAGTCTTCAAACAGAGAATTTTCCAACGTAGGATCATCCTCCATTCCTGTATAGACCAGTTGATAGCCGATATCATGACCACTGTTTTTTGCTGATACGATAGCTCTGATAAGTGGAGCTACCTTGATAAAATTTGGTCTTGCTCCTGCTACAATACAAATCTTTTTCATAAAGTTTACTTGATATAAAGTATAAAATTATAAGTTATCTGAGGAAAGGGGCTACATCAGGTTCGGCTTTATCCCTTAAAGAGGTCTTTGATTCCACCAATTGAACCCAACAGGTTTGTGGCCTCGTATGGCAAATAAACCACCTTATTGTTCTTACCTTCAGCAACCTCCTGCATCATCTGAATATATTTCTGTGCCAAGAGATAGTTGGCTGGATTGGTACACTGCCCTACTGCCTCAGTTATTTTCTGGATAGCAATCGCCTCGGCTTCTGCCTTGCGAATACGTGCAGTAGCTTCACCTTCGGCATTCAGGATAGCCTGCTGTTTTGCAGCTTCAGCCTTGTTGACAATAGCAGCCTTCTCACCTTCAGAAAGCAAACGCTGTTTCTCCTTTTCACCTTCAGAAGTCAGAATGGTAGCACGCTTGTTTCGTTCTGCCTGCATCTGCTTTTCCATGGCAACGAGCACACTCTCTGGAGGAGTAATATCCTGCAGCTCAACACGGTTTACCTTGATACCCCACTTGTTGGTAGCATCATCCAATACAGAACGTAATTTGGTATTGATGGTATCTCGGGATGTCAAAGTCTGATCAAGTTCCATCTCACCTATAATATTACGGAGTGTAGTCTGTGTCAACTTCTCGATAGCATTTGGCAAATTATTGATTTCATACACACTCTTGAATGGATCTACAATTTGGAAATACAAGAGGGCATTAATCTGCATCTGAATATTATCCTTCGTGATTACATTCTGACGGGCGAAATCATAAACCTGCTCACGCAAATCGATGCTATTACTATAGGAATAACGTCCGTTGCGCTGGGAAACGATATCCTTGGCATGATCGATAAAAGGTATGATGATATTGATACCTGGTTTCAAAGTCGCATAATAACGACCGAGACGCTCTATAATCTTGGTCTCACTCTGAGGGATGATGACAATGGTCTTCTTGACGATGATAAGTGCAAGAACCACAATAACAATTAACACGTAGATACCGATGCTCATAATTGTATGTTTTGATTAGTTAATAATAAATGAAAATTGACTAAAAAATGCTTTTTACAGCTTTTCAACTTCCAGAATAATAGACTCTCTTCCGACTATCTTTACCTTTGTTCCCACTTCGATGTTCACAGATGAAGATGGCGCCTCTGCTTTCCAGTCGTCACCATCCAATTTCACTCTTCCGTAATCACCGGCAACAATGGTTTGCGTCACTTCACCCACCTGTCCCAAGAGGGCATCAGCATTGCTTTTCCTGTCATCAGCTCCTTGATGGATGGCATGAACCAGATGAGGGCGTATGAGCCAAATACTCAATACCGAACAGACTGCCCAGGCAATAACCTGCACCCAGAAAGGCAAACCTGCCACTGCCAGACAGATACTTACCAGAGCACCAAGGGCGAAACAAGTAACATAGAAATCACCTGATGAGAGTTCCATGATGAGACACACTACTGTAATAATGGTCCAGAAAAGCCAAAGATTTTGAGAAATATAGTCTATCATGATTCAATGATTTTGAATGGTTAGTATTTTTATATTGTCTAACGTCTTCTTGTTGTAGTCTTCTTCGCTGCAGTCTTTTTATTTTTTGTCAATTGCGAAGCTCTGACTGTCTTAACAGAAGTAACGGCAGGAGTTGCAGCCTTATAATATTGCAAAGCTGTAGGCATTTCTTTTTGCAAAGCAGCAATACGCTTAGCATCAGAAGGGTGATCACTGAAGATATCACTCTTGTTTGAACTTGAACCGCTGGACATGCGCTTCCAGAAAGGAATTGCCTGCTGAGGATCATAACCAGCCATCGCTGCAAAGATCAGACCCATATAATCAGCCTCTGTCTCATTGTCACGGGAATACTTTAAGTTACGGAATGAGAAATACTGACCGGCAACAGCACTGGCCACATCACCTACACCACTTCCCACAGCCTGATTCAGAACACTACCTAAAATATTAGTACCAATCTGCTGATTCTGCTGCTTGCTCAACTGCTCGGCACTATGTTTAGCCACAGCATGTGCAATTTCATGACCAAGAACAATGGCAAGACAGGTCTCGTTCTGGGTATATGGGAGCAATCCTTCATAAACTACGATTTTACCACCAGGCATACAGAAAGCATTGGCACTATTGTCTTGAACCAGATTAAATTCCCAGGAATAATTCTTCAAGTCATTAGCAAAACCATTCTGCTTCAAATATGTTTCTACGGCAGTTGCCAATCTCTGACCTACTCTTCTGACCATAGCTGTCTGAGTAGCATTCTTGGATTTTTTAGCCGAAGCCATATACTTTGTATATTCCTGATTAGAGAGGCTCAACACCTGCTCATCAGAAACAGAAATACGATGAGTACGACCTGTCAGTGGTACTTGCTGGGTGGTTCCACAGGAAGCCAACACCAAGGATGTCATTGCCACAAGGGCAAGATTCTTTAAACTTTTCATCTTCTCTTTGATTTTAAAAACTCCTAAATTGACTGAATTATATGATATAACTCGCTCTAAATTGGACTTTGATTGAAAATCAAGAAGTTGGGCGTTTGCCTATATTATATAGGTAACAATATGGAAACGAGCGGACTTCTGCTCGTTTCTGTATTTTGCAATATGCAAAGAACGCCTCAATTCGGGGGCAAAGATACGACAATTTTCTAAATATCCAATGGATTACAAGGAGATTTTAACAAAAAAAAGAAATACTTTGGCAAGATAAATAGTTTAGACACAATTTGTTTGCAAAGTAGAACTATTACAAACACTATCTTTTTATCACCTTCAATAATAGATGTGTTTCACAAAGGACAAACATTGTACATAGCTCCTAAAATATTACATACAAGAACTTGTCAAAATATGAAGGTCATTCACAATTCTGACATGTTCTTGTATGTTACTTACTTTATAGAAAAATAGTACACCATAGAATCTTTCATTTCATTTGTAGAGAACGAGAACGGCTTTACAATTTTGTATTGACCTCTTGAATATTTATATCGTTCTTTTTGCAAATTTATAGTGAAAGATTTTGACTCTCCTTTAGGTATTTTATAACCAATATCAACAAATGCATAATGTAATGGCAACCTAACCCATTTTTTACCATTGAATTTTGCTATATAATAATCTTCACCGATAAAAATATCTTCAGAATATTTATTGGTGACAATTATCGAAATAGTGTCTGCATTTGTTTTACTCTTTCGACCAACTTTTTTCTGTATTGTCGTTACTTTGACTTTTTCTTTAAAATTGCTAGGTGTGCAATATGAAAGTTGGAGTATAATGAGAAATGCAATTACTTTCATCAATATCTAGAAGCGCCAAGGGTTGACAAAACATTATCGGCTTTGGAATAATATCTAGTATTCCCAATTCTGCCAAGATGGATGCCTACTGTATACCTTATATCTTTACTACTTATGTATGTATAAATTATGCCACCACTATCTCCTTTTGTACTAGTATATGTAGCTGTTGTTAAATTTGTATACGAGTAGCCATTAAATGTATCAGTAGCATTTGTAGAAACTATCACTCCATCCTTAACTCCAGAGACAGAACCTCTAAAGTTTATAATTGTTCCTGCTCCAGGTTGACTCGTTTGTGTCGATAAGACATAAGTGCTTCCTACTAAATAATTTGTAGGAGTACAATTGCTGTAAGTTTTTACAAAAGCAGCATCTGCTGTTCCACCTTGTTTTGAAATAGTACATTTTCCAACAGCAGTGCCTCCTATATATGCAACTTCATTTAGTTTTACAGCATGTCCAGCAGTAACAATTCCGACGGTTTTTCCTATTTTTGCCCTAAATCCAACAGAAGCGTAGCTAGTTCCGTTAGAATTAAAATTTATTCTGCCCCCAGCATCCAAAGAATATGAAGTTGCCTCTATAGTTCTTGGGATATTTGCTAATTCAAATACAATTGCAGGATGGTCACTTATTGTTGTTCTAAAGTCATTAATTGTTTGAACATCACAATTGTTAAGATAGACAATGACTTTATTTTCACCATCAATTAATGCAGCACCGACAACATACTTTTTTATGAATGTGGGAGTGTTAGAAATATATCTATTTATCTTGCTCATTATATTTGTAAGCTCAGAATAAGAGTATTTACATGGAACATAGACAATATCTGAGGTTACATATAGGTTCTGATTTACAAATCTCTTGGCTTGTTCAATATTACCCTTTACTAATATTTCCAATTTACCTTCTGGAGAGATGTAAGACCCTCCATAAAAGTCAGGATATTGTGAGCTTTTATCACCCGTAACCCTTGTTGTTTTTTTAAAAGCATTAAGCAAATCTTGGTTCGTTCTATTAGCACTTTCTTGAATGTCTTCATGCATTTCTTTTAAGGAGAAATTCTCCTTAAAAGATTCATTCAAGTTGTCGTCTTCTGTGTTACATGCAATAAAAGTTACCGCAATAAACAAAACAATTAATGATCTTTTCATATGCAACTCAAAATTTAGTTAATAATTTTAATGCAAATTTACAAAAAAAAGTGAGAGTCTACATTTTCTGATAGAATATTTTGTTTTTTTTAACTGTAAAAATTAGATAGAAAACATTGTGCTCCCACACATTTTTTTGTTGTAATTCAATGTATAGATATAGTTGCAAAGCTATTATCATACAAAGAATCTTTATTCTACACATTTGTTGGCATAGTTTATTTAAAAAACTAACCCTCTCCTATATCATTTCAAATGCAAAGTTCAAATATACATTGACAGAGCACCGTATAAGGTTCGCCATCCTCGACAACCTAAAGGCTTTGTCTGGAGTTCCCAACAACTTAGAGATTCGCAATCACAAGTTCAGAATGCACAAGCCACAGAACATCCACGCTTGGGAAGTAGAACTTCCTATGTCTGACATTCTCAAGTACATGGGTAGCGAGAATACCCCAAAAAGAACTACCAACTTATTGAGGATGCAGCAGAAAGCATTCAAAAGAAGATTTTCAAAGTCAAGAATACAGAGACAGGAGAGTTTTGGGCTGCACCGCTCATAATGAACGTTTATATTGCCCCGAAATCTGGCATGATGCGCTTTCTTGTCGCAGATTGGGTAATGGTCGCACTTTTGGATTACAAAGAAGGGTTTCGTGAATTTGAACTTGAAAAAATGATGAAACTTAAAAGTCCTTACGCTATGCGCTTCTATGAGCTTGTAGCGAACCAAGACACGACAAGACAATACCTATGAATCTTGATACGTTCCGTGAATGGATGGGAATTGAGGACGGTTTATATTCTCGCTCATACGATTTACGCAAAAGAGTATTAGAACCATCAAAGAAGGAACTTGACGCAAATTGTCCATGGAGTTTTGACTTCACAGAGATAAAAGAAAATCCAGGAAACAAGAGAAGTAAAGTCATAAGATACATCATAATTCCACGACACATCATCGAGAACGAGAACAAGACGCTTTACAAGCAGTCTCTGCAATCAAAGATTACAGCTCGCCTGCAGCTCTCTCCACAAGCATACGAATACCTTCGTTATAACCTCGACTTTGAAGTCGATGAGATTAACAAGAACAAAAAGACCTTCATCGAAGCCGAAGAGAAGATTCCAGACTTCGTTGGGTTCTTGGCATCCCTTGCAGGTCCATCAAAACTTGCCGATAAGCCAAAGGCCTACATCGTTGGAGCTTGCCGAAGAAAAGCAAAGGAGTACTAACAAGAAGGCAAAGTGTAGCATAAAATCTACACTTTGTTTCGTTTTTTCGTAAATAAAGTTAATATTACCCTTCAAGAAGTACAACAAACGAAAAAAAAGACTATCTTTGCAACATCATAATTATCAATTAACAATTAACGCTTATGAAACAAGTACTCACTATTTTAGCTATTATGGCAGCTACATCAGTTCCTGCAAGTCTTTTTGCCGCTAAAACAACAGCTACTTGCAGTTTGATAAACCCACCAAATTCAGAAATCAAATGGGTATTTGGCGGCAATCAAGTTATTTGGGTAAAATTTTCCAACAGCAATGTTCTGAATGTCGCTGTAGAAGTTGTATGCAACACTCTATTTGATCAAACCGATAAGTATATAATACTTCCACTTAGTTCAACTAAAGAGAAGAAATATAGTATCTTCGGAAATACCCCTATAGGCTGGAAATTCACGGTTTCTACCTTATCCGATGCTGCTAGTGTCGTTGGAAATGCAAGATGGGATGCTTATTAACTTACCAAAATAATACGCTATGCTTATGAAGAAATTAATAACATGTATTTTCGTTCTATCTGCTTTTATTGTACTTAGCAGTTGTGATTCCGATAGTGACCCAACTGCTATTCAAAAAATAGCAGCAATCAAGACAGAACCAACAGCCGTTGAGAAAATTATAAACAACAATTCGTTTATAGACATAGACCTTTCTCAAATATCCAAGCAAATAACAATGGGTACTAGAGCGGCAAAAGCAGAAGATTTGGCAAAAACGAAAGCAGCTATTTATCGTTTTTATAGCCATGTCCACTTAAATGAGAACAAGCAATACGTTTGTCTAATAAATTCTGCACAAGAAATAAATGTTTCTCAGAATGTTTTTGATACTTTAAAGAAGAATTTGGATGAAACTAACTCTATAATAGAGCAAACAATTGATTCTGGAAACAACATTATTGTTCCAGAAATTACAACAGAGTATTTAAACTCTTTATTAAAGTAGCCGATTTTAGAAAAAATGCAATTATAGTAAAACTCACACTTGCTGTAATTGCATTTTTATTTATCCGAAAGTTGAAAAATAATTACCGAATCGTTTGGTACTTTCCCTGAGTTTGCGTAACCTTGCCACCGATAAATTAGCGTGCTAGTTATAGCCCACTATAACTACTGCGTAGTTGTGGGCTCTCCGAGGGTGGGGGATTCCATCCCCTCAACCCCCTCTGACGGCACCAAAAGACGTTATAAATATGGCACAAACTTCTATTCACTTTCAAGGCGTTCAAGGTGGCTCTGAAGAGCACAACAAACGTCTCAAAAAACTCGACTACGTTCATCACGAACTATCGAGCCAAAATGCGTATTGGCAGTCGGACAGCCAAGAATCCAGACTTGCATTTGTCACCCAAAACGCTAAAGCGAAAACAGGGCGCAAGATGCAGGCGAAGGCTACTCCCATCCGTGAAGCAGTTGTCGTAATACTCCGCAATAAGTTCCCGCAACAGAATCCCAATCAATCTTGTTGCTTAAAACTGCCGTATATTCTTCGATTTTAATTGAGTCAATTTCTGCATCATTTTGTCCTGTACCACAGAATTTATAAGATGTAACAAATGCAATAACCAATACTGCTATAATAGCCATTTTCTTTTTCATAGCCGTCATAAAAGAAAAAGTGTCCGCAATGTCAAACGAGTGGCATCACGGACACGGATGAATAGTTGAGAGTTTAATGAAAGTTAGTATGCTGAAACATTGTTGATGCACGGACAAGCTCTTGCGCTATCGAATACGATGCGAATGCCGTTGGTCTTAATCTTGTCGAAACGAAGAATGCGCTTGTGCCAGATGGTCGTTGTCTATTATTTCTGATTAATTTTCTTTTTAATTTCATTCGCCTCTTTAAATAGGCTATTAGCAATGCTATCTTTAATTGCTGCCATCTGTATCATTTCGTTATGGTAGCGAATTGAGTTCTCGTAAATATTTACACGAGTTCTCACTTTCTCAATAACTTCTTTATTTGGGCATACAGAAAAATTCTTTTCGATGTATCGAACATTGGGGTCGTCGGATGGAAGCACCATCTTCAAAGCCCGATACTTCAAATCTGCCTCCTCCCAATCTTGGCGCTCTCGCCATTGGGTGAGATTGCCCCAAATGGAGAGAACAAGAGATAGAGCCAAGCCACCAATGAAAAGAAGAACATACTTTGAAGTTGGCTCGAAGCGATGAGTCACAACTTTCTTCAGAGGTGTATTACCCATTGCGTGAAGTTTGTCCTGCACATTTTTTGATGTGGCATTCAGCTCTTGTTT
>OIWS01002069.1_pt1 | contig 17544 bp, 16 predicted proteins | sample 1587611 | NCBI WGS metagenome assembly OIWS01 (sample SAMEA3888919, study PRJEB22519) | human gut metagenome | biome: human gut; feature: human-associated habitat; material: faeces | place: Denmark | collected 2010 | reverse complement strand
CGCAGACCGCCGCGCCGAGGAAGAGCGAACCGGTGTCGCCCATGAAGACCTTGGCGGGATGATGGTTATAGACCAGGAAGGCCGCGAGGCCGCCCACCAGGGACGCGGGAAGCAGGGCCAGCGTCGTCTTGCCCCAGAGGAAGGCGCAGGCGGCAAAGAAGGCCATGACGGGGATGGTGACGCTGGAGGAAAGGCCGTCGACGCCGTCGGTCAGGTTGACCGCGTTGACGCAGCCGACGATGACGAAGATCGCGAAGATGAGATAGACGGGCCAGGAGATGTAGAACGTCACATTCCAGAATGGGATGTAGAGGTCACAGGTAAGGTCGCCGTTATGGCGCAGAAGGGCCAGGTAGGCCGCTGCCGCGGCGAGCTGGAGCACCAGCTTCTGCAGGGCTGTGAGGCCGAGGTTGCGCTTGTATTTCACTTTCACGAAATCGTCGAGGAAACCGATCAGGCCAAAGACAAGCGCGAAGGCCAGGACATAGAGGTGCGTGCGATAGCCCGCCGCCATGCTCCGCCAGCCGGCGGCCACGACGCACAGGACGGCCGCAGCGATGAACATGATACCGCCCATGGTGGGCGTGCCGGCCTTGGAGTTATGCCAGCTGGGGCCGATTTCGCGGATGGACTGCCCCGCCTTGAGGGCGCGGAGCGCGGGAATGAGCAGCTTGCCGAAGACAAGCGCGAGCACAAATGTGCACAAGACAACGACTGCGATTTGCATGAGAACGGATCCTCTCTTCTTTCGGGTTACTTTTCTTCCAGAAACAGCTGCAAGACCTTTTCCATCCGCATGCCGCGGCTGCCCTTGAAGAGGATGACGTCGCCCTCGCTCACGCGCATCTTCAGCATGCGGGCCATGTCCTCATGGGTATCGAAATGGTCGGTATTCTTGGGGCTCATGCCGCCGGTGATCGCGCCGGTGAGGGTGCGGACGGAATGCTCCCCATAGGTGAGCAGGAGGTCGGCCTTGCCGACGGCCAGGCGGCCGATGCGGTAATGCTCCGCCGCCGAGCGGTTGCCGAGCTCGAGCATGTCGCCGAGGACGGCGATGCGGCGGCCCTTGGTTTTGATGCCGGCGAGGACTTCGAGCGCGGCCTCGGTGGACTCGGGGCCGGCGTTATAGCAGTCTTCGATGATGGTGACGCCGTTTTTCTCGTAGATTTTCTGGCGCATGCCGGTGTTGTGGAACGAGGAAAAACGGGACTGGATCTTTTCCGGCGGGACGCCGAGGAGCAGGCCGGTGGTGGTGGCCGCGAGGGCATTATAGACCGCGTGGCGGCCGAGCATGGGGACGAAGAGCTCAAACCGCTGGCCGAAGCCGCATACCTGGAAGCGGACACCGTCGTCGAGCTCGACAATGTCGGATGCGGTGACGTCGCAGGCGTGGTTTTCGATGCCGTAGTAGTACTTTTTATGCGTGCCGGCGGCGCGGATATTCCAGAGCAGCGGCTCGTCGCCGTTGAAGACGCCGAGGCCGGAGTCCGGCATGCCGCGCATGATCTCGAGCTTGGCCTGAAGGATGCCCTCACGGGTGCCGAGGTGCTCGATGTGCATGGTGCCGATGTTGGTGATGATGGCAAGGTCGGGGCGGGCGATGGAGGACAGGTATTCCATCTCGCCGGAGTGGTTCATGCCCATTTCGAGCACGGCGACCTCGGTATCTTCGGGCATGTCCATGATGGTCATGGGCAGGCCGAGGTTGTTATTGTGGTTGCCCTCGGTTTTGGCGGTGCGGAAGGCAGCCTCGAGGACGCTGGCGGTCATTTCCTTGGTGGTGGTCTTGCCGACGGAACCGGTAATGCCGACGACCTTGACGCCGGTCATGCGGCGGTAGCCCGCGGCGATGGCGCCGTAGGCCCGGAGGGTGTCTTCGACCTCGATGGAGGGGAGCTTTTCCGAGATGGGACGGCTGACCAGCGCGGCGACGGCACCGTGAGTGATGGCCGTTTCGGCAAAGTCGTGGCCGTCGACCTTTTCGCCGCGAAGGGCGACAAAGAGGTCGCCTCTGCGGACCTTGCGGGAATCGGACTGCATTCTGCTGACGCAGAGATTTTCAAACCGGGCGCTGACCTTGCCGCCGCACCAGTCTGCGAGCTGTCTGAGGGTCAATTCTTTCATGGCATTCTCTCCAAATACGCTGCAACAACTTCTCGTTCGTCCAGATGGATCTTTTCGTGGCCGATCTCCTGATAGGTCTCATGGCCCTTGCCGCAGAGGACGATGACGTCGCCGGGCTGCGCGTGGTCCATGGCCCATTCGATGGCCTTTGGGCGGTTTTCGATGACGGTGGGGGGCGTTTGGGCCGCGCCCATGCCGGCAACGATCTGACGGATGATCTCGTTGGGGTCTTCGGTGCGGGGATTATCGGAGGTGACAATGGCGACGTCGGCCAGGCGGGAAGCAATCTCGCCCATGACGGGGCGCTTGAAGGGGTCGCGGTCGCCGCCGCAGCCGAACACGGCAAAGATCTTTCCCCGACAGAAGCCGCGGACGGTTTTTAAAATGTTCTCCAGGCTGTCCGGCGTGTGCGAGTAGTCGATGAGGACGGTATACGCCTTGCCGGGCGTGGGGACGACCTCAGCGCGGCCCTTGACGCCCTGCGCCGTGGAGAGTGCTTCGGCAATTTGGGGCAGCGGGAGGCCGAGGGCCTGTGCGGTCTGGATGACGCCGAGGGCGTTATAGACGGTGAAGCTGCCGGGGATGTTCAGGTGAATCTGCGCCCGCTCGCCATGGGAGCGCGCTTCGAACGAGACGCCGTCACTGTGGAGGGCGATGTTCTGCGCCACCAGATCGGCATCGGCCCGGGCGGAATAGGTCATCAGGCGGCAGGCTGCATTTTGCACGAGGCGCGGCATCCAAGGGTCATCGGCGTTGACGCAGCCGGTATCACACATCCGGAAGAGCTTTGCCTTGGCATCGCAATAGTCCTCCATGTCCTTATGGAAATCGAGGTGGTCTTCGGTGAGGTTGGTGAACAGGCCGACGGCGAAGTGTACGCCGGCCACGCGGTCGAGCGTGAGCGCGTGAGAGGAGACTTCCATCACGGCGTGCGTGCAGCCGGCGGCAGCCATCTGCGCAAAAAGGCCCTGCAGCTCGTAGCTCTCGGGCGTGGTGCGCTCGGTGGGCAGTGCCTCGTCGCCGATCAGATTCTGAATCGTACCGACCAGGCCGACCTTCGCACCGAGTGTCTGCTCCAGGATGTGCTTGAGCAGGTAGGTAGAGGTGGTTTTGCCGTTGGTGCCGGTGATGCCGATCATGGTCATCTTCTCCGCCGGACGGCCGAACCAGTTGGCCGAGGCCAGGGCGAGGGCCTGCCGCGCCGAGGCGACGCGGACATAGGGGAGCTCCCCTTCCGGCGCGCGCTCGCAGAGCACGGCGGCCGCGCCGCGCGCGGCGGCCGTGGGAATGAAGCGGTGGCCGTCGGCACTCAGGCCGGGGATGGCGGCGAAGAGCTCCCCGGGGGCGGTTGTGCGGGAATCATAGCTGATTCCGGTCACGTCCAGCTCCGGGTCGGCATGAAAATCCAGAACGTCAATATCGCGGAAGAGATCTTTGAGCTTCATGGTCGTTCTCCTTTGAAAAGCCGGAAGCGTGTCATCCGGCGCGGGGCGCGGAATCTCCGGAACATCCGGGATCAGTCGGACGCACCGCCGGTTGTAAATTCTACTGTAATTGTAGTCCCCTTGTCAACCTCCGTGCCTTCGGGGACGTCCTGATAGGCGGCGGAGACGTAGACGTCGGTTCGGTCGGTACCCTTGGCCTGGATATAGAGGCCGTACTGGTTGGCCAGCCAGTTGACATCCGCCACGCCGTAGCCGATGAAGTTGGGGACGGTGGTCTTTTCGGTGACCTTTTCCTCGCCCATGTAGAGGACGATCTCGGAATGGCCGGGGACTTCCTTGCCCGCGGAGGGCAGCTGGTCGGTGACGACGCTGCCATTGCCCACGGTACGATAGGTGATGCTCTTGGCCGAGAGCAGCTCCGCCGCCTCCGCCTCGGTCTTGCCGATGACGTCCGGCAGGACGATATTGACGCCGCGGATATCGTCGGAGGAGTAGTCCGGCTCGACGCCGAGATACGGCAGGATGTCGGAGAAGACGTCACGCACGGTCGGCGCGGCCATCAGGCCGCCGGAGATGTACTGGTTATGCGTCGTATAGCTGGTGCCGGCGACGTATTCCGGCGTGTCGAGGGCAACCAGAACGAGATACTGCGGATCGTTGATCGGAGCGACGCCGATGAAGGAGACGATCTTGTCGTCGACGGGTTTGCCGTTTTCGTCGTATTCGTCGATCTTTTCGGAGGTACCGGTCTTGCCGCCGACGCGGTAGCCGGGGGTATAGGCATTCGAGGCCGTGCCGTCGGTGACAACGAACTCCATGAACTCGCGCATCGTCGCAGATGTCTCCTCGCTGATGACCTGGCGGAGCACGGTTCGCTCCGTCTTCTGCACGACGTTGCCGTCGGCGTCGAGGACGCTGGAGACGATGTGCGGCTCGAGCAGGTAGCCGCCGTTGACGATGGCCGCGACGGAGCGCACCAGCTGGATGGGCGTGATACGGAACGTCTGGCCGAAGGAGGCGGAGATGAGCGAGGCCGTGGACGCGCCGGACAGGTCTGCCTTGGAGAAGAAGAGGCCCTTGGCTTCGCCGGGCAGGTCGACGCCGGTCTGGTCGAGGAAGCCGAAGGATTTGATGTAGTCGTAGAACGTCTCGCCGCCGATGCGAAGGCCGATATGGCCGAAGGCAATGTTGCAGGAATTGCCGAGCGCCTCTTCAAGCGTCTCGGCTCCGTGGCCCGCCGATTTCCAGCACGAAAGTGTCTGGTCACGGCCCTTGAAATCCTCGTGGCCGCCGCAGTAGAACGAATCGTTCACCGTGACGGAGCCGGAGTCGAGCGCGGTGGCCATGGTGACAAGCTTGAACGTGGAGCCGGGCTCGTAGCCGTCGGAGACACAGCGGTTTCGCCACTGTTTGAGCCGCGCGGCGGCGACGGCCTCGTTATAGGCCTTGATGGCGGCGTTATATTCCGGAGAGTCCTTGCGCAGGAGCATGGCCTTCTGATACTGCGCCTCCAGAGCCTGTGCCGTGGCAGTATCGTAGACCTCCTGATAGTTGTTGGGGTCGTAGCTGCCCATGGTGGCCATGGCGACGATATCGCCGGTATTCACGTCCATCACGATGCCGAAGGCGCCATTCAGGATGCCGTATTTGTCGATGGCCTTCTGGAGGTTTTTCTCCAGGTAGGACTGCACGGTGGCATCGATGGTGAGGACAAAGCTGTCGCCGTCGGAGGCATCGTAGTATTTTTCATAAGTATAGAGCATCTCGGAGCCGTAGTTGCCCTTGCTGGTGACAACCTTGCCCGCCGTGCCCTCGAGCTCGGAGTCATAGTAGGCTTCGAGGCCCTCCTGGCCGACGTTGTCTTTGCTCACAAAGCCGAGCACCTGCGCGGCCAGCGAGGCATAGGGATAATAGCGCTGCGCGTCGGTCTCGAGGTAGACGCCCTTGATGTCGTTTTCGTTGATGAACTCGCGCACCTGATCGGCCAGCTCTTCCGAGATCTTGCGTTGGATGATCTTATAGCGGTAGGCCGTGTCGGCTGCCTGCTGATAGACGAAGTCCGGCTCAACGTCCAGGATCTCGGACAGGCCGCGGGCGATATGGTCGAGGAGGTTGCTGTTGGCGGGGTCTTTCATCTCGGTGGCGATCTCGTTGGGATCGATGAAGACCGTCTCGACGGTGGTGGACGTGGCGAGGACGTTCATGTTCCGGTCGTAGATGACGCCGCGGGAGGCCGTGAGGTTGGTAGAGCGGGTCTGGTTATTGATGGCCAGCTCTTCATATTTATCGTGCTCGACGATCATGAGCTTGTAGAGCGTGAAGATGAGCGGAATAAAGAGCACGATACCGCAGAGGATCATCAAAAACAGTGTGCGCCGGAGAATGGTGCGATTGGCGCGCTGCGACTGCTCGGCGGAGCTGATCTTCTTTTCCCGTTTTTTGGGGAGTAATTTCAATGACATAGTTTGTCCCTCATAGCCAAAACAAGGGCGGTAGTTTTTCTCACGACCGCCCTTGCAACTGCTTTATTGCTGCGTGATCTGTCCTATGCTTATGCAGAGGCGGCACGCAGATATGCGATCAGGCTGGAAACGCTCTGCTCCATGGCGGAGACGATCTCGCCGATGACGCTGGTCTTTTCCTCCTGATAGATCTCTGCCCGGTCGGTGCCGGCGAGATTGACATAGATGATTTGGTCCTGTGCGGGTTTGCTCAGTCCCAGGTCTTTGGCCGCCGTTTCGATGGAATCGAGATCGATGCGGGCCTCATAGCGGCTTTGCAGCTGGGTCTGCTGGGCCTGGAGCGCCGAGAGCTGGTCTTCCAGCTCGCTGACGCGGCTGGTGGCCTCGAAGAGCTGCACATAGCCGAAGACGACCAGAATCAGCATGCAGGCCACGGCCAGCACGCCGAAGAGCGTGAACGGGGCCAGCGCCGTGCGGGCCTTGACGCGCTGCTGCTTCCGGGGAAGCGGGCGCTCCTCGGGAAGGTGCTGCGGCTCGGGCCGCCGATCAGGCGCGGCGCTGCTTTGCCAGGTGTAAACGTCGTAGGCGGCCGCGCCGTTGGTATGATATTGTGCTCTGCGGTCAGCCATGCCGGTTTACTCCGTTTCTCAAAAAGATGTTACAGCTTTTCTGCTACGCGCAGCTTGGCGCTGCGGGAGCGGGGATTTTCTTCGACCTCTTCGCGGGTCGCGATGATGGGTTTGCGGGTCAGGATCTCGATTCTGGGTTTATTGCCGCAGACGCAGACCGGGAAGCTCGGCGGGCAGGTACAGCCCTTTGCAGCCTCGGCCATGGCGTTTTTTACGATGCGGTCTTCGAGCGAGTGGAACGTGATGACGGCGAGGCGGCCGCCGGGGTTCAGGCAGGAGACGGCGTCGCGCATGACGCGGCTGACTGCGCCGAGCTCGTCGTTGACGGCGATGCGGATGGCCTGGAAGCTGCGCTTGGCCGGGTGCTGCTTTTCGCGCAGGGCTTTATCGGGCATGGCGGCGCGGATGACGTCGACCAGCTCGAGCGTGGTTTCGATGGGGTGATCCTGGCGGATGCGGTCGATGGCGGCGGCGATCTGCGGGGCGTAGCGCTCTTCGCCATACTCGAAGAGGATCTTCTTCAGCTCGGCACGCGGCCAGTTGTTTACCACGTCGTAGGCCGTGAGGGCCTGGCTGCGATCCATGCGCATATCGAGCGGCGCGTCGGCCATATAGGAAAAGCCGCGTGCGCCGTCGTCGAGCTGCGGACTGGAGACGCCGAGGTCGAGGAGGATACCGTCGAGGCCGGGCAGGCCGAGGCTTTCCTGAATCGCGGCGATGTTTTCAAAATTATCGTGGACGAGCGTCACCTTGCTGAGGTGGCTCTGGAGTCGGCGGGTCGCAGCCTCGAGGGCCACGGGGTCACGGTCGACACCGATGAGGCGGCCGGTTGTGAGGCGGCGGCAGATCTCCAGCGAGTGGCCCGCGCCGCCGAGCGTGCCGTCGAGATAGACCCCGTCGGGGCGGATGTTCAGCGCCTCAATACATTCCCAGAGGAGGACAGAGCGGTGCGAAAATTCCATCAGAATCCAAGCTCCTCCATCACGGCGGTGAGGTTTTCGGGCGTGAGCGTCTCCTGCTCGAGCTTGTCATAGGCCTCGCTGTCCCAGATTTCGGCGTGGCCGCCCTGGCCGATGAAGGTGACATCCTGCGAGATGCCCGCGTACTGGCGCAGCTCCGCCGGGATGAGGAAGCGGCCCTGCTTGTCGGGCTCGCATTTGGCGGCGTTGGCGAACAGGAAGCGCATTTTGCGCGCCTGTGAGATGGGCAGGGCGTTATATTTGTCCAGAATGGTCTGCCAGCCGGCCTCGGTATAGACCGACAGGCAGTGATCGAGGCCGAGCGTGACGTAGAACGCCTCGCCCAGCTCTTCGCGCAGCTTGGAGGGAACGAACAGACGGCCCTTGGGGTCGACAGAATGCTTATACTTGCCGTACATGTGCGCTCACCTCTCCTTCTGCTCCATTTTCATCTTTTTTACTCCACTTGGCTCCACTTCAGTTATATAATAAGGGTTGTTAACATAAAATGCAAGGCCCTCGGAGAAATTTTTTCAAAGAAAATATTTACAAATTGTGCCCATTTTCCCCTCGGTTCCCAATTTTCGAACGTATTTTCTATAATTTCACTTCAACCGGCAGGACGCGGAGCGCGCCGCCTTCCACCTGCAGCCGCGCGCGGCGGAGGGAAGAAGCCGTGAGCATGCAGTCGGCCAGCGGATCTTCCACCTGGGACTGGATGAGATGGCGCAGCGCCCGCGCGCCGGAGGCATCCCCCTGGCAGAGGCCGGCAAGGCAGGGCGCGGCTTCTGCCGCCAGCTCGAGCGTCACGCCCTGGGCAGCGGCGCGGGCGGCGGTCTCGGCGAGGAGCTTTTGCGCGATGGCCGTGAGCGTGGGGCATGAGAGGGGGCGGAAGGTAAGGATGCAGTCGATCCGCCCGAGCAGCTCCGGGCGGAAGGACATGCGGAGGGCCTTGCGCCAGCGCTCCGCCTCCGGCTGCGGCGTGAAGCCGAGGCCGCCCTGGCTCTGCTGCTCGCTGCCGAGATTGGAAGTCATGACAACGATGGTATTTTTAAAGTTGACCGCGCGGCCGAAGGCGTCGGTGAGCGTACCGTCCTCCAGGATTTGCAGGAGAAGGTTTGTCACGTCCCGGTGCGCCTTTTCGATCTCGTCGAGCAGGACGACGCAGTAGGGCCGGCGGCGGACCTTTTCCGTCAGCATGCCGCCCTCGTCGTGGCCGATATAGCCCGGCGGCGCGCCGATGAGGCGGGAGACGGAGCTCGGCTCCATATATTCGCTCATGTCGATGCGCACGAGCGCATCCTGCGTACCGAAGACGCACTCGGCCAGGGCGCGGCAGAGCTGGGTTTTGCCCGTGCCGGTCGGCCCGGAGAGAAGGATGGAGGCCACCGGGCGCGCCGCGCCGGCAAGGCCCAGCCGCCCGCGCAGCACCGCCCGGGCCACCTGCTCCACGGCCTCCGGCTGCCCCACAACCCACTCCGTCAGCTGGTCGCGCAGGTGCCGCAGGCGTTCTTTTTCCGGGCTGCTGAGCTTTTGTAAGGGGATGCCGGTCTTGGCCGCGACCGTCGCGGCGATCTCCTCCGGACCGATAAAGGGCTGGGACTGGGCGGCAGCGGTCTGGCGGCGGAGAATGGATTCCAGCTTGTCGCGCAGCTGCGCGGCCTGCTCATAGCGGCTGGCGGAGACAGCCTGCTCCAACTGGCAGGCGAGCTGGCGCTTTTCCTGCACCAGCACCCCGCCGCCGTCCCGGCTGTCGGTGAGCCAGACGCGCGCGGCGCTCTCGTCGAGCAGGTCGAGGGCCTTGTCAGGCAGGAAACGGTCGGTGAGATAGCGGCAGGAGAGCTCGACGGCGGCATGGATGGCTCCGGCCGAGATGCGGACGCAGTGATGCCGCTCGAGGCCGGGACGGAGGCCCTTCAGGATCTCCTCGGTTTCCGCTCTGCTCGGCTCACGCACCATGATGGGGCGGAAGCGGCGCTCGAGCGCGGCGTCTTTTTCAATGAACTTGCGGTACTCCTCCAGGGTGGTGGCCCCGATCAGCTGGAGTTCCCCGCGCCCCAAGGCGGGCTTGAGCAGGTTGGCCGCGTCGATGGCCCCCTCGGCACTGCCCGCGCCGGCCAGCGTGTGCATCTCGTCGGCGAAGAGGATGACATTGCCGCAGCGGCGGATCTCCGCCAGAATGTCGCGGATGCGCTCTTCAAATTCGCCGCGGTATTTCGTTCCGGCGAGGACGCTGGCAAGATTCAGGCTGTAGAGGCGCTTGCCACGCAGCGGCTCCGGCACGCAGCCCGCGGCCATCCGCTGGGCCAGGCCCTCGACAATGGCCGTTTTGCCCACGCCGGGTTCGCCGATGAGGGCGGGGTTGTTCTTATTCTTGCGGCTGAGCACCTGAAGCAGCTGCGCAATCTCGCGCTCACGGCCGATGACCGGCTCCATGGAGGCGGTCTTTTCCAGCATATTTTCACAGTATTGTTCCAACAGTTTCGTAGGAAGCTCCCTCCCCGGCGCACGCTGCGGCGCCGCAGTGCAGTGTGTATAGACGGCGGAAAATACGCAGTTGAGATCGGCGCCCGTGCGCCGGAGCAGGCGTGAGGCCGTGCAGTCCGGCTGGCGCAGGAGCGCAAGGAGCAGATGCTCCGGCTCGACCGCGCAGGCGCGCAGCGTCTTCGCCTCCCCCGATGCGCGGCGGAGGCTGGCCCTGGCCGCGGGGGAATAACCCTGAAGCAGCGCCGCACCCCGATTGCCCTGCCCCGTCTGCAGGAGCATCAGGCTCCGCAGGCCGCGCTCTTCCCAGCCGAGACTCCTGAGCACCCAGCCCGCCCGCGTCTCCGTGAGCAGGGCGAGGAGAAAATGTTCCGTGCCGACATAGCTGTGCCCCATGGCGCGGGCCTGACGCCCGGCGCGCCGGAGAAGCAGCGTCAGCGACGCAGAAAGTTCCGGTTCCCGCATGTTGGCCGCCTCCTTCCCCCAGATTCTCGCCGCTTTGGCGCGGGTTTATACCGGCTTTGCCGGAAAAGCGAAGGAATAAGAGTACTTTAACCGAAAAAATGCTTCAAAAATTCACAGAAATATCATTTGCATTTTGCGAAAACTGTGTTATTATGAAGGCACAACTACTATATGGAGGTAATCATAATGGCTTACGTTATCAGCGATGCTTGCGTCAAGTGCGGCGCTTGTGCTGACGCATGTCCTCTGGGCATCATCACCGAGGGCGACGACAAGTACGTCATCGACGCCGATCAGTGCGTAGATTGCGGCACCTGCGCTGCCGAGTGCCCGAACGACGCGATCAGCCAGGAGTAATTTCCGTACATGAACAAAAGGCCTGTGCGTCTGCACAGGCCTTGCGTTTTGTATGGGGGCGCTTCCGAAAGCCGGCAGATTTTGACGATGCCGGTCGGATTACCCGCTTTCGGATACACCCCCGGTTTTGCTGCAGTCCGGTTTGGAGGAGAAGATGCATGAGTTTTTTTCCGGCGGCATGACATTGGAGGTGACGGACGGATGTTTCCGGCTGTCGACCGACTCGATGGCGCTGGCCGATTTTTGCCGTCTGCCGCGCGCGGCCGCCGTATGCGACCTCGGGTGCGGATGCGGCGCGCTGGGGCTGCTGCTTCTGCGGGATCATCCGGACGCACGGGTTACGGGTGTGGAGCTTTTGCCAGAGGTGGCGGCGCAGGCACGGCGGAACATTGACGCGAACGGTCTTGCCGGGCGGTTTTCCGTTGTCACGGGCGATTTGCGCAAACACCGGGTGATTTTGCCGGCGAGCGCCTTTGACGCCGTGGCGGCAAATCCGCCCTACTTCCCTGCCGCCTCCGGCGGCGTTTCACCGGAGGATGCGCGGGCGGCGGCGCGCAGCGAGGTTTGCTGCACGCTGGAGGAGCTTTGCGCGTGCGCGGCGTATCTGCTGCGCTTTGGGGGAGATTTTTTTCTTGTCCACCGGGCGGAGCGGCTGGCGGATCTGCTCTGTACGCTGCGTGCGCACGGGCTGGAACCGAAGCGTGTCCGCTTTGTTCGCCATCATGCGGGTGCGGAGGCGAAGCTGGTGCTGCTTGCGGCGCGGCGCGGTGGAAAGACGGGCTTGAAGGTGGAGCCGGAGCTGCTGCTCTTTACGCCGGAGGGGCAGGAGTGCGCGGAATATCAACGAATTTATCACCACTAGGAGGAAGAGTATGGCCGGAACGCTGTATCTTGTGCCCACGCCGATCGGGAATTTGGGCGACATCTCCGTCCGCTGCCGCAGGACGCTGGCTGAGGCGGACTTTATTGCCGCTGAGGATACGCGGGTGACGCTGAAGCTGCTGAACTATCTGGAGCTGAAAAAGCCGCTTGTGAGCTATTATGAGCACAACAAGGCAGAGAGCGGGCCGCGGATTTTGGCAAGAATTCTGGCGGGTGAGACGTGCGTACTGGTGTCTGACGCGGGTTCGCCCGCGATTTCGGATCCGGGCGAGGATCTGGTGCGGCTGTGCGCGGAGGCCGGCGTGACGGTCTGCGCGATTCCGGGGCCGTGCGCGGTGATTACGGCGCTGTCTATTTCGGGGCTGCCGACGGGGCGGTTTTGCTTCGAGGGCTTCCTCTCGATCAACAAAAAGAGCCGGCGGGAGCATCTGGCGGGGCTGAAGGCCGAGCGGCGGACGATGATTTTTTATGAGGCGCCGCACAAACTGGTCAACACACTGGAGGATCTGGCGGAGACATTCGGCGCGGAGCGGCACATTTCGCTCTGCCGGGAGCTGACGAAGCTGCATGAAGAGGTTGTGCGCACGACGCTGGGCGAGGCCGCGGCGCGCTACCGCGAGACGCCGCCGAAGGGCGAGTTTGTCCTCGTTGTCGCAGGCGCGGCGGAAGCGGAGGCGGCGGAAGCTGCGCCGGAGGAGGCTCTGGCGCGCGTGCAGGCACTGATGGCGGAGGGGCTCAGCCGAAAGGACGCGGTGAAACAGGCCGCGAAGGAGACCGGCGTGGCACGAAACGTCCTCTATGATCTGGCTTTGCAGACATAAATACCACGTTTGTCATTTTTCTGCATAAATGGCGCTGCGCCGCGAACAGGATGCTGTTCGCGGCGCGGTTTTTTCTTTCTTTTGAGGACAGATATGACAAGCTCCCGCTGGGCGATCCGGCGGAAGCTTTTTACAGAATCTTACAGTTTTTTCAGTTCTTTGAGGCAGCTCGGGCAAATGTTTTTTCCGCGATAGTTGGTGATGTTCTTCGCGTCACCGCAGAAAATGCAGGTCGGCTCGTACTTCCGCAGAATAATCGAGGGGCCGTCCACATAGATTTCAATCGCATCCTTCTCTGCAATATCCATCGTACGGCGCAGCTCGATCGGAAGGACGATTCTGCCGAGTTCGTCGACTTTTCTCACAATTCCTGTTGACTTCATGTTGTACCCTCCATTCCCTTTTTGGCCGATTTTCTTGGCGGAAAAAGGATTTTCATGTCGGGTATCACTATATCATCCATATATGTCCAAATTTTGAACAGATTTATATTTTTTTGGAGGTTTCCAGAAATGTCCGTTTTGATCATCCTTTTTTTCGGACTCAGCCTGTTCTCCGCACTTTTGACGGGGCACGTTGGCGGTGCAGCACTTTTGCGTGGGGCGCAGGAAGGCGCCAGACTCGCGCTCACGCTTGCGGGGCCGCTCTGTCTGTGGTCAGGCTTTGCCGCGCTTTTGGAGGAAAACGGCTGGAGCCGGGCGCTTTCGCGTGCGCTGCGGCCCGTGCTGCGGCGGCTTTTTCCATGTACGATGGACGACGCGGAGGCGGCCGGGGCGCTCTGCGGAAATCTCAGCGCCAATTTACTGGGACTCGGCAATGCGGCAACGCCGCTCGGCGTGCGGGCCGTGCAGCGGATGCGGCTGCTTTCCGGCGGGGAGACGGCCAGCGACGAGATGTGTCTGCTCATCGTGATGAACACGGCCTCGATGCAGCTTTTGCCCACGACGGTGGCCTCTGTCCGCGCGGGACTGGGCGCGGCGCGGCCGTTTGACATTCTCATTCCGGTGTGGCTGGCGTCGGGCTGCTCCGTTGCCGCGGGGATTTTGGCCGCGAAGGGGCTGCGGCGGATTTTATGATGGAGCTGCTCATTCCGCTGCTGTTTTTGTCCGCAGCGGTCACGGCCATGGTACGGCGGCAGGATGCCTATGCGGCGCTGCTGCGCGGCGCGCAGGACGGGCTGCGCCTGCTCTCCGCGCTGGCCCCGACGCTGATTCTCCTGCTGGCTCTGGTGACGATGCTGCGCGAGAGCGGCTTTTTTGAACTGCTCTCCGCATGGCTCCGCCCGCTCTTCACCCGGCTCGGCATCCCGCCGGAGCTTGCGCCGCTGATGCTGATTCGCCCGGTGAGCGGGAGCGCGGCGCTGGCCGTTGGGGCCGATTTGATGCGCGAACACGGCGTCGATTCCCTCATCGGACGGACGGCGGCCGTGATGCTCGGCAGCTCGGAGACAACCTTTTATACGATCAGCGTCTATTTCGGTGCGGCGGGTGTGAAGCGGACGCGGTATGCCGTTCCGGCGGCGCTCTGTGCGGATGTCGTCGGTTTTTTCTGCGCGGCACTGTTTACACGGCTGTTTTTCTCTTGAAGTTTGCCCCTTTCTCTGCTATAGTGTTAGAGATATTGTGCAGAAAAGGTGAAAAACAATGCAAATTCTTGTTGATTTGATCTCCAGGCAGGTTGCGGACGCCTTCGAGGCCGCCGGGTTTGACCGGGACTTTGGGAAGGTGACGCTCTCCAACCGGCCGGATTTGTGTGAATTCCAGTGCAACGGGGCCATGCCCGCGGCCAAAGCCTATCACAAGGCCCCCATTCAGATCGCGTCCGCGGTCCGCGAAAAGCTGGCGGACTGCCAGATGTTCGAGTCGGTCGAGGCCGTAAACCCCGGATTTTTGAATTTGAAGCTCTCGGGCGAGTATCTGGCGCAGTTTTTGCGCGAGATGCAGGGAAGCGACCGCTTCGGCGTGGAGCCGGATGCGAACGCGCGCACCATCGTCCTCGATTACGGCGGCCCGAACGTAGCCAAGCCCCTGCACATCGGCCATCTGCGCAGCGCCATCATCGGCGAGTCTGTCAAGCGGATCTACCGTTACTTCGGCAACCACGTCATCGGCGACATCCACCTCGGCGACTGGGGCCTGCAGATGGGTCTCATCATCGAAGAGGTGCGTGACCGCCATCCGGAGCTCCCCTACTTCGACCCGGACTTCACCGGCGAATATCCGAAGGAAGCGCCGTTTACGATCTCGGAGCTGGAAGAAATCTATCCCGCAGCCAGCGCGAAGAGCAAAGTGGACGAGGCGTTTGCTGCGCGTGCACACCATGCGACCTATCTGCTGCAGTCCGGCAACCGGGGTTACCGCGCGATGTGGGATCACATCATGCGCGTCTCCGTAGCAGATCTGAAGCGCAACTATGAAAACCTGAACGTCAGCTTCGACGTCTGGCTCGGCGAGTCCGACGCGCAGAAGTATATTCCGCAGATGCTGGACATTGTGAAGGGCAAGGGGCTGACCGTCGAGTCTGAGGGTGCGCTCGTCGTGCCCGTGCAGGAGGAGACGGATACGAAGGAAATCCCGCCCTGCATTCTGCTCAAGTCCGACGGCGCGACGCTCTACGCCACGACCGACCTTGCCACCATTCTCCAGCGCGAGCAGGACTTCCACCCCGGCAAGATCCTCTATGTTGTCGACAAGCGGCAGAGCCTGCATTTTGAGCAGGTCTTCCGCGTGGCGCGCAGGGCGGGACTTGTCCCGGAGACGACGGAGCTGCAGCACATCGGCTTTGGCACGATGAACGGCAAGGACGGCAAACCATTTAAGACGCGCGCGGGCGGCGTGATGCGGCTGGAGACGCTCATCCGCGAGGTGACGGAATACGTCACGCAGAAAATTCAGGAGAACCAGACCGTCTCTGACGAAGAGCTGCCCGAGACCGCGAAGCGCATCGCGCTGGCAGCTCTCAAATACGGGGACCTTTCGAACCTCGCGACCAAGGACTACGTCTTCGATCTCGACCGGTTCTCCTCCTTCGAGGGCAACACCGGGCCGTATATTCTTTACACCATCGTCCGCATCAAGTCGATCCTGGCAAAATATCAGGGCGACGTAACGGCGGCGAAGCTCCTCCCGCCGGACAGCGCGGAGCAGAAGGCGCTGATGCTGGTGCTCTCGCGGATGCAGGATGCGCTGCGCGCGGCCTACCGCGACTCGGCTCCGAACGTCATCTGCGCATATATCTACGAGCTGGCGGGCGCGGCCAACAAGTTCTATCACGACGTGAAGATCATCTCCGAGCCCGACGCAGCCAAGCAGGGCAGCTATGTGGCGCTGATGGAGCTGACGCGCGGCGTGCTGGAGGCATGCATCGATCTGCTCGGCTTCTCGGCGCCGGAACGCATGTGAGCAAAGGATCTCATAAAAAACGACCGCCTGCCGCAGGTTTGCGGCAGGCGGTTTTGCATCGCACGCAAAAACCGACAGCCGGATGACTGTCGGTTTTTGTGTTAAAAAGAAAGAGAAAAGAAAGAGAGGAAAACTGGATTTCCTGAGTCATAAGATAAAGGACAATCATGTCCGAATTATGAACACGAAACAAAAGAATTGTGAACAGTTCAAGAAAGTTGGCATTTGTGCCGCGAATTGGCAGACATAAGCGCGGCACGGCGGGTAAAACTACGATTGACGGAAGATCACATGATGTTCCCGAACAAAAAAGAAGGAGATGTAAGAATATGACGAACCGTAACAGCAATTCGATCAACGTCCCCGAAGCCCGCGAGGCCATGGACAAGTTTAAGATGGAAGCAGCCTCTGAGGTTGGCGTCAACCTGAAGAACGGCTACAACGGCGACCTGACCTCCCGTGAGGCCGGCTCCGTCGGCGGGCAGATGGTCAAGAACGTGTGCCCCATACGAACCGCGAGATTCATCAGGAAAGATAGAACCGCAGTGGGGCACGCGGTCGAGGTACGGTACATAGCAGCGTTGGTGGTGTAAGCGAATACGATGCAAGAAGTATAATAAAAAGTTAAAGGACAGGTTCAAACATTGAGCCTGCCCTTTTTAATTACCTACATCGTCATGCAGTAATGTGGACGTTTTATAGCAATCATTCAACGTTTTGGCAAGATTATCAATGCTGCGTCAAAGCAAGTAGTGACGGCATTTGTCAGCGGAACCAATTCCATAAGCTACCGCTATCCTCATTATCTTCAGATGAATTTGTAGTGTTTTCGGTAGATTTTTTCTCGGCCTCCTCAATCTGACTGATGATTTCCTCGCGTATTGCATTCCACTTGTCTTCGCCCTTTGATGTCCAACTGTCATTCCAATACAATGAGTTGGCTTTTACATGAGCATCTGTATAATCTTCATTCTCTATATCAACCATTATCTGATCAACGATTGCCTGCAATTCTCGATCCTGCTTCCTTGCTCCGGCGTTGCCTATAATAGAACCAATTATGCATATTACAATAATTATTCCAAAAATGCCAAATACAACGGCCATTGTGTGGTGCTCATCTTTTTGCTTAAACTCCATGCGATATCGTTCTTGAGCATCTCGTTTTTCTTGTAGCCTTTCTTCATGGGCCATGTGCTTGACTCGCACTTTTGCATCATACGCCGCCTTGCTTTGACCTTGAAGTAGTATCTTATGTCCGCAGTATTTACAGAAAAATGTATCAAGCCCGTCTTCAATTTCCAAGGCTGCACCACAGTTTGGGCAAAATAGCGATTTCAATTCCATATGACATTACTTCATTCTGAACTATCGTTTTTTATAAAATATATCAAAATTCTAGCTATTGTTAAACTGATGAGTTCCTAAAAGGCATTACAGTTCTTCTGCCTTAAATGTCATATACCCCTCGTAATAATAGCTGTGGTCGATGCCTTTCATAAAAACTTCGCGGCT
>OIWS01002067.1_pt1 | contig 17573 bp, 10 predicted proteins | sample 1587611 | NCBI WGS metagenome assembly OIWS01 (sample SAMEA3888919, study PRJEB22519) | human gut metagenome | biome: human gut; feature: human-associated habitat; material: faeces | place: Denmark | collected 2010 | reverse complement strand
GTTTTCGTCCTTTTTGAATTCGGACGCTTTGAAACGGATTTCGCCTTTTACTATCTGACCGGTCGGACCCTGAATGAGTTGCATCAGCGAAAGGCTGGTGACGGACTTGCCGCAACCCGACTCGCCTACGATGCCTACGACCGAATTTTCGGGTATCGAGAACGATACGCCGTTCACCGCTTTGGAAACGCCCGCGTCGGTGAAAAAGTAAGTGTGCAGATTGTCGAATTCGACTATGTTACGGGGATCTTTCATCTCCGTGGTATACTCGCTCGCGTCGGCGTTCTTACGCTTTTTGCGCTTTTCGAGTTGCTTTACGAATTCCTTGTTTTTCTTGGCTATCTCGCGCGCCTCTTTGCCGGAGAGATAGTGCTTTTTAAGTTCTTCCTTCTTCGTCTTGTCTGCCATAATTACCTCTTCATCTTAGGATCGAACGCGTCGCGGAGACCGTCGCCGACAAAGTTGAACGCAAGCACCGCGAGTATAATGCAGATACCTACGGGAATCCACTGGTTGAAGTGCGCGCCCCAGTAAGTAACGGGTTGAGTAAGAACGTTTATCATATTGCCCCAGGTGGCGTATTCTACCGGTACGCCGAGACCCAGGTAGCCGAGCGTCGCCTCGGTAAGAATTATACCGCCGAGACCGAGCGTCATCGAAACTATAAGTTGCGGAAGAACGTTTGGAAGAAGGTGTTTGAATATCCTCTTCGGTATCGAAAGACCGGTACACTCGGTAGCAACCATGTATTCCTGCTCTCTTAAGAACAATATCTGACCTCTTACCATTCGCGCGGTACCCGCCCAGCCTATGAGCGTAAGCATCGCCATCGTGATATAGAGTTTGGACATTCCGTAAATTTCGTTTGCGTCGAGCATGAAACTGATTATAAGCATTATCGGCAACGTGGGTATACAGTTTAATATATCGACTATACGCATTATCAACTGGTCGACCCATTTACCGAAAAACCCTGCCAGTCCGCCCAGAATGACGCCTATCAGCGTTTCGAGTATTACGACGACGAAACCGAGCGTCAGCGATACTCTTCCGCCGTACATTATCCTCGAAAATATGTCGTAGCCGTTCTTGTCCGTTCCGAGCAGGTGCGTCGCGGACGGACCCGCGTCGGCGTTAAGTTCGTTGTTTCTGACTTTGCTGTATTCGTAAGCGGTGAATTTATTGCCCTCTTCGTCGGCGTAGTCCTTACCCGTGTACAGAGAAATGTACGGTCCGGGGGTTCTGTCTACTTCGTCCTGCGCCCATACGAACGGGCAGCAGAATCTGAGCAGAGGTCCTAAAAACGAGATGACGAAAAACGCAATCAACGTAACCAGACCTATAACCGACAGTTTGGAGCGGAAAAACCTCTTCGCCACGAGTCTGCCGGGCGAAAGGAGTTTAACCCTGTCTTCGAGACTTTCGCCGTTTTTGAAAGCCTGATCTTCGCCGTTTACCGGCGCGTCTTTCCTCTCGCTTTCGCCTTCGGTCTCGATAATCTCTTCGGCTATCTCTTCGGGCTTATTCAATTCAAAATCTTTATCTTCGGTCATGTTAAAGCCCTCCGTTATTTAGCGAGTTTGACGCGCGGATCGACCACTGCGTACATAAGGTCGGCAAGTAAAGTTCCTATAACCGTAAGTATGGCGAGGAACATGTTGTAACCCATTATAAACGGCACGTCGCCGGCTTTGAGCGCGGCGTAAGCCTTTGCGCCGATACCGGGTATCGAGAATATCTGTTCGGTAATCATCGCGCCGCTGAAAAGACCGGGGATAGTACCGGCAAGCAGCGTTACGAGCGGTATCATCGTGTTTCTGAACGCGTGTTTATAGATGACTTTGCGTTCGGGCAACCCCTTGGCTCTCGCCGTACGGATATAGTCGGCGTTGAGAACGTCGAGGGTGTTCGTTCTCGTGTAACGCATAAGACCGCCTATCGACAGGAACACCATTATGAATACCGGCAGAACAAGGTGCCATAATTTATCGACGAACCTCGTCCACCACGACGCGGTTATCGGCAACGTGCCTTGCAGACCGTTTACCGGGAACCAGCCCAGTTGTACCGAAAACAGTTCGATACAGAGAGCGGCGAAGAAAAACGTCGGCAAAGCCGTACCTATCATCGCGAGTACGCTGGTCGTATAGTCCATTACGCCGTTCTGATTGACCGCGGCTTTTACGCCGAGGGGAATGGCTATAAGGAACTCGAATATAAGGGCGACGAACGCTATACCGAACGAAATACCCATGTTCTGGAATATAACCGTCGAAACTTTGTCGCCGTAGAGGAAGGAAGTGCCGAGGTCGCCTTGCATGACGTTGCCTATCCACTTCGCATAGCCTCTGCAGATACCCGCGAAGGAGTCGTCTTCCAGCCCGTAAAGAGAGAGCATTCTGTTGACTTCTTCCTGCGTGATCGTTCCGTCGAGAAGTTGCGCCTGGAATTTATCGGTTATATAGTTGACGGGCATCATTCTGACAAGCGAGTAAATTATTACGGAAACGCCCAACAATATGACGATCGCCAGCCCTATTCTTTTTAATATATATTTGAACATTTTTTCTCCGTTCGCCCCCGGTCGGCGGTTCGCGCCGACCGAAAGCCGTAAGAATTATTGAAGATTATCTGGTATAACCGACTTCCCAAATCTTCGAGAACAGACCGTCGAACGCGGTAGGGTTCTGATTAAGCGTGTTGGTATCGATTTTATTCTTGTTGTAAACGGTAAGGTCTCTTCTCTGGTAAGTGGGCATTTCTACCGCAAGTTCCATAACGAGGTCGAGAGCCTCCCAATAAGTGGTTTTACGGGTGTTCTGGTTAGTAGTCGCTCTGCCCTGATCGATAAGGGCGCTGAGTTCGTCTATAACCTGATTTTCGTAACCGTATTTCGCTCTGTCGGCTTTGATTTCTCTGTAACCCCAGTTGAGCGTACTGCCTGCAGTCGAATCTTTATGATAAACCTGATACATATCGGGGTCTATCGTCGAGCCCCATGCCGCAGCCCATACGGTAAGCTGACCGCTTGCGAGTTTTTTAAGCGCGAACTGGTCGGTCTTTACGTTTACGGTAATGCCGATCTTCTTGAGAACTTCCTGAGCGTTCTTGAACATCTGGTAAGCGGGGTGATCGTCGCTTTCGCCGGCGATTGTGAAGGTCATTTCTTCGATCGAATGGCCGTTCGGATCGCTGATTACTTTACTTCCGTCTGCGGATACGTTATATCCGTGTTCGGCGAGCATCGAAACTATTTCTCTGCCCGTACCGTCGTAGATATAGTCTACGTCGTAGTTATCGAGCGTCGTGCCGCTGTAAGTCGTCGCCGAATCGGGATAAGCCCAGGACTGAATGGACATCGGACGGTAAATTATACTTGCGAGGTCGTCGGACTTATAGTAACCCATAATCATATCGGTGTTCATCGCCTTGATTATCGCGCGGCGAAGCCATACGTCAGCGATCTTGCCCGCATTGATACCGACGTAACCGTAACCGTTCGTCCATACCATCTTGCTGGTAAGGTGCGACATGGTTGCGCCGTTGAGCGCGTTGAGGTTTTCGGTAGTCGCGTTGGGCGTGCCTACGTCGATTTCGTTCTTTTCAAGCGATTGAAGAAGAACGGACGAGTTTACTATTTTGTACTGGAAGTATTTTACTTTCGCGTTCTGGATAGGTCCGCCGTTTTCGACGCCGTCGAGGGTATCGAAGTAGGTGTTCCTCTCGTAGTAAACACGGTTGTTGTTAAGGAATTCGTTCTTGCCCGGGTACAAATCGTTGCCGAGACCGGTTTCGCGGCTCGCCTTGTACGGACCCGCGCCTACGGGTACGCCGAGTTTGGAAGGAGCCTTGACGACGTTATTCATGAACTTAGAATCATTGAATTTTACGCCGTAGTTATTGTTGACGCACCATTCGCCCTCGTCGCCCGCGCCGTCGTAAGAATAATAGTGCATGGGCGCGACCGTGAACGAGAAGTTCCATATCGCCTTGGGGTCGACTTTGTTGATGGTTATCGAAAGAACGTCGTAATCGCCGTCGAGGTCGTAATACTCTTTGGTCTTTTCGTTACGGAAACTGTTCTGAGTGCTGTATTTTACGCCCTCGATAGACTTGAAACCGGTTTTATCGCCCTCGGCTGCGGCTATGATCTTCGTTCTTTCGTTAAGCTGAATGTCGGTATAGAGCGAGGAATAACTCGCGCTGCCGCCGTAAATCGCTTTTCTGAGGGCATCCTTTTCGATTTTGTCGTAATCGATGGTGAAATCTTCGGTGAGTTCAAAACCGGTGGTGGTCTTATAGATATACTTTATCGCGTAATCTTTTTTAGCCTCGTCGGTGGTAAGTTTCGCGAAATCGTCGTGGTAAGTGGTTCCGTCCCAGTCGAGTTTATATCTGTAAGTCTTTTTGTTCGGATCGTCGTCGGCGAGTTTGTCGTTCGCGTCTTCCTGTTCGATCGAAACTTCGTTGCCTGCGTCGTCGACTTTGACGTAACGCGAAGTTCCGGCATGAGTTTTACGTTTTACCTTACCGTAGTTGTAAAGGTAAAGTTCCCATACCTCGTTGAATGCGTATTCCTTGCAGGTTTCTTTGAAAGAACTTTCTGCGGAATCGTAGTCGTTCTTGACTTCGGTCTGGAAATACGGGATAAAGGCCTTTATATCGCTTTCGATTTCTGCTTTGTACTGGTCGAGCCCCGAAACGTAACCTGCGTTTGCGGGAATATTGCCTACGCTGCCGTACTCTTTGATAAGTATCTGGTTGTTGAGCCAGTTATATATTCTGAGAAGTCTCATATCGGCGTTGGTAGTCGCGGTAGCGTCGATGGTGCTCATCGCGCCCTTGTCGTCTTTACCGGTACGGTATTTGTTAAGACCGACTATATCCGTCGAATAAATCGTCGAACTACCAGAATATGCGGTGTCGAGGAAGAGATAGAGGTTGAAGAGTACGTCTTTTATAGTAAGATCTACGCCGTCCGAGAATTTTATGCCTTTCTTAATAAGGAAGTCGTAACGGGTGTACTGCGCCAAAGCCTCTTTTTTGGTCTCTTTGCCGCTCGCGTCGATATACGTTATATCGAGGTCCTTGGTTACGCAGGCGTAATTATCGCCATACTTATAATCGGTACCTTCGGCGGTAAGCATGCCTATCTGGGTCATGCCGACTATTTCGCCGTCGTAAGACGCGGTCGAAAAATACGGGTTGAAAACGCCGTCCGCGCCGTCTATGCCGAATACGAGGGGAAGAGTTTGTTCCTGTTCGGTCGGTTGATAACCGCCCGCGGTATTGTCATCGGTATGAGGTTTTTTGTTATTGCAACCCGCTCCGATACCGATAGCCATGGACGCGACCAACGCTCCTGCCACTAATTTTCTTTTCATATTGTATAGTCTCCTTTAACCTAAAGTTTGTATTACGTCGTTAATTTTTACGGTTATGCCCCTGTCGGCATCGGCGATAGAAAATTTACCGTCGCCGACGTTACCGAACACGCCGAAGTAGTTCGCATCGCCGAGTGTGATCGTGTAATTCTCGGCGTAACTTCTCTTGTAGATATTGAGTTCGCATCCGACGAATTTAATATCGGTGAACGCCGAAGAATCCGTTCTGGAGAAGAGATCTCCGCAGAGGAATCCGACTTTATAATTTTCGTGTTCCTGACGAGCCATAAGATTGACTTCGACAACGCAGTTTTCAAACGTTACGTTCTTGACGCAACCGCCTTTGCCGAACGATGCGAAAAGACCGATCTGATCCGCCGCGTTGCCCGTCGCCTGTACGGTCGACTTGAAGTTCTTTATCGTATGCCCGTTACCGTCGAACGTACCGACATACATCGACGCGCCGCTTATCGCCGTCTTGTTACCCTCGGAATCGGCAAAATCTATGTCCGCCTCGAGCAGGTAGTTCATATTCGCCGAAAGGGTCGACATCTGCGTACTGTCGGTTACGACCGTCCAGTTTCCCTCAAGCCATTTGACGTAGATCGTGATTTCGGGATTTTCGTCGTCGATTACGATATTCTCCCAGTCTTCGTCGTGTATTCTCGACGTGTCGTCGTCCTTGTCCCTGTAATAATAATGGAATGTATGACCTTTCCATTTGGGAACGCTGCCGCCCGGTTTGGATATAGGTCCGGGTTTGGAATACGATGTGTCGACTTTATTTTCAACGCCCTGCGCGCGTGCCTCGTCTCCGACGTCGATTGTAAGAACATAGTTCTTCGTCCATTCGGCGACAAGATACAAAACGGAATCTTTCGCTCCGCTTTTACCTTCGGAGAAATCCCACGGTTCTTCGGAGAGGTTGAATTTACCCTCCGCGTTCTTCACGGGTTCGCCGTTATCGTCGACCTCTGCGACGTACCAGTCATTGACGTGACTGCCCGCCAGCGAAGGAATATCGATCGTTGCCGACTTTGACGCCTCCGGCTTTATTATCGGGGAATCCGGCATATAGTAGAACGTTCTTATACCGAGTTCCGTATGGTCGTTGCCGTTGAAGTCGTAAACGACTTTGGCGGTATAACCTTTACGGTATGGGCTGAACGCATCGCTGCACCCCGCTAAACCGAGCGCGCAAAAGGTAAGCGCGATTACGGCGAGTATCGTCGTAATTTTAAGTTTTTTAACTTTCGTTTTCATTTTTGCCATAGGTAAACCTACAATTTTCATTTTAGCCACAGATAGGCTATAAGAGCCATCACGGCAAAAGCGCACGCCACGCAGAGTATTGCGGGCAACATCGCGAGGAACTGGGCGAACACTATATGTCGGTATTCTTTTTTATCCTGTTTTTTCTCGCTTTTTGTTTTTTGAGGTTGATTTTCTTTTTTGTCTTTTTTACGTCTGCGTCGGATTCCGTTATTCCAGGGCATCCAGTCCGCCGACATATCGGAGACGGTAAACTCCTCTTCGTGTTTTTCGTCGTTTTTGCTCATTTTTTACGTTTCTCATAAAACGTACGAAACGACTGCCCCTTCGACGGGCTGTTTTGCCCGCCGAAGCACAGTCTTCCGACGTATTTTGTAATTTTCTCCGCCCTGCCGGATTTCTGACAGAATTACGAAGTCTGCCGAAATTTAAGCGGCGGTTTTTTCGGTGACGGTCATCGCGCCGTCTACGAGTTTCGCGACGTAAGTCTTGCCGTCAACCGTAAATTCGATACCGCTTGAGAAGGTCGAATAACTCGAATACGGCGTTTTCGCCGTAACGGTCTGCCCCTTATAGGTAACTTTGAAACACGAAGACTTAAGCCCTTCGAGATCGTAATCGTCATCTTCTTTTGATTCCGCACCGAGCGCAATCGTAAGAGATTCGTTCTCGTTTACAGTGAATGTTCCGAGATAATCGACAGCCGACGACGATTCTTTTACCGCCACAAGTTTATAGTAGTAATCGTTCTGAGCGTTTATATAAATCCTTAATTTATAGCTTATATACGCGCTGATATAATTACCGTCGTCGCTGAGCGTACCTTCAACGGTGTACGAACTATAAGTTCTATACACTATGTTAAATTTAACCTTCCCGTCGACCACTCCTTTGATCGTTATCTTCATCAGGTAATTATAATAACTATTATCGAGATTGATCATATAATCGCCGTCGATAAGGAATTTAAGCGCAGCGGCGGAAACCTCGGATGCGGTGAATTTCTTCGCGCCGTTATCGGTCGTCCAATTAAATATCGTCGCGCTTGTATCTCCCTTTATCATAAACGATTTGGCAGTGAAATCGATGTCTACCGCAACAGCATTCGCATCGCCGTACTTGGCGGTATATGCGAATTTGCCTTTTTCGTGCGTTCCTTCGATAACGAGTTGCTTATCGCCTACCGTATAGGTACCGATGATTTCGTATTGTTCCTGCGTATAAAGCGCGTAAGTCTTACCCTCGGCAAGCAGGTACGAAGTCACGTCGTTTCCGGACGTATCTTTACCGACGAGTTTATATCCTTCGTCGATAGCGGTTGCGGTAAGTTTATTCATTCCGGAAGAACCGAAATCATAGAAGAATTCAACCTTTGCCACCGTTCCGTCGAGTCCGGTAATTCTTGCCGTAACGTACAGATCTCCGTTTACGGCAGTCGTCTTGTCGTATATGAATTCTCTGAGTCCGTCGAAGGTTACATTTTCGGTCAAAACCCCGGTTTCTACGTTATAAGCGAAATTACCGTCCTCCGTACCGAATATAACGGTTTTAAGTTCTTTGACGTAATAAACAAACGTTGCCGCCTTACCGTCAAAAGAAGTCTTTGCCGTATTGAACGCGATTTCATATGCGCTGTAATTGCGGCTCAGAGTATTCAGATCGTAATTAAACTTAAATGCCTTTGTTCCGACGGTTACGGAGTAATCGTCGGCGGTTTCGTCATAAGTCGCGCCGAAGAAGAAATCATATTCTTTTTCGGTCATAATTCTTACTTTCGGCGTCGGGTACGCGTAATTCGCGGACATGTTGCCGACATATTTAACTCCGCCAAACGAGAATTCGATTTTCTTACCGAATGACATATCCGTAAGCGCGGCGTTCACTTCTTCACCGTTGAAAGTAATCTTGACGTAACTTTCTCCGTTTGCGTTTACCGCAACGGCAACCACCGTAACATTACCGTTGAAGTTATACGTTCCGGTGTAATCGTTGACCTGAGTTTCGTAGACCTTCAATCCCGCATACTCTTTTTCGTCGCCCGAAGTCGCCTCGATATAGTAATTCTTTTCGCCGATAACAGCCGTAAGTTTGTTGGATTCGTACTTGATGACGTTTACGGCAGCGCCGTCGTACAGAACGTCAAGCACGGGTAATTTCTTATCGTTTTTAGTGCCTACCGACAGCGATATTTCAAGCGTCTTGCCACTAAGTTTACCTTTGCCGATGTATTTAAGATAGTATTCGTTGACTGCGTAATAAGGCAACTCGTTTGCGCTCGACGCATCGGTGTTTTTAATAACGTAAGCCTTATTATAATAATTGTAAGTGAATACCGGAACATAACTTCCGCCATACATCACGAACTTCGACAGTTCAACCGACGGACGATTGCCGAATATGTTTGCGTCAACCGTTATTTCGTCGTAAACGCCGCCGTTGAAAACCGAGTATTTACCGTAATAGTTATCGAGGACGAAATCCTTATCCTTTTTGAAAGTCTTGCCGTCATAAACAACGGTGTCTACACCGCTTACGGTCGAGAATGTCGCGTCTTTTCCGCCTACGGTAAGAACAACTTCATCGTCAGTCGTCGATTTTATGCTGTACGACGTATAACTCGTCTCGTTCGCAAATATGAGTTTCGCTTTAAGGAAGGCAAATACCGCGGAATTATCTTCGGCGACATACATACCCTTATATTGTCTGAAGAATTCGGAGTTGTAATCATATTGCTTATCGCCTTCCGCTATCGTAGCATATCCGTACGAACTGTTATCGTACATCTGCCCCTTGACGCGCAGACCGTCTTTTTCTATATAATAGGTAAATCCGCTGTTGCCGATCGACTCGGGGAAGACTTCATGCCCGTTTATCATAACCTTACCGTCGGTGGTTATGCCGAACGATTTGGTCTCGTCTTCGGCGGGTATAAACGTCGCTCCGTAATAGGGCTCCAGCATCTTAATGGCAAAACCTTTACCGTCGGCTTTGACCGTTCCGAGCGTATAGAATAGAATGTCGTAATCGCCTTCGCCGAGTTTACCGCTTATTTTAAGCACGGTTCTGCCGTTGTTGTTTCCGTCGTCGACAAACGCAAACTCCACATCGGTAAGCGCAACGTCATTTACTTTGACAACGTTCTTGCTTACGCTTATCGTATCGTTGCCGTTTATATATGTGGCGGTGTCTTTATATCCGTTGCTGAGGGCATAAGATTGATCGTTAAGGTAAATTTCGCCGTCTACCGTCACATAACGCTTTTCGGTATAAACTATAACGTGAGTATCGTCACCCTCGCCTATCGTAACGGTAAGCGTTCCGTCGGCAAAGACAAGAGAATACTTGGTGTAATCCGTATCGCCTAAAGTAAATTTACCTTTTCCGTCATATTTAAGTTTCGTGCCGTCGGCGGAATAATATTCCCCCGAAGACCATCCGGCTTTTTCTATAAGTTTATCTACTTTAAGGAAGTTCTTTGAACCGCAAACAACGGTAGCGCCGTTATCTTTGAATACAAGCGTCGCATAAACTTCGGTAGAGTTTTTAAGGTAAAGCGTCGCGGTAAGTTCTCCGTCGGCAAGATTTAACACAGCCCTGTCGGAAGTTTCGGCGGCATTCACGGTAAACGTCTTGCTCTCCGCGGTATTTTCGGCATTGAGAAGTTTGGTTCTTACGTCAAAGTTACCGTAAGAGGCATAAGACATAAACTCGACTTTTTCGGTGTCGGATAACGTTCCGTCGTTGTCGAGATAATAAGTACCCGCGAAAGCAATACCCGCTTTATCGTAATACACAGAACCGTTGAATTTATAATATCCGTTGCCGATTACGAGTTCAGCCTTGACTGTATCGGTACCGATTGCGGCATAAACGGCAGGCGTACCGTAAGAGCACGCAGCATACAATTCGATCGTTCTGCCGTTATATTTAACGTCTTTTGCGCCGTTGATACGAAGTTCTTTTCCTTCCACATCGACAAAAGTGCCGTTTACCAGTCCCGCAAGTTTTTCATCGACTTTCGCTTTTGTTACAAGGTCGTAATAACTTTCGGATTTATATCCGTTGGGATTGACATATCCGTAAAATCTTAAAGTTTTATATGAACTGTAATATTCGACGTAAGTATTTTCGTCGGCAACGAGTTTTACGTTGGCGGACGAAACTTCGCTTTCGGTCGCGCTTAAACTCAACGGTTTAACCGTTTCGCCGTTTTTATCCGTAAGTACGAGATTTAACGTTTTCGCACTTTCGTCAAGTACGATTTCTATTTCGGAAACGATTGTAGAGTACTTCTCGCCCGCGAAGTAAGTTTTAAGATCATCCTCGGAAACAAGTACATAAGACGTGCTTCCGACCGTAACTCTAAGGACCTGCCCTTTAAGCGCTACCGCACTTACGTTACCGGAAAGATTGCTGAACGTAGGATTGGCGTTTCCGTCGTAAGATACGGTATAAGAAGTAACCGCACCGTTGAAAGTAAGAGAGCCAGTCGTGTCACTCGAATTCGCGAACGATGCAACCAAAAGATTACCGTTGTCCGCACCGATCCATTTCGCCTCGAGAGGTTTTATGATCGACCAGGTGATATCGTAAGTTTCCGCTATGGTATAGTTGGAGTTATCGTTTCTGAATTTAACCGTTGCGTTATACTCGCCGACTTCGGTCGCCTTTACGGTACCTTCGTAACCGTCTATCGTAATATTCTCGGGAAGGTCTTCGGGATAAGCGTTGACGGTAATTTCTTTACCGGTATAAACACGCTTTGCGTTAGCCCAGTTAAGTTCGGCGGGGTTTATAGTCTTAGGCGATATGGTTATATTGGCAGTCACAACCTTATCGTTATAATATCTGAGCGATACGACGCCCTCCGCGTAATAAGTACCTGCATTTACGGGTTTATCGACAACCTTGCCTTCGGCGGAAGTTCCGACGTAGTAAGTCCATACGACGGACGCTCCCTGCGGAAGGTTCGCAACCTCGGGTAATTTAGCCGTTCCGTCGTAAGTGGCGTTTACATCTTCCGCGGTAACGTCGGCGAAATTACGGTTTTTAACGGTAACAGTCAGCGTCGCCTGCATGCCGAAAGCGTTTACGGTTACGGTATACGTTCCCGGCGTATTGAATTTCGCAAGATCTTCGGCGTTCAACATCGCCTCTGTTAAAGGTACGGTCGTCGTAGTGCCGTCGGAATATCCGGCAGTGACCGTATAGGCGCTGTAATCCAAAGCATCGCCCGTGTTCAACTCTACGCTTTCTTCGCTGAGCGTTACCGATTCGACGGTAGCGGGCTTTTCTTCTTTACCTTTGCAACCGACGGCAAAAGCCGCGCAAAAAGCCGTAGCGACAACCAAAAGCAGAGTCAACAGTCTTTTAGTTTTCATGTCTTTTCTTTCTCCTTTTTTATTTCTATTACAACGTCCGGCAGGTTTCATCCGGACGGAATAACGCTTTATAATCGTTTAAGTTTCGTTACGTCGATTTCGACGCTGATATCTGCTACGTCGACGGAAACTTTAATGCCCTTGGCATCGTAAGCGAATACGAAATACGCATCACCCGTAACGGTGTCGTAACGACGGAGCGTGAACAAACAGTTGCCGTTTTTATCTACGGCGATAAAGTACGCCACGCCGCCGTCGCTGCTCATCACGGAGACGAGCCTTGCGACTTCGCCGCTTTCGATTTCGGTATAAACGACGTTGCCGTTTATAGTCGCCGTGTGCGTGAACCGTTTATACGAAACGTTGCCATAAACGTCTACGTTTATGTCGAATTCCTTATATCCGAATTCGTCGTACGCGGTTATATTTTTGTCGCCGTGATCGGTATATATGCCCGCAAGCGTGCCGTACCACTGAGCGTCGTCGTTATCGTCGGAATACGCCGCCAGAGACGAAAATGCGTATAATATCCAGAAAGTCTTTTCTTCGCCGACGGTGGTATTCGTCGTCTCGTCGAGTTTTTTACCCTTGAAGATGAGTTCGTAATAAGTCGTTCCGTTGGCGGTAAACGAATTATAGTCGTCGTAAGTCCCGACATAAGCATCGTCGAAACCGTCGTCGTGCTGATCGAGAATATACATATTCCCGTAACCGTCCGTCTTGACGGTGTAATAATACAACGAATAACCGTAATAACTTTCGATCAGGTTAAGCGTCATATCTTCGGAATCGTCGTAATAAACGAAATTCCTGTACCCCTCGGAATCTGCCGCGTTATCGAGCTGGAAAGACCCTCTTTTATCGAGTTTTCTCGCCTGACGAACGTCGCCGTCGCCATACTTGAAATTCATCGTTCCGTTTTTACGATAAGTGACTTCTCCGCAACCGACCATTGTATTCTTTTCGTATTCGCGGAAGTACGCATATTCGGGCGCATCTTTCTTACCGTCGGGAGCATAAACGTAGAGAATTATCGAATTGCCGATTTCAACGTCGGTGAATAATTTATATCGCCAGTCATCGACCGTTATATCGGAGTTCTTCTTGGGATAGTTATATTTAACGCTCTTGAATTCTCCGTATCCCCATCTGTACCAACCGCTGTCGGAAGTTACGTTAAGATATTTATACGACGCATCGTCGCCTATCGTCACGTCAATAGCGAGGTAATCTCCGTTTACGGCAAGTTCAGAGAACGTCACCGTACCGGTGAGACCGTTTTTATATACTCCGTTCTTCTCTATATCGGAAAGAAGTACCGTGAACCCTTCTTCGCCGAAAGTCGCGCCGGCTACGTTCGCCGCTTTCCCGACTTTATAGGTGTCGCTGCCGATTTTTATCTTCGCGCCGCCGATACCGTTAAGATAGAGTTCGTTGCCGTTGTTATACAGCGAGTTCGCCTCGAACAACACCGTTTCGTCGTCGGATACGAGATAGAGCGGGTCGCCGATAGACTCCATATTACCGTTCATCAGACTTCTGTAAACATCGGTTCTGATGACCTCGTACTTATCATTATAATATATAGCCCTGAATTCGTGGTCGGCAGCCTTTTCAAAGGACATATAATAAGTGCCTTCGGGATCGTCTGTCCACTTAACCACCGGGGCATTCATTTCTTTGGTCGCTCTTCCGATTTTAACCGCGCCGTACCTGTTGACCGACGCAACGTAACTGCCCGAAACCGAAACGTCGCCGTAATCTCTACCTTCGCTATCGCCGTTCATAGCCTGCACCATGACGGGAAGAAGGTAACTCTGTCCGTCTGCCCCGTAAGGTATTTCGGTTATAAGGAAGTAGAGGTTGTTCAACATGGAACCGCCATAATCCACAAGGTCGGGATGCCATATATGAACAAGCTTCTGGTTTGCGTAAAGCGGTTTGTTATGTTTGCCCGCGGTGAGATTATACGTCTCTTCGTCGACGAATTCGTACATCATCGGGTAAGATTCGCCGCAGGTCGCACTGTAAGTCGGCTGACCGAAGTTCCAGTAGTCGACACTCGAAATAAACGCCTGACCTTTATCGGTAACGTTTACGATACCGCCGGAAGTAAATTCAAATTTGGTCGTAAGATTTCCGTTTTTATCGTACCAGTACGCCGGGGATGCCGACGTATCGGCGACGGTAAGGTAATCTTTGTACGCCGCAAGCGAAGAACAATATGTTTCGTATCCGTTCGCGGGGGCGTAAATTCTGAGGTCGTCGAATACCATTTCGTATTCGGTAGAACCGTCCGTCGGATTGGTGTACGAAGTCAGCGCGTTACAGAACGCCTGATTGCCGGTTACGGGTGCGTCTTCGCCTGTGAACGTCACCTGCGACAATGCGCCGCAGAACGCGAACGCCCTCGTGCCGATAAATCTTATATCCGTACCGAAATCGATCGTCAGTACCGACGAGTTGGAGAAGAACGCGTATTCGCCTATGCTCTTCAACGATTCGGGGAATGTAAGCGAAGTATGCGTGGCGCAATAATAGAAAGCGTTCATTTCTACGGTTTCGAGTTCGTTGCCGAATTTCACGTCTTTTATCGCATAGCAGAAATAAAACGCGGAATCTTCTATCGTCTTCACGTTGGTGAGTTCGGGTATATCGGTGAGATTGGTAAACGGATACGGCGACGCGTAAAGCGTGGCGGTATAAGTATCTTTCATCGCCTCGCCTGCGGGATAAATCTCTTTAACGTCGGTCGTGTAATTGCCGGTATAGGTAGCGAAAGCGTATTTACCGATTTCGGAAACCTCGGACAGCCAGTCGAAACTTATCGGAAGATTTACGTCGGACTTCTTACCGAGCGCGGGACAATACGCGAAAGCGTAATCGCCTACCCTGTTCAAAGTCGCGGGGTAATCGAGAACGACGTTTTCAAGCGCGTATGCCTTATAGAACGCGCCTTCGGCAAATTCGTTTATCGGGGAATTTACCCTTACGGTTTTAAGCGTAAGCGGAAGATATTGATTTTCAAAGTGTCTGTCGCCCATATACAGGCTTTTGTTCATAACGTACGCAGCGAAAGAAAAGTCGTTGTTCTCGTATTTATCCGCGCCGAAGACGTACGCGAGGAATCTGTTCGAGGTTCTCGTACCGCCGATGAACGGCACGGTAAGAGTTTCGAGTTTTTCGCACCCCTCGAACGCGCCTTTGCCGACGGACGTATACGTCGACGGAACGGTCACGGAAGTAACCGTTTTATTGTCTTTCAACGCGCCCGCGGCGACTTTCGTCGCGCCATAGGGCAAAACGAGTCTGGTCTTATTGCCGTTATAAGCCGTAACGACGCCGTTTTCGATAACGTAATCGTTTACGTCGTTTATTTCGTATACGGCGTAAAGAGTAACCTCGCCGTTCTTGGGCGCAAGGTTGTAAATCTTATTGCTTTCGGTGCCGAGAGCGTATTTAATATCTCCGCCCTTGACATCGGCAAAGCCGACGGCGGAAGTTCCGAGCGCGGACGAATCGGGAAGAGCCTCCGAAACGCCGCGACGCGCGGTAAGAGTATTGACGCCGTAATCGCCGAAATCGAGATTGACGGTGTAATACTGGTAATTCTGCTTATAGTACAGTGTCACGCTGTGATCGGGTACGGTCGTACCTTCGTATTTCGTAAGATATGCGGGATCGGTCCAATACCCCTCGAAATCTCTTTCGGCAACCTCGACCGTCGGCAAATCGTCGCCCTCTTTAAGGGTAAACGAAGTAGCCTCGTAAGTCTCGCTCACAAGGGTGACGGTAACCCCGTTGCCTGCGTTGTTTTTACCGCACGCGACGAGCGCGAACGCCGCCGACAACACGAACAGAACGGATAACGCGATATTTACGATTTTTCTGCTTTTACTTTTCATCTTATATAGTACCTTGAAATTTTTACGACCGGAAGTGTGATTTTTGCCTTTTCCGCCGCACGTTTCGGCTATACGACGAACAGGTGAAATTTTATTCACTCAACGTTCGCCCCTCCCTATATACGGATAGCGTGCGATTTTATGCATTTACGGTAAAAATATTCAAAAATGTGAATAAAACCGCTTATAATCGCTCAAAATCGACTCTTTCGTATCGGCGTATGGGTAGCAAAACCCCATTTTATACAGTCAATATAATAATATTTTTTTTTGATTTTGTCAATCGTAATGTGGGGGGTAGCTATTATTTTTACTTATACGGCAATTTATTTCTGCTTATAACGAATATTCTCTACATAAAATGTGAATATTCGCTTAAAATATTCGGTTTCGCCGCCGCCGGAAATCTCGCAGTCGCGGCAAAACTTACGCCGAAGAAACTTCGCCGCGGAGACCTCTGCGCGCAGGGACTTAAATATTACGGCGGCAGAGTAAAGTTTACCGCCCCCTTGCGAACGGCAATTATAAGGCGGAAATGAATTCGTTGCCTGCGGCGATCGCCTACTTCAACGCCTCGCCCGTAGCATTTTTGCCGTACGGGACGGATTTTACGGTTACCGACGGAACCCTTACCGCCGAAGTCGTACTGACACGTTGCAACACATTCGGAACGACGATTAAACAAGGTAAACGCGAAGGTCTTATCGTTCAGGGATTACCGGACGATATATCGCTTAAAAAACTCGTTCGGGAACAAAAATAATAAGTATTTAACCGAAACCCCCGACGAGAGATATAATCTCTCGTCGGGGGTTTTTGCGTAATTTTCGTACTCCGGTTTTATGTCCCGGAAGTCTTTTCGCCGATCGTCAGTCACGGGCGATTGCATTCGTCTGACCTGTTTTTTTTATAAAATAACCGTATAACCTATCCGCAATGAGTTTCTGACCGGCAAAATTCGGATGAAGACCGTCCGCGGTAAATTCGTCGCCGCCGGCAGACTGCGGCATAGGGAAATACCCCGTCATATCTATCACGTCAATACCGTTTTCATCGGCAACGCGCTTTATCTGCTCTCTGTATGCCGAAAGCGGCTTACCTGCGACTTTCTTGCAGCCGCGTTCGCCGTAAGGATCGCCTTCGTTGTATCTCGGCAGGGGCAGAATAAAACACAGTTTATCTCTGCCTAATTTTTTAACCAGCGTTTCCGCCAATAAATTGCACGCTCCGCAAAACGTATACGGCGTCTTATCCGAAGGCTCGCCGAACGGAGCGTCTCCGTGGCCGTAATCGTTCGTTCCGCCGAACACGAACGTAAAATCCGCAGTCGCATCGAGATCGTCCGCTCTCGACAAAAAATCTCTGTCGCAACACGCATCGGCGGACGGCTTTGTCTGACGCGCGAACCTCGTTCCGCTTATTCCGTAATTGTTTTCGGTCGCGCCGATTTCTTCACACAGAATACGGGTGTACAATTCGTTTAACGAATTTAATTTTGCCCCGGCGGTTATACTGTCGCCCAAAAAATTTATCTTCATATAATTTACTCCTGATATGCCAGCCAAGAATAAAACGGACCTTGCCAAAACGCCGCTATTTTCGCGCTTTTTGTCAAATTCTCGTTTGAAGTA
>OIWS01002066.1_pt1 | contig 17577 bp, 15 predicted proteins | sample 1587611 | NCBI WGS metagenome assembly OIWS01 (sample SAMEA3888919, study PRJEB22519) | human gut metagenome | biome: human gut; feature: human-associated habitat; material: faeces | place: Denmark | collected 2010 | reverse complement strand
TGCAAAACGAAATCGTGCGGGTAAACCTGCATGACGGACATACCACTTCTATCGCTCCGATACCTGACGGAGACGGAAAGATCCGTTGCAACGACGGTAAATGCGATCCTGCCGGGCATTTGTGGATCGGGACGATGGGGTTCGGAGCGCCTAAAGGGGCCGGGACCTTGTATACTGTTTCACCGGACGGAACTGTTACGACGAAATTGAAAAAGGTCACGATCTCAAACGGGATCGTCTGGTCGTCCAATAAGAAGTTTATGTATTACAACGATACGCCGACCGGCAAGATAGCCCGCTACCGCTACGATGCCGACAACGGAGACATCCTGTTCGACGGCATAGCCGTTACTTTGCCCGAAGGGACAGGGGTGCCCGATGGTATGGCAATCGATAGCAAAGACCATCTTTGGGTGGCCCAATGGGGAGGATATGGCGTTTATTGCTACAATCCTTATACCGGAGAGTTGTTGACAAAAGTAGAAGTCCCGGCGCCAAATGTCGCATCCTGTGCTTTCGGCGGCAATAAAATGGATATACTTTATATCACAACGGCTCGTGCAGGGTTGTCTGAAGAACAGCTCTGGAAATATCCGTTAAGCGGCAGTGTTTTTTGTTGCAAACCGGGTGCTAAAGGGATAAGGGCCAATAGTTTCGGAGAATGAAATCTCCCGAAGATTATTTATCACAAAGGTAAACAGCTTCTCAAAATTTATTGTTTACTTTGTAAAACATTGAAAAGGAATATGACTAAGAATAAATCTGAAAAGAAAAGTAATAAACCGGGGAAGAAGAAAAGCCACTCCAAAGGTGAAAACAAACGGATGAAAAAAGAGGCTATGATCAATGCCATCATCAACGTTTTCAAATCTTCTCCCAAAGAACCTTTTAACTATCGACAAATCAGCAGTATGATTGGAGTAACCAATCAGGTGCAGAAGTTGCAGGTGGTGGATATCCTGTATGAGCTTTCTTCCGACAATTTCATTTCCGAGATAGACCGGGGACGCTACCGCTATAACGATTGGGGAACGACTGCTGTCGGAACTTTTATGCGCCGCCAGAATGGCAAGAACTCTTTTATCCCCGAAGATGGCGGGACTCCGATTTTCGTGGCAGAGCGAAACTCCGCACATGCGCTTAACGGCGATAAGGTAAAAATTCAGCTTCATGCCAAAAGAAAAGGAGCTGACCCGGAAGGCGAGGTTATTGAAATACTGGAAAGCCAGCAACGCTCGATCACCGGAAAATTGCAGGTGACCAAAGGGCTCGCATTTCTTATTACGGAAGACAAGACTCTTGCAAACGATATTTTTATTCCGAAAGACAAACTGAAAGGGGGCAAGACCGGCGACAAAGCGATCGTACGTATCACCGAATGGCCGGAAGGAGCCAAGAACCCGTTGGGCGAAGTAGTCGATATTCTGGGTACTGCCGGCGACAACAATGCGGAGATGAATGCTATCCTGGCCGAGTTTAACCTTCCATACAAGTATCCGGCCAACGTCGAGAAGGCAGCAGAAAAGATATCGGAAACGATCCCTGAAGAGGAAATTGCCAAACGTGAGGATTTTCGCGGTATCACGACTTTTACGATCGACCCGAAAGATGCCAAGGACTTCGATGATGCCCTTTCCGCCCGTAAGTTGGATAATGGCAATTGGGAAGTAGGCGTTCATATTGCCGATGTGACCCACTATGTTAAGCCGGAAAGCCTGATAGACCGGGAAGCTTTCAGTCGTGCAACTTCTGTGTATCTCGTGGATCGTACCATCCCGATGTTACCGGAACGTTTATGCAATCAGATATGTTCACTTCGGCCGGATGAGGAAAAACTTTGTTTTTCTGTGATTTTCGAGCTGAATAAGAATGCTGAAATCCAACAGTCCCATATCACCCGCACCATTATCAAGAGTGACCGCCGTTTCACATATGAAGAGGCTCAGGCTATCATTGAAACAGGCGAGGGCGATTATAAAGAAGAAATCTTGGCACTTAACAGCCTGGCACAAAAACTGCGCGACCGACGTTTTAAAGACGGGGCAATTGCTTTCGACCGTTACGAAGTCAAATTCGACATAGACGAGAATGGCAAACCGTTGGGAACGTATATCAAAGAATCGAAGGAAGCCAATAAGTTGATCGAAGAATTCATGTTATTGGCAAACCGTACGGTTGCCGAGTTTGTCGGAAAGAGTAAGAATAAGACTAAGAAGACGTTTGTCTATCGTGTCCATGAACAGCCTGATCCTGAAAAACTAAGAGACTTCTCTGCGTTCATCAGCCGTTTCGGTTACAAGATGCGTACGGAAGGAACGAAAACGGATATCTCCAAAGGTATCAACAAGCTGTTGGACAGCGTACAGGGCAAACCGGAAGAAAACTTGGTGGAGACTTTGGCTATCCGCTCCATGCAGAAAGCCCGCTATACGACAGACAATGTCGGACACTATGGGTTGGCAATGGACTATTATACGCATTTCACTTCTCCGATCCGCCGATATCCTGATCTTCAGATCCATCGGATCATCAAGGAAAATCTGCGGGGAAGGCTGACCGGGGAACGGATGGAGCATTACAGAAAGATTCTGACCGAAGTTGCATCTCAGTGCAGTCAGCGGGAGCGGACAGCGGAAGAGTCCGAGCGTGAAGTGGTCAAATTGAAAAAAGCAGAGTATATGCAGGCTCATATTGGTGAAGAGTATGAGGGCGTGATCTCCGGTGTGACAAAATGGGGAGTTTATGTAGAACTTCCGAATACGATCGAAGGTCTGATCCATGTTGCAGATATGAGGGATGACCATTATAATTTTATAGAAGAAACTTATGAGATGGTTGGCGAGCATACAGGAAATACCTGGAAATTAGGACAGAAAGTACAGGTCCGGGTGACAGATGCTGACCGGTTGCAGAGGACAGTTAATTTTGAGTTTGTCTGACTGGCAGATGATTGAACAGAGAGAGGATGTAATACGAAGATGGCAAAGACAGAAAAAAAGCTGATCGCAAATAATAAAAAGGCATACCATGATTATTTTATCCTTGAAAAATATGAAGTGGGGCTGGTACTTCACGGAACGGAAGTCAAGTCTCTGCGTATGGGAAAGTGCAGTATTAAAGAGTCATTTATCCGGGTGGAAGATGGCGAGATGTATATTTACGGCATGCATATTTCTCCATATGAAAAGGGAAATATTTTCAATAAGGATCCGCTGCGTGTGAGAAAGCTACTTCTCCATAAAAAGGAAATTTTAAAGATTTCCGGCAAAATGAAAGAGCAGGGAATTACGGTAGTGCCGTTGCAGGTCTATTTCAGCGGAAGTCTTGTGAAAATGGAGATCGGGCTTGCAAAAGGTAAGAAACTGTATGACAAGCGTGATGATATCGCAAAGAAAGATCAGAAGCGGGAAGCCCAGCGGGAGTTCAAAGTGAGAAATCTGTAGGGCAGAGCAGGGGGGGCAGGCTTTATAGCTGCCTGCACCCTGGCATCACGACATTTTTATCAGAAATCAATGGCATCTTTTACTGCCTGGATATCACCGGTAAAGATGATTCCGTCCATACCGGCATCTTTCGCTCCCTGGATATTTTTTTCAAGATCGTCAATAAAGAAGCATTCAGAAGGATTCAGATCAAATTTGCGGAAGAAATATTCGTAAATTTCCTGATCCGGTTTTGCCATGTGGATCGGAGCAGAGAACAGGATCCCGTCAAAAGGCTTCAGGATCTCGTGATCCTTCATATAATCTGCAAAGTAAGTCGGTGCATTGGAAAGGAGATAGACCGGGATTCCCCGCTCTTTCAATTCCCGGACAAATGCAAGCGTCTGTGGCAGTGGCTTTGCACAGCCAGGCCATTCACGGAAGAAAAGATCCACGGGATCATAAAGCCTTTCGGGAATCGTACGCAAAATTTCATTTCGATACTCCTGATAATCGATCGCACCGCTGTCCAGTTCAGCCCAGTGTGCATAGATCAGATCGCAGAGATAATCGACATCAGTCGCATCAGTAACAAAAGAACGAATGATCTCTCTGCCGTTAAAAGTTCCAATCACATTTCCAAAGTCAAATACGATATTCTTATATTTCATAGTAAAGCTCCTTTCAGAGAATATTCTCATTTATCATAACAGTGTACAATAAATCGAATAAATTTGCAAAAAATATAGTAAAATCTACGAAACCATATAATACCTATTGACATAGTAGGTTAATGGGGTGTATCATACGCCTATCGAATCTGAACAGGATAAATTGGAGTGAACGATATGATTAAAGTAGAGCATACAAATAAGACCTTTTCAGGAAAATACGGAGAGGTACATGCCTTACAGGATGTAAGCATTCATGTGGAAAAAGGCGATATTTATGGAATTATCGGATTTTCAGGAGCAGGAAAATCAACGCTTCTGCGACTGGTGAACGGACTGGAAACCCCGGACAGTGGAACAGTCATGGTACATGACCAGGATCTTGGAAGTCTGAAAAAGGCAGAGCTGAGAAAATTAAGAAGAAAGATCGGAATGGTATTCCAGCAGTTTAATCTTCTGGATTCCAAAACCGTTTTTCATAATATAGCACTTCCGCTCATCCTTGAAAAAGCACCGAAGGATGTGATTGAGGAGAAAGTAAATGAAGTACTGAGATTCGTAGAACTTGAAGATAAAAAAGATACTTATGTAAGTCAGTTATCGGGCGGACAGAAGCAGAGAGTCGGAATTGCAAGAGCGTTGACTACGACGCCAGACATTCTGCTCTGTGATGAAGCAACCAGTGCACTTGATCCACAGACAACCGAGTCGATTCTGAAGCTGTTAAAAAAGATCAATAAAGAAATGGGAGTCACGATTCTTCTGATCACGCATCAGATGCAGGTTGTGCAGATGATCTGTAATAAAGTGGCAGTCATGGAAAATGGAAAAGTTGTAGAGTCAGGCAGTGTGCTGGATGTATTTGGAAAGCCACAGGCACTGGTCACAAAGCGGTTTGTGCAGACGGTCATCAATGATCAGATTCCGGAGAGCATTGTCAGTCTTGTAAAAGAGCAGAAAGAACATTTCCAGGTAGAGCGTCTGAAATTTATCGGCAGCAGTGTAAAAAGGCCGGTTATCTCGGATATTTGTCAGGTAGAAGGAATTGTCGTCAATATTTTGGGAGCAACAGTACAGGAATTACAGGAGAACGTAATGTGCGTCTTTATTCTGCAGTTGATCGGATCGGAAGATAAGATCTGCGAGGCTGAAAAGCAGATTGATGCAAATGGCGTAATCCGGGAAAGAGTGGAGGTAATCTGATGGAACAGCAGTTTTTTGGAGTATCGCTGGAGAAGCTTTTAACCAGCGGAGGACAGACCCTGTATATGGTCGCTTTGGCACTGATCATCGGAACTGTGATCGGAATCGTGCTGGCACTGATCCTGGTGCTTTGTAAAAAAGGCGGTCTTGCAGAGAATCTGATCCTTTATAATATTGTGAGTATCTACATTAATATCGTACGAAGTATTCCGTTTGTTATTCTGCTTGTGGCAATCATGCCGATTACCCGTGCAATCGTCGGAACAACGATCGGAAGTACGGCAGCACTTGTACCACTGGTCGTTTATATCAGTCCTTATCTGGCACGACTGATGGAGAACAGTCTCCTGGAGGTCAATCCGGGAATCCTGGAAGCTGCTGAGGCAATGGGAGCATCGACCTGGCAGGTAATCCGCTATTTCCTTCTTCCTGAGACATTAGGATCAATCGTCCTTGCACTGACAACCGGAACGATCGGACTGCTTGGTGCATCTGCGATGGCAGGTTATGTTGGAGGAGGAGGTGTCGGAGACCTGGCACTGACATATGGTTATCAGAGAATGAACACCCCACTGATGATCTTTACCGTTGTCGTATTAGTAATCTTTGTGCAGATCCTGCAGCTTGCCGGAAATGCAGTTTCAAGAAAATTAAGACAGCACCGCTAAAGTAAAACTGACAAAGAAAGAGAAAGATTGAAAATAAAGCGAGATTAAAATTAACATAAAAATCGAAAATAAAGCGAGATCGAAAATAAACATAAAGATCAAAAAATGAAAAGGAGTAAGAAATTATGAAAAAGGTATTAGCAGGCATTTTAGTAGCAACAACAGTCCTTGGACTTGTAGGCTGCGGAAATTCAGGCACAAAGGATTCCTCCAAAGACAATGCAGACAAAAAAGAGATTGTTTATGGAAAATCCCAGGGACCATATACAGAACTTTTCGAAGATGCAATCGTTCCAATTCTTGAGAAAGAAGGATATACTCTGAAAGCTGTTGACCTTTCAGATCTTCAGACAGCAGATATCGCCCTGAATGATGGAGAAGTAGATGTCAACGTAGAGCAGCATACAGCTTATATGGATAATTTCAATAAGAGCTATGACGGTGATCTTGTAGCAATCAGCCCGATCCCGACTGTACCGGCTGGGGTATATTCAGATAAATATGATTCCCTGGATGATATTAAAGATGGTGCGAAAGTAGCAGTTCCAAATGATGCGTCTAATACAGCACGCTGCTATCTGATGCTTCAGAAGATTGGCTGGATCAAGATTGATGAGAATGCAGATCCGTCCACAGTTACGCAGGAAGATATTGTAGAAAATCCTTACAACATCCAGTTTACAGAGATGAACAGTATGACGATTCCGGCAACGATGGCTGATTTTGATTATGTAGCAATCACAGGAAGTGTTGTATACAATGCAGGGATTGATGCTTCTACAGCACTGGCAAATGAAGACATTCAGGATTACCTGGTTCTTCAGGTCGTTGTAAAAGAAGAGAACAAAGATGCTGACTGGGCAAAAGCAATCGTGGATGCATATCACTCAGACGAATTTAAAAAGTACATGGAAGAAAATAATGACGGATTATGGTGGATTCCTGAGGAACTTCAGTAAGTAAAGGAATTACCGTAAGGGAATCTGAGTAAGCAGAGAACGGAGAGGAGTGGCATACAGTGGATCAGACAGAAGCACTTATTATAGAAACGATCGACCGGCACAGAGAAGAAATCCTTGAATTTGCACGGGATATTTATTCCCATGCAGAGCTTGGATATAAAGAATTTCAGACTTCCGGGAAGTTTGTGAAAAAAATGGAACAACTGGGACTGCGGACTGAAAAGGGATTTGCGATCACAGGAGTAAAGGCGTATCTGAATGAGGATAAAAAAGAAAATGCAAGTCTTGCACTGCTGGGAGAACTGGATGCACTCCGTATCCCGGAGCATGCCTTTGCAAATCCTGAGACCAATGCGGCACATTGCTGTGGACATCATGCACAGATGGCAGGCGTGTTCGGGGCTGCACTTGCACTGACGGTTCCTGAGATCGCTGAGAAACTGGATGGACAGGTTGTCTTCTTTGCCACACCGGCAGAAGAGTATGGAGAGATTGAATTTAAAAACCAGCTCCGGGAGCAGGGAAAGATCCGTTACGGTGGTGGAAAATGTGAACTGTTGAGAATCGGTGCATTTGATGATATTGATCTTTGCCTGACACATCATATCCGTCCGGGAAATGAGATCCTCGTGGGAAGCGGGACAGGAAACGGATTCGTTTCCAAAGTAATCCGGGTACTTGGAAAGGCATCGCATGCCGCCGGGGCACCGGAAAAAGGAGTGAATGCACTTTCAGCAGCATCCCTTGGACTTCAGGCTTTGGGACTGAACCGGGAAACTTTCCGGGATGAAGATTGCGTGCGGGTGCATCCGATCATTACAAAAGGCGGAAACCTGGTCAATGTGATTCCGGATGAAGTTGTCGTGGAGACGCTGGTTCGAGGAAAGACGATCGAAGCATTTACAGATGCAGCCAAAAAGACAGACCGTTCCTTTAAGGCAGGAGCGATTGCAATGGGAGCAAAGGTTGAGATCAGTACTTTACCGGGTTATCTTCCGACGCTGGCAGAAGAGGCACTTCCGGAACTGAAGCATGCGGCAGAAATCAGTGCATCAGGTATACCGGTGATAGAAGCTTCCGGTCATGCCGGAGGATCAACCGATGTAGGAGATGTGCAGCATCTGATGCCGGTTTACACCTTCAATACCGGAGGCGTAAAAGGCGGACTGCATCAGATTGATTTTGAGGTGACAGATGAAGAAGAGGCATATATCGTGACTGCGAAAATGTTTGCACTGGCAGCGTATGGTCTTCTGAAAGAAAAAGCACAGCGTAGCAGAGAACTGGTGGATCAGTATGAGCCGGTCTTCAAAAATTCAGCAGAGTATGTAGAATTTATGGAACAGTTCGATTCAAAAGAAATATTTGAATGATGCGATAAACGAATTTGATAAAGTGAATGGAAGAAAAGAATCTCTTTTACCGGATGAGAGACCGGTGGAAGGGATTCTTTTTTGATTGAAAATGCGGAAATTACAAAATATAATAACAAGGATAAAGATTGTCTTATCATCTTAGATAAGAAGAAAAGAAGAGAAGCTTATGTGTGATAAAAAATTAAATGAAAAAATGAAATTTCCCACTGCGATTTACCATCTTCCGGGGTTATTTGAATTTTACGAATTGTATCGTGTGTTTCTGCCACTATTCCGTGAGCATAGAGAATATTTTTATGACTGGTGCGAGATCGGCTCAATCTACGGTGCATCAGCCGACTGCCTGTGGGGTGGTGGACGTATCGGGGAAGGAGATTATGATCCACGGGAAGTTCTGGCACTCTTGAAGGAATATGGTATTTCTGCCCGTCTGACTTTCAGCAATTCCCTGCTTCGGAAAGAACATCTTTCAGATGGGAAATGCAACAGCCTTTGTGCTATGTTCGCAGAGAGTGATGCAGTTCAAAATGGAGTGATCGTCCATTCTGATTTATTACTGAATTATCTGAAACGGACTTATCCGAATCTGTATTTTGTTTCTTCTACTACGAAAGTATTGACCGATTTTCAGCAGTTTGTGGAAGAAGTCAACAGGGAAGAGTTCCGTTATGTTGTACCGGATTTTCGTCTGAACAAATCTTTGCGTCAGTTAGATACGCTGACAGAATCACAGAAAGTCAAAGTAGAATTTTTATGCAATGAGTGTTGCTGGTCGGGATGTAAAGAACGAAAGCAATGTTATGAAGTGGTCAGTCGGCAGAATCTAGGAGAGGACTGTCCGGATCACCGATGTGCCGCACCGGATGGGACGGAAGGATATCAATTTTCCAAAGCGATGGAAAATCCAGAATTTATAGGGATCCAGGATATAAAAAATACCTATCTGCCAATGGGATTTACTAACTTTAAAATTGAAGGAAGAGGACTTGGCAGTGCATTGATCCTTGAATTTCTGCTTTATTATATGACGAAACCCGAGTATCAGATCCACGTCAGGGAAAAGGTTTATCTGGACAATATGCTGGATCTCTTTTAAGGAGAAAATTGCTGACCTGATGCAAATGTATTTCAAAAAGTTCTTGAAAAAAGTCAGTTTGTCGTGTATAACATAGTATGTATAGTTACATATGCTATGCAAATTACTCATAGTGAAAGAAAAAAAGAACAGGAGATGAATTGTTAATGAAGACAAAGAAGAAATTCTTAACGATTCTGCTGACGGTATGCCTTGTCATGGCAATGATTCCAATGACAGTGTTGGCAGCAGATGAGGTGCAGGATTCAGATACCTGGGATGGCAGTGTTGCTACTGCATTTGCAGGTGGAACCGGTGCGGCGGAAGATCCATATCAGATTTCCAGTGGGGCAGAACTGGCATATCTTGCAAGTGCGGTAAATAGCGGAGAGAGTTATGGGGATAAATATTTTGTCCTGACGAAAGATATCGATCTGAACGGATTATCCTGGACACCAATCGCAAACTCTTTTTCCGATGCTTTGTTCGGAGGTTCAGATTATTCTATGTTTTCCGGAAATTTTGATGGAAAAGGACATATGATTTCCAATCTGACTATCGGAACAGCAAGTACACCGGCAGAAGGAGATGTATTTGGATTATTTGGTGCAGCAGATGGGAAAATCAGTAACGTGAATCTGAATCACGTTTCTATAAACGGTGTGGCAAAAAGAGTTTCCGGTTATGCAATCGGACTGACTGGAGGACTTGCAGGTTCTGCAAGTGGAGGAATTGAAAATTGTCATGTGACGGACCTTTCAATAAATATGACTACACCGGAGAACGGCAATGCGGCTGCCTATTGGATTGGAGGACTTGTGGGTGCTTTTGACGGAACGCAGGGAATTAAAGAATGTAGTGTATCCGGTAATATTAATGAAGCATCAGGTAAAGGTTCAATTGGTGGCCTGATTGGTGAGCTGGGAGAAGCGTCGGAAATTTCATACAGCAGAGCGGATGTTTCACTGGATGTTGAAGCAAATGCTCGTGGTGGTGCAGATGTCGGAGGCTTTATCGGCAAGGGAAATGGTAACAAAAATGAAGAAACTGTTATCAAGAATTGTTATGCCACCGGAAATGTAACGGGCGGTTCCTATATCGGAGGCTTTGCCGGAAGTCTTTGGGGGCTGAATATCAAAAATTGTTATGCTACCGGAAATGTGACACAGGCAGTTGCTTCCATGGCATCTTTTGTTGGAACAGATGCTTCAGCAGGGTATGGATATGGTTCTGTTAAAAACTGTTACTCGACGGGAAGTGTAATCGGAACTGTTGCATATCGGTATGCGTTTGCTATGCAGGATGCAACAGAGAGAAGTGAAATTACAAACTGCTATTTTGCGGACGGTAATTTGGAAGTTAAAAATGCACATGAAGCTGCGGTCGCAAAATCTTTGACTGAAATGAAAACAGAAGATTTTACTGCCGCACTGAATGCGGATGATAAAAATAATGGTTGGACTTTTGTAGAAGGCAGAACACCAATTTGTGGAGCAGAACCTGCAGATTACAGTGCTGTTGATGCAGCATTGGAATCTATTCCATCAGATCTGACAGTATATACTGATGAGTCTGTTGAAGGACTGAATGTAGCGACAACAAGTGTTGTCAGAGGAAGAGTGATTGCAAGACAGGCAGAAGTAGATGAAATGGCGAAAGCGATCGAAGAAGCAATCGCAGCATTGGAATATAAAGATGCGGACTACAGTAAAGTCGAAGAGGCAATCGAAAAGGCGAATGGCCTGAACAAAGAGGACTACAAAGATTTTACAAAAGTAGAAGAAGCAATCAACGCAGTTGTCCGTGGTAAGAATATCAAGGAGCAGGCAGAAGTAGATGAGATGGCAAAAGCAATCGAAGATGCTATTGCAGCTCTTGAGAAGAAACCGGCACAGGCAGGAAGTAAGACAGATCAGAATACAAAGACAAATACAAAGACAAATACAAAGACAAATCCGAAAGCAGATAGTTCAGGCATTCCGAAGACTGGCGATCATGAAAATGCAGGACTGATGCTTGCAATGCTGTATCTTAGCGGAGCGGTAATAGCAGGATCAGTTGTAATTTGGAAAAAGAAAAAGTATAGAGCCTGAGAAGAAAAGTAAAAAATGAAAGGCAATAAAAGAAGTTGGGAACGTACGTTGTGACGTTTCCTTTTCTTTTGAAAAAACTGAAATATTACAGAATTTATTGCCCCCGACATCTTAAAAAGAAAGAGGAGAAAAAATATGGATCAGATAAAAAGAAGAGATGCAGGAATTGCATACATAGCGGATAAAGAAGTGATGGAGCAGCAAAAGCGTGCGAGAAAGCTGACTCAGGAATTGAATACGGTTGACCGGAGCGATTTTGAGAAAATTGAAAAAATTGTAAAAGAATTACTTGGAAAATCAGAAGGTGCTTTTATCAATCCTCCGTTCTATTGCGATTATGGATTTAATATCGAAGTCGGAAAGAATTTTTATGCAAATTATAATTGTACAATTTTAGACGTTGGGAAAGTTACGATCGGAGATAACTGTATGTTTGCTCCGAACGTGGCAATTTATACGGCAGGACATCCAATCCATCCGGATTCCCGAAATAGTATGTATGAGTATGGAATCCAGGTATCCATCGGTGATAATTGCTGGCTGGGAGGAAATACGATTGTCTGCCCTGGTGTGAAGATTGGGAATAATGTAGTGATCGGAGCAGGGAGTGTGGTGACAAAAGATATTCCCGACTGGTCTATAGCAGCAGGAAATCCATGCAGGGTGATCCGCACGATCACAGAGGAAGACCGGAAATATTATTATAAAAAGAATGAGTTTGATGAAGAAGCCTGGAAGGATCTGACGGCAAGGGGATTTGGCGGCCTGGAATAATGTTTCTCAACAGGAAAATTTATAAACAGAGAGTTGTTTCTGACAAAAAGGTATGCTAATATTTCATCTATAACAATCAGGTTTGAACCAGAACAGATGGAGGGACTGACATGAAACTTTACTATGATCATCCGGCAGAAAACTGGCATGAAAGTCTTCCGCTTGGAAATGGGCGGATAGGTGCCATGGTTTATGGTGGAACAAAGAAGGAAATACTTGCATTAAATGAAGATACACTCTGGTCAGGGTATCCTGAAAAGACGCAGAAAAAACTTCCTGAAGGATATCTTGAAAAAGTGAGAGAACTGACGGAAAAAAGAGAATATCAGAAGGCGATGGAATATCTTGAAGAGTGCTTCAGCAGTTCAGAGGACGTTCAGATGTATGTTCCTTTTGGAAATGTATATATGGAAATGCTGGACGGGACAGAAGAAATTTCGGATTATCACCGGGAACTGTGCCTGGATACAGCAGAAGTGAGGATAACTTATAAAAATCAGGGAGCTTTGGTGGAAAAGTCCTGTATTGTCAGTCAGCCTGCACAGGTATTGGTTTATAAGATCCGTTCTGAAAAAGCCTTTTCACTGAAGTTGTATGTGGAAGGAGGTTATGCCAGGGAAAGCTGTTGCACGGATGGGATTCTGAAGACAAAAGGGCAGTGTCCGGGCAGAGTTCCATTTACCGTAGGCGAAGGTGGCTCGGAAAAAGCTGTTCCCGTATTCCCGGAAGAGCCGGAAAAGCAGGGAATGTGCTACGAAGGCTGGGGAAAGATCGTCACAGACGGAAAAGTAAACGAAGCAGGCAATGCAGTTATTGTGGAAAATGCAGAGGAAGTAACGCTTTATTATGGGATCCGTTCCAGCTTTGCAGGCTTTGACAGACATCCGGTTATAGAGGGCAGATGTCCGGAAGAACTTTTAAAGGCAGATTTTGATTGTACTGGGAAAAGTTATGAGGCTTTGCGAACGGAGCATCTGAAAGAGTATCAGAAGTATTATAAGAGAGTGTCCTTTTCTCTTGGAGAAAAGGATGAGTATGCAGAAAAAGACCTCCGGCAGCGTCTGACAGATTTTCAGGATCACCCGGAAGATGTAGGATTGAATGCTTTGCTGTTCCAGTATGGAAGGTATCTTCTGATCGCAGCTTCAAGACCGGGAACGCAGGCAGCCAATCTTCAGGGAATCTGGAATGCAGAGTTAGTGCCACCGTGGTTCTCAGATTATACGATCAATATCAATACCGAGATGAATTACTGGCAGACAGGTCCGTGTAATCTGGAGGAAATGGGAGAGCCGCTGGTAAGGCTCTGTGAAGAGATGGCAGCAGATGGAAAAGAGACTGCGATGCATTATTTCGGAAAAGAGGGAGTCTGCAGTTTCCATAATACGGATCTTTGGAGAAAGACGACACCTGCTGATGGAAGAGCTGAGTGGAACTTCTGGCCAATGGGTTATGCCTGGCTTTGCCGGAATCTTTATGACCAGTACTTATTCACAGAGGATCGGGCATATCTGGAGCGGATTTATCCGGTATTAAAAGAAAATGTACGTTTCTGTGTGGAAAGTGTTGTGGGGACAGCACAGGGTTATGCGATGTCACCGGCAACGTCACCGGAGAATGATTTCCTTTTCGGAGAGGAAAAGAAAGAAAAGCTCACGGTAGCACAGTATACGGAAAATGAAAACGCGATTGTAAGAAATCTTTTGAGAGATTATCTGGAGGCGGGCAGGATTTTGGGAATCCGGGATGAGCTGACCGGACAGGCAGAAAAAATCTTTGAAGAGATGGCAGCACCTGCTGTTGGAAGTAACGGACAGATCCTTGAATGGAATGAAGATTTTGAAGAAGCAGATCCACATCACCGCCATCTTTCCCAGCTCTATGAGTTGCATCCGGGAAGAGGGATTACCGAGAAAACACCGGAGCTTTATGAGGCTGCGAGAACCAGTCTTTTACGGAGAGGGGATGCCGGAACAGGCTGGAGTCTGGCATGGAAGATTCTGATGTGGGCAAGAATGAAAGACGGAGTACATACCGGAAAGCTGATGAATGAGATCCTCCATTTGGTAGAGCCAAAAGAGTCTATGAATATGGCGAACGGGGGCGGAGTTTATGCAAATCTGTTCTGTGCCCATCCGCCTTATCAGATTGATGGAAACTTCGGTTATACTGCCGGTGTGGCAGAAGCCCTGCTTCAAAGCCATGACGGAGTGATCACGATTCTCCCTGCATTGCCTGAAAAATGGACAAAAGGAGAAATAAGCGGTCTGAAAGCAAGAGGTAATATTACTGTGAGCATTCGCTGGGAAAATGGAAAAGCAGAAGCCTGGCTTTCTTCTGATACAGAGAAGAAAGTTACTGTGCGTATTGGAAAAGGCAGTGAGAAAGAAGTTTTACTGAAAGCCGGAGAACTCTGCATGATAGCAGAATAAAGCTGGAAAATCCTGGTAAATAACAGGACTGAAAAAGAAAAATAGAACGAAAATAGAAAAGAATGCACAGAGCGGTTTTGAAAAGAACTGTTCTGTGCGTATTTTTTTCTGTTAAAGTGAAAAAAAGAAGTTAAGTAAGGAGATAAAATGCCTTGACATAGATAGATGTTCGATATAATATATAGATAGACGATATATAGACAATCGATATACAGGAAAGGGGAGATTGTAGTGAAAATTGAAAAATCATTAGTTTCAGGGAGCATGATGCTGTTGATCCTGCGGCTGCTGGAAGAGAAGGATATGTATGGATACGAGATGATAGAAGCTTTGCGGGAAAAATCGCAGAATGTCTTTGAACTGAAAGCGGGAACTCTGTATCCGCTCTTACATGGGCTGGAAGAGAAAAATTTTGTAACGTCCTATGAGCAGAAAGTAATGGGAAAGGAACGAAAGTATTACAGACTTACGGCAGCAGGACATGGACGTCTGGAGGAAAAAAAGGAAGAGTGGAAGGCATATCAGAAAGCGGTGACCGATGTACTGGCGATGGAGGGACTGGGATGAAAAAAGAAGAATATCTGCGGTGTGTGACGGATCAGATCCGTTGTAAAAAGGCATGCCCAGGCATAGAAAAAGAACTAGAGGATCATATTACTGATCAGGCAGAAATGTATTTGAAAAAAGGGATGACAGAAGAGCAGGCATTAAAAAAAGCAATCGCGGAAATGGGAGATCCGGTACAGGTTGGGGTAGAGCTTGACCGGATCCACAGACCACAGATGTCCTGGGGACTTGTATTGCTGGCAGGGATACTGGGAATCATCAGTATCGTTTTGCAGTATGGATTGAAAAGTCATGGATATGAAATGGGATTTCCACAGAGGCAGTTACTGTTTACTGTAGTTGGATTTGTTCTGATGTTGGGCATTTATTATCTGGACTACAGTATACTTGGAAAATATGGAAAATGGATGGCAGGGGTCTTTCTTGCATTGATGGGGCTTACCATTCCATGCCGACTGTATATGGGAGGAGCGGGAACGTATCTCCGGCTCGGAAATATGGCAGTGTCTGTACCACTGCTGATGTACCTTTATGTTCCTTTGTTCGGAGCAGTATTATATTCCTATAGAAGAAAAGGCTATGAAGCATTATGGAAGATCGCTGGGTGGATGATTCTTCCGGTAGGACTGGTAGTGCAGAGTGCATCGCTGATTCATGCCGCTCTCCTGGCACTGGCTCTTCTGATGATGGTTACGATCGCAATTCAAAGAAGCTGGTATGATATATCCAAAAAGAGGACCCTATTTGCTTTATGGGGAGGCGGTACCGCATTTTTTATAACAGGAAGTGTCATAATTTTTGAAAAAATATTGAAAGCGTATCAGCAGGAGCGGATTCAGGCATATTTTGATCAAACAGGTATTTACGGCTATATGCAGAATCAGATTGCAGGAGTTTTTCGAGAAAGTAAAATGCTTGGAAAAAGTATTTCAGGTATGAAGATCCTTGAGAGCAGCCTTGCAGGATTTAACGGAGAGCTGATCTGGATGAGCCTGATTGCCTGCTTTGGTATTATAGCGGGAATGATTGTGGCAGGTTTATATGTCATGCTGATATGGAAAATTTTTCGGATTTCGGGAAATCAGTCAAATGAACTTGGGAAAATGATCGGATATGGTTGTGGACTGGTATTTGCCGGTCAGATTGTATACAGTTTTCTGATCTGCTTAAATATTGTACCGGAAATGCCTGTCATTCTTCCATTTTTGTCATATGGAGGAAGTGGAACGCTGCTTTCCTATATTTTGATGGGACTCGTGCTGAGTGTTTATCGGTATAAAAATATTCCGCTTGAGTCACAGAAAAGGAAATCTCTGAAAATCAGGATTTCTGTGGAATAGAAAAGCAGAATAGATCAGTGATTCCTGTATACAATGAGCCAGAAGTTCGGGACAGCTCGGAAGTCTGGCTTATTGTATACAGGAGCAGTGGGAACTTTGGAGAAATTTTCGTTTTTACAAACTGGAAGTTGTACTTATGCACAGGCAATCAAGCATCCCGTTTAATCAAAGCGGCATCGGAGTCCGGGCAATCACAATGACTGCCAAAACAGCACCCGCAAACGCTGCTGCGCCGATAACTGCCGCCGTTTTTTTGCTGAAGTTCTTCTTTACTGCCTTACAGATTAGCATGGCACAAACCACGCAAACAGCCGCAGCCGCAAGCACAATGACCAGCGTCTCCCATAACCATGAAAGTTCGTATAATATTCTCATTCGCTCACCATACCTTTCTCTGGCAAACTGGAAGTTTTATTTCCGTTTCCACGTCATTATATACTCTTTTTCACCAGTATTTTCATCAACATTCTCACTCTGAATGTTGAAATCCTCTTTTTGATAAAAATTAACTGCTCGTATATTCTTTTGATATACGCTCAGGCTTAATTGGTTCTTGATGTTTTTTACATAACACATCAAAAGGTTGCCTATCCCCTTAGACTGCTCTTTACTGGAAACAAATATTCCCTCAATATACTTATCACTCAATCCTACAAAACCTTGGATTTCATTTTTTTCCTCATACACGTATATCTCTGACTGTGAAAGCATTTCTTTCACTATACTAAAATTGTTCTGCCAGTATTGTTTGGAAATAAAATTATGCGCTCTTATATTAGTATCAAGCCAAATATCTGCAACTCTGTCTATATCTGCTCTCTGCATTCTTCTAATCACTTATAATCCTCCAGCAACCTTGAAGTTATCTTTCTTTTCGCTTGTCCTGCTCTAATGCAATAAATCCAGCGGTAACAGCAAGGGCAAGCATAATATCATGTTCGCCTAATGGGTCTGTTACTATGGAATAAATCAAAAACACCGCACAAACCAGCAA
>OIWS01002060.1_pt1 | contig 17622 bp, 9 predicted proteins | sample 1587611 | NCBI WGS metagenome assembly OIWS01 (sample SAMEA3888919, study PRJEB22519) | human gut metagenome | biome: human gut; feature: human-associated habitat; material: faeces | place: Denmark | collected 2010 | reverse complement strand
TTTCCTCCCGAAAAAGGAGGCGGACCGCCTCGCGGACCATCTTGCCGGCTGCGGATACAACACGGTCCGGATTCACCATCACGACAATGAACTGCTCAACCGGAACGCTTCCGACAGTCTGACCTTCGATCCGGCGAAACTGGACCGGCTGGACCGGCTGGTTGCCGTGATGAAGGCGCGCGGCATCTATCTCACCACCGACATTTACTGCAGCCGAACCCTCCGTGCCGGGGATCGGATTGACGGCCGCAGCTCGATTCCGGCGAAGGTGGCGAAGGTCCTTTTCCTGCTGGATGATGCCGCGCTGGAAAACTGGAAGGAGTTCGCCCGTCGCTGGATGAATCATCGCAATCCCTATACCGGTCTCACCTGGGGCGAGGAGCCGGCCGTCTGGTGTGTGAACATGGTCAACGAGGATTCGATCTTCCGCCGGATTCAGTGGGCCGGGGATGCCGGAATAGAAAAGAAGTGTGCGGAACTCTTTCACAAATGGCTTGCCGGCCGCAATCTTCCGGAGAGCGTTCCGACCATGTACAACCCCCGTTATCAGGAATTCATCACCGAACTGCACCGGACCTGTCTGGCAAAGCAGCTCGCGTTCCTGAAGGATGAGTTGCACATCCGGCCGCTGATCACCAGCGTCAATGTCGACGACGAGGTGGCTTTGACGCTGCACCGGAACATGTTTTCACTTGTGGACAACCACATCTATCACGATCACCCCAGTTACCTCGGGAAAGCGTTCACTCCGCCGGTCGCGGTCGGACAGAGATCCTCCATCGCCCGTTTCGCGGAAGTGCCGCGCCGGATCATGGCATCGCGAGTCGCGGGGAAACCGTACATTGTGACCGAGTTCAACTTCTGCAGTCCCAACCGGTTCCGTTCCGAGGCCGGTCCGCTGATGGGTGCTTACGCCTCGTTGCAGGGGTGGGATGGGCTTTATCGTTTCGCCTGGGCGCACGGCGCCCGCGCAATCTATCAGAAACTCGGGGCGTTCGGTTTCGACATCGCCGGAGATCCGATGGCGCAGGCCGCCGACCGGATCGCGATGATGATGTTCCGCACTGGAAATGTGAAACGTTCGAAGGAAACGTTTGTCTATCAGGTTTCTCCGAAACTTTTCGAACAGGAGAACGGGAATACCCGTCCGGAAGAGTTCTCCAAACTGGGATTGATCAGCGCGATCGCTTCGGCGGTCGAGGGGGCGCGCGAACTTCGTCCCGGCGAGATTCCGGTGCCCGCAACGGAGGCCAAAAACCCCGGAAACTGTGCCGATGGAGAAACGCGGAGACGGTTCCGCAAACTGCAAAAAGAGGGCGTCGCCGAGAGTTCTACTGGCGAGATCCTGCTCGATTCCGGCCGGACGCTGTTCTGCGTGAATACGCCGCGTATCGCTTCGATCACGCTGCCGGAAGGAACCGCGGAAACCGGGGCGCTCCGGGTGGAAGCGGCCTCGGTGTTCCAGACAATCGCGGCGATGTCGCTGGATGGACGGCCGCTCGAAGAGAGCTGTTCGCTTCTGATCTTTCAGCTCTCCGACCTCTCCAACTCCGGTCAGCGCAGCACCGATGAGTCGAAACGGATGATTCTCGACCCCGGCGACCGGCCGCTGTTGCTGCGTCGGGCGACTGCACGGATTGGAATTCGCTCCACAGCACCGTTCCGGGTGACGGCGCTCAACGCGGACGGGGCGCCGGTCGGGACGGTGGCGGGAGAGAGGAAGGCGGGGGTGTTTTCGTTCCCGGCCGACAACGCCGCGTTTCCGGGCGGAGTGCTGGGCTGGCATCTGACCCGGTGAGACAGGAAGAGCTCTCGAGCGTCAGCGGGGCGAAAATGGGGCGCGGGCATTGCAAGGGGGTTCCCGACGCACAACCGGCCGCAAGCTCCGGACAAATTCACAGCTTGAATCGCCGCATTGATGCATGCAAATTGAAGGAGGAACGGCGGGAAGAATGGTTTCCCAACCCGCTGTTCCTCCCGGGAATCCATCGCATCCGGGTTGGAGATATGATGGATTCCATACCGATTTTTGAATAAAATTAAAGGCTTCCGGAACAATGTCCCATTGGGCACATCGCTGTTTTATGGTATAATATACACCGGATACAGGAAAACAGCACATGTGTTCCAGAAAGGAGATGGTATGGAAAGGAAAATCTTCTTATGTTCCGGGATGATGGTGCTTGCGGTGCTGGCCGGCATGACCGCGAGCCCGACGGCGGCGGATGAGACCGCCCGTCTGCGGCAGGGATTTGCTTCGCCTCCTCCGCAGGCGCGGGCGGAAACCTGGTGGCATTGGTCGAGTCTCTTTGTCACCCGGCAGGGAATCACCGCGGACCTCGAGTCGATGAAAGAGATCGGCTACGGCGCCGCCCATATCTTCGCTCCTTCCATGAGCAGTATGCCGCCGGGCAACTGGCCGCAGATTATGACGCCGGCCTGGCGACAGCTGTTCAAGCACGCCGCCGCCGAGGCAAAACGACTGGGGCTGCAGCTCGGCGTCCACAACTGCCCCGGCTGGTCGAGTTCGGGCGGCCCGTGGATCAAACCGGCCGATTCGATGCAGTATCTGGTGGCCACTGCGCTCGACGTGACCGGCCCGGTGAAGGGACCGATCAAACTTGCCCAGCCGGAAACACGGCACAACTACTATCGCGACATCGAAGTTTACGCATTCCCCTCCGGCACGCCGATGCCGCCGCCGAAGATCTCCTTCGACTTTGAACCGGCCGATCCCGCGGCGGTGGTGGATGGAAAACGTGAAACATTCGTGAATTTCCCCACGGCGGAAAAAGGGGACCGGGGCGCGGTCACGTTCCAGTTCCCGGAGCCGTACGAAGCCCGGTTCGCCGAAATCAGGCTGGGAGCCGGCCCTCTCTATTTCCATGTGGAAGTTTCGGTTTCCGATGACGGCCGGAACTTCAGAAAGGTGGGCGACCTGACCCGGCGAATTCACAACGACAAGGGGGATCCCAAACTGATTTCGCTCGGAGACAAGCCGGTCAAGGCGAAGTATTTCCGCTTCACCTTCCAGCACCGCCCCTTCGCCGTCTGGCTCCGGGCCGCCGACGTCAGGGTGGAGGAGATCCGTCTGTTGTCGATCCCGATGATCGCCGATATCGGGAGCAGAAATTCGTCGACGAATTCGTTCGCCTATATGCCCCCCTCGAAAGGATATGCCAATGTCCCCGGTATCGATCCGGAGAAGCTGCTCCGTCTCGGAACCCGGTTGAAAGCGGATGGATCCCTCGACTGGGACGCCCCCGCCGGCAACTGGACGATCCTGCGGATCGGCCACACCACCACTGGAGCGTATAATGCGCCCTCATCTCTGCGGGGGCTGGAGTGCGACAAACTTTCGAAACGCGGCCTTGACGCCCACTGGCCCCACATGATGAAGATTCTGCTTGAAGATGTCAGGGAGACCGGCGTTCTCAAATACGCGACGATCGACAGTTATGAGGTCGGCGGACAGAACTGGACGAAAGAGTTCGCCGAAGAGTTCCGGCGGCGGCGGGGCTACGACCTGATGCCCTATCTGCCCGCGGCCCTCGGCTACGTGGTCGGCACTCCGGCGGAATCCGCCCGGTTCCTCTACGATTTTCAACGGACGGTTTCGGACCTTTTTGCCGAAAACTACTACGATTATTTCACGGAACTCTGCCATAAAAACGGGTTGATTGCGATTACGGAAAGCTACGGCGGCCCCTTTGACAACCTGCGCTGCGCCCGGAATGCGGACATTCCGACCGGGGAGTTCTGGATCGGCTGGACCTGGAAACCGGGGCTTCTTCAAAGTTCCGTCGCCAACTTTCACGGTCGTTCGCGGGTCGGGGCCGAAGCGTTCACCACCGAGGCGATGCCGGGGCGCTGGCAGCAGGATCCACACCAGCTCAAGGTGTACGGCGACCGCGCGTGGGCCGGCGGAATTTCGATGCTGATCATGCACAGTTTCGTGCATCAGCCGCTGCTGAACGTCCGGCCGGGCATCTCGCTCGGCCGGCATGGCGCCCATCTGAACCGCAACAACACCTGGTGGAAATACGGTGGCGGCTGGACCGAATACATCGCCCGGGCGCAATATCTGCTTCAGCAGGGGCGGAAGGTCGCCGATCTGCTGGTCCTTGCCGGCGAGAGCCGCCCCAACGGCACTGCCGCGGCCCCGGACGGGTACAGCATCGATCTCTGCAGCCGGGATGATCTCATGGAGAATCTGAAGTGTGTGGACGGCCGGCTGGTCGCGCCGTCGGGGGCATCTTATGCCGTGCTCAGTCTCGGCAACGACCGCAATCTTTCGCTGGCGACTTTGAAAAAGGTGCAGGAGCTCCTCAAGGCCGGCGCCACCGTCGCCGGTCTGCCGCCGCAGGGGTCGCCCACACTCTCCGACGGAAGAGCGGCCGAGGCGGAATATGCCGCCATGACTGCCCGGCTCTGGGGGGAGAAGCCGGTTCTCCGGTCCGTGCGCAACGTGGAGCGCGGCCGGCTGATCGTCCACAACGACCCGGCGGAAATCATGAGACTGGCTGACATCGCTCCCGACTACCGGGTCCCCGGCGGTCTCAACGTGCTGCACCGCAGGGTGGGGGAGGTCGAAATCTATTTCCTGAACAACGACAGCGATCTGGTCTGCAACGGCGATCTTTCGTTCCGGGTCGGCGCGGGGAAGCGGCCGGAATCGTGGGATCCGCTCTCGGGAGAGATCGAACCGTTCGCGGTCTGGCGGATTGAAGGGAACCGCATCTGTGTGCCGCTTGTGCTCAATCCGCAGGAATCCCGCTTTGTCGTGTTCACTCCCTCGAAGGAAAAACCGGTTCTGACCGCACTCCGTCAGGGGGAGGCGCTGCCGGAACTGGAGATCGTCAAAGCAATTTACCGTGCCCGGGGCGAAAAGGAGGGACGCGATGTGACGGAGTATGTCCGCAAACTTCAAACCCCGTCCGGACTTGATTTCAACGTCGGGAACGCTCTTCTCGGCGGAGACCCCGCATCCAATCGGTTCAAGGAACTTTTCATCGAATACCGTAACGACGGCCGGCCCGGTTCGACGGTCGTCCGGGAGCGGCTGAGGGTGAAACTTGTTTCCGGCTTCGGCAACAACCGCAACCTGAAAATCAACCGCGCCGTCTACCGTGCCCGCGGCGGGCAGAGCGGAGTCGACGTCACGGAAAAAGTCCGCTCCATGGTCAATCCGGACGGGATCTCGCTTGTTGTCGACAATCGGACATTCGGGGTGGATCCGGCCCCAAACCGTTTCAAGGAACTGCTTCTGGAGTACGAATACAACGGCACGGCGGAGCGCAAAGTCCTGCGGGAACATGCCCGGTTTGCGATCAATACCGCATTGCAGCCGGAACTGCCGGCGGCCCGGGCGGTGATGAGAAATGGCGTGCCGGGTCTCCGGTTCGAACGCCCCGGAAAGGTTGAGGTCACCTGTGCCGACGGGAAAGTGCTTTCCGTTTCCTGTGACACGCTGCCTGCTCCGCTCAAGCTCGATTCGGAATGGCATCTGGCGTTTCCGCCGGCTCTCGGCGCACCTCCCGCAGTCGAGCTGCCCCGGCTGATCTCATGGACCGAGCACAAGGATCCCGGGGTGAAATACTTCTCCGGCACTGCGACCTATACGAAGGAGTTTGAACTCCCGGCCGACCTGCCGGCGGCGAACCGTCGTCTCATGCTTGACCTGGGCGAAGTGCGCAACCTCGCCGAGGTTGAACTCAACGGCAGAAAAATCGCTCTGCTCTGGACTCCCCCCTTCGTGTGCGATGTCACCGAGGGACTGACTCCCGGTCGGAACACTCTGACGATCCGGGTCACCAACCTTCTGGTCAACCGCCTGATCGGCGACGAACAGCGTGAGTGGAAGGATGAAACCGTCGCCGGTGGCCGGTGGCCGAAGTGGGTCCTCGAAGACAAACCTCACTCCGAATCCGGCCGCCTGACCTGGGGAAACTGGAAAGGGTGGACCGCCAAGGATGCCCCGCTTCCCTCCGGGCTCCTCGGCCCGGTGCAGCTTCGTGCCGTTGCGGTGATTCCGATTCCCGCAGAGGGCGGGAAGTGATCTTCGCTCCAACGCCTTCTGCGGCGTTTGCCGGAATCCAACTTGAATACGCAAGGCGGCAGGGCAGGGGCGTGTATCCCCTGCCTGCCGGTCAGCGGAAGGAGAAGACCGGCGTGCTCCACGCGTGGCAGTAGCTGTTGATGATCGGGTCGCCGTAGGGGGAGCGCATCGGGTCCGCGGGGTCGAACACCTTCCAGAAGGTGTCCGCCCCCAGCTCCACCATCCTTCCCCAGAAGGCGCGGGTCAGCGCGTGGGCTTCCCGGTGCAGGCCGTACCGTTCCTGCACCAGCACCATCTGGTTGTACAGGAAGGGGCCGCCCGGGGGAACCGCCTCTTTCTCCGCAGGCAGCCGCCGCAGAAGCTCCCGCATCTCCGCCTCCGGCAGCATTTCGGCGAATGCCGCCCAGATCTGCGAGGCCCAGGAGATCTGCCGGTCCGCTCCCGAGGTGAAACAGCCCCGGGCGCGATCAAACCATTTGGCGTACCCGGCCCGCCGCATCCGTTCGATCCGGTCCGGATAGTCCGCCACTTCCGATTCCAGGCCGAGCCGCCGGGCCAGTGCGAGAGTCCGCATCAGCGAGTAGAGCACGATACCGTGCCCGGCACATTCCCGGTCGAGTTTCTCCTGCCAGTCGACGAACAGCCAGTAGCCGCCCCGGTAGTGGAAACAGTCGTTTTCCACCTCGCGCAGCGCAATCTCACTCTGGCGCCGGGCGACCGGAAATAGCTCGCGGCCGCCCGCTTCGTCTCCGGAGGCGTTCACGTAATCGAGCAGAATGTCACCGAAGAGAATCGAATAGTCGAAGGTGTAGTTCCCCGCCAGCGGCCGGGGCGAGCCCGGATACACACAACCGGGAATCTCCCCCTCCTCATTGGCGGAGGCCGCAAACATCAGCAGACAGCGCTTCACCAGAGGAAAGTTCCGGAACGAATGGTAGTTCGCCAGCGCCTGAAGCCGCAGATCCCCCAGCCAGAGGCGGCGGTCCCGCTTGGGGCCGTCCTCGAAGCACTCCTGCATGCAGGCGGCAAGCGTCGTCAGGCCAATGCGGCGGATCGACCGGTCGAGCTGGTCGTACGCTTCCCCAAGCGGCAGGACGCGCGACCAGTCCGCGGCGGATACCGTGTCGCACTGAACACTGCGCAGAACCACCTTGTAGGTGGAGTTGACCACGACTTTCAGTTTCAGGTAACGGAATGCGTACCGGCGCGGCAGGCGGATTGCGGCGGGGGCGGCGTCTTCCACCACCAGCGCTTCCTGTAACCAGCCCCGGCCGAGATCGCCGCGGTAGGTGGTGAAATCCCTGCCCAGTTCGCAGGGCACCTCCGCCAGTTTGACTTCCAGACGGAACGGCGCGTCAAAGAGTCCGGAGAATTCGAAGTGGAATACCGGAAATCCCACGCAGTAACGGCCGAAATCAAACGTGTATTCCCAGGAGCGCGGCAGCTCCCGGCCGAACACCTCTTCCGGCGCTGCGACGCGCCGGACCTTCCACCCCTGCCATGCGGCGGGATCCTCCTGCGCCTCCACCACGGCGACCGGCGAAATCGGTTCATGGTGCAGCTCTGGTTTCAGCGCCTCCGCCTCTTCCGCCCAGCGCAGCTCTTTTTGATAGAACATTTTGTCTCTCTCCTCCCCGGAGTTACGGTTGATTTTCCACCAGAACCAGCATGCCGAACGACGCGGGATTCCAGGCGGGAATCAAGCCGCCGCCCCAGACCATCGAGGCCAGCTTGCGGGTGCCGTCCCCGTCGTTGAGCGCAAGCGAAAGACCCAGTTTCGTGCCGAATTCACCGCGAATTCCGCCGAGATCACTCCACGGCATGGCGAGTTCATAGGTGGTTCTGTTGCCCTGCCGCCGCACGGAGATGTCGTAGACGGAGGAGTCTTTGGCCAGAGAGCCGGATTTCAAGCCGCCGCAGTAACGGTCCGGGCGGTAGATCGTGTGCCTCCCGCTCCCGCCCGGAGCGACGGAACTCACCAGAAAGAGCAGTGCCTTGCTCTCTTCGCCCGGCAGACGGTTCTGCGGATGAATCGCGATTTCGACGCTGTCGCCTTTGACGCACTCCGCCTCCCGGGGGCCGGGGGTGTGTTCCCGGTCGATCACTTCGACCCCGACGTAGAGATTCTGCGCGTCCCAGTTGAAGTAGGCGACGCCGCTGAAACGCTGCGGACTCCAATCGTATCCGGCCGCCTCCGTCCGCAGCTGGCTCTTCCCCAGCAGCGGCACCGGTGAGGAACGGTCGAAATCATTCAGTTCCCCGTCGATGGTGATCGAACGGCTCCGTGGAGCGAATCCGACATACTCCGTGCCTTCGTAGAGGGTGAAGATCGCGTTGTCGATCATCGACCAGCCGCTACCGAAGCAGACGGGGACGCAGGAGATCTTCTCGGTCTTCTCCGGCACCTCCACCACTGCCGAAAAGAGCTCCCAGTGCGGCTGGGTCACCGGCGACTGGAAAATCTGGAGCCAGTGGCGCTGGATGCTCCGGCCGTCCGGGGCGATGGCGGAGTAGTTGCTGCCGGTCTGGAGCGAATCGGACTTGATCCAGAAACTGTAGAGATATTTGCCCGGCAGGAAGGGGCCCTTCAGATTCTGGAACATCGAAACATACTGTTTTTCGACCCCCTGAAAGCGGAACACCCACTCCCCGTGCCCCAGCTCATCCGGCGACTGGAACCGGAAACGCTTCCCGGCGTCGCCGGGCGTCGGATACCAGAAGGCCGGCAGGTTTTCCTCCCCGCCCCGCGCCTGTTCGAACCCGGGATTTTTCAGCAGATTGCCGACGGCGTCCGGCTGAATGACGGTGATGGAGACGCGTTTCTTCACCTCCGGAAATCCCGGCGTCTGAAAGTTCACCCGGAGGATGGCGGTGAATTTGCCGCTCCGCTCCGGCAGAAACGGAAAACTCTTCTGCAATGTTTCGCCCGGAGCCAGACCGGTGACGACGATCGGCTCGCTCCTGTCCGGGAGGCCTGTAAGTTCAATCCGGCAGTTCAGCGGCCTGTCGATGAGATTGGTGATCGTGACCGGCAGTTCCGCCGTGTGGCCCTGCACAAAATTCCGGCTCGAAGCGCCGCTGCCCGCGGCGGTGGGGCGCACCATCAGCTGCGCCTTGAGCACGTCGATTTCTCCGCCTTCGACAAGATAGGGGGAGGGGGTCAGTTTGAGCGTGTGGCGCTCCGCTTCCGGCAGGCGGCGCTCGTTGCCCTGCTGATCGGTGAGGATGAGTTCGCCTCCGCCCGCCGGCAGCTGGATGGTCTCGCCCTCCCGTTCGACGGTGGAGACCACCATGACCGCCCGTTTGTCCGGGGCTTCAAAGAGTTTGATCGAGTCCCCGCGGCCGAGGGAGAACTCCCCGACCGGCCTGGCGTTCCAGAGCCTGGAGATCAAAACCGCCAGCGCCGCCGCGGAGGGGCGGGGAGTCATGTCTCCCCAGAAAAGGGTCCAGTTTCCGGCCGGATCCGGCTCGCCGCCGAAGAGCACGATCCTTCGGCAGCCGGCGAGCAGTTCCGCCGGGAAGCGGGTGAAGAAGTAGTCGCTCTGGCTCCGGTCTTTCAGGGCGGTTTCCAGCGGCATACCCCAGGTGGAAAGACCGCGTCCGGTTTCATTGTCGATGACCGGGAGAGTTGTTCCGTGGTTCTTCAGATCCTCCGTTGCCAGCTGCACGGAATTGGCGTCGCCGTAGTGAATGGGCAGAATGTCAACATGGTTCGCGAGCCCCGCGGCCAGCAGCGATTTCCGGAAGGAGCGGGGCCACAATCCGCCCGCGGCCTGAATTTTGAACGACGGATCCACCGCTTTGGCGGTCTGCGTCGCGACCCGGCAGAATCGGAGGTAGTCGTCCACCGGATTGCGGCTGAGTTTGCCCGGGCAGATCTCGTTCAGCCATTCGAAGCCGGTCACCTCTCCCTTGAAGGTTTCGGCAAGCCGGCGGACGACGGTTTCCAGCTGCCGCTCGCGGAACGGGAACGGAAAGAATCCGGCGCTCCACCCTTCCGGATTGTCGATCGCCCAGGCCGGCGGATCATAGAGCACCAGCCACGGACGGATGCCGTTCGCATTCAGCTGTGCGACCGATTCCTTCAATTCATGGAGAAAGGCGTCGTTCCACACCTCCGGCGCGGGCTGCAGCGCGCTCCACTTCACCCAGGTGCGGCAGAACCGCAGGCCGAGCAGCCGGGCGGCGGCGACTGCCTCCGGATTCCCGGCAAATTTCTGGCCGCCGAACGGCGTGGCGGCACCTTTTGTCATCGCCTCGATGTCCGGAATTCTGGCAAATGTCGTCTCTCTGGCCTCCCAGCCGTCCACTGCGGCACGGAAGCGGAAGGTGCCCCGTTTTTCCGGCGGAATTTGCGGGAAAATGTGCAGCGGCCCCGCGGCGGCGGAGAGGGATTGCTTCCCAGCGGCGACCCGGCTGCCGTCGATCTGGAAAACCTGCCAGACCAGTTCGCGCGATTCCCCCGATTTCTCTGCCTGCGAGCCGGGCGTCACGACGATCTCGACCGGTTTCGAGCCGGGGAAGAGGTTGCCCGGCATCGGGGTGCTCAAGTCGAAAAAGCTCTCTTTGCGCTGGAAATTCCCGAGTTCCGTGCGGACCTGCCATGGCCATTTTTCCCCGTCGTTTCCGCGGAACTGGAAAATCAGCAGCAGACTGTCGCCGAGCACCCCCGCTTCCGGAGGACGGGCGGAAAACAGTTTCGGCACCCGGATTCTGATCTTCTCCTGCACCTCTTCCCCGATCCGGCAGCGGAGCGGGGCGATCGTGAGCGGATACATCATGTGGCGCTGGTGCTTCGAATAGACGCCGTCCGGACAGTCGATCCAGGGGCCGACGCCGAGGATCGTCAACTCCGTTCCGCCCCAGTCGTCCGACGGATCGACGTAGTAGCGGACCGGGAGCAGAAACTCCTCCCCCTCCCGCAACGGAAAGGAGGAAAGCTCCCTGCCGTCGGCGCGTTCCGCCCTGCCGGTCGTGATCCAGCTCTTCTTGAGCGAGGCGGAAGCCGGGCGTTTCGTATTGGCCCCTTCGACTTTGATCCGCGGCGAGGGAACGTCCTTCACCCGTTCCGCCCAGTTGCTTTTCGTCAGGAAATAGTGAACGATCGCCGTGTCTGATCCATTCTTCATGGGAGGCATGCGGTACCGGAATTCCGTCACACTGCCGGGCGCGGCGTCCCGGGGCGCTCCTCCCCAGGCGCCGAACCCGAGATAGGTGCCGTCCTGTTTGAGCAGGTGGATGTCGCCGCCGAGCTTCAACCCGGCGGGCGCCCCCTGTTTCAGGAAGACTTTGACGGAAAAGTTCTCCTGCACCTTGACCGAATCCGGCGCTTCAATCCTGCACCAGTCCGTCTCCACCACCGCCGCCTGCAGCAGCACCGGCAGCAGGAGGGATGACAACGCGATCGTTATATTCCGCATGAAGACACCTATTTGACGGCGATGAGCTCGCTCGGCTGATCCTTGACTTTTTCCTGCCAGGTCGAGGGAGAGAGGTAGTAATGAATGAAAACGGCATTCGCTCCGCTCTTCAGCGCCGGAACACGGTAGGTGAAGGTGAGCGTCTCCCCGGGCGTCGCGGGTTTGGTGGCTCCGCCCCAGGCACCGTACCCCACATAGGCCCCCGTATCGGAGTTCTTGAGGTGGATGTCGCCCCCGACCTTCATTCCGGCCGGAATGTCCTTTTTCAGCGTGAGTTTGACGTGGAACGTGCCGTCCTTCGCCACCTGGGCCGGTGTTTCAATGGTGCACCAGGACCCCTCTTTTTTCCGGACGGCCGGCGCCGCTGTGGCCGTCTCCTTTGCCGGCGCCGATTGCGGCGCGGTCGAGCCAAGCCGGATGGGGGCGCTGCGGTGCTCCCGGACCTTCTCCTTCCAGGTCGCAGGCGTCAGAAAGAACTGCGCGAACACCGTGTCGGCCCCCTCTTTCCATTTGGGAATGCGGTAGCGGAACGTGGTTTTCTGGCCGGGTTCCAGCGGTTTGGGATTCCCGCCCCAGGCGGCGAATCCGAGATAGGCCCCCTTGTCGTTGGCGAAATGCAAATCGCCGCCGACTTTCAAGCCCGCCGGAGCGTCGTTTTTCAGAGTGATTTCCACTTCGATCACGCTGTCCGGCGCGATCTGATCGGGGGAGTTGATCGTGCACCACGGGGAGTCCACCGTGGCGGCGGCTGCGCCGAAGGAGAGCGAGACGGCGGCCGTGAGAATGTGTTTTACCAGATTGTTCTTCATGTTTGATTCCTTTCGTGCAACAGGGGTTTCCCGGGGTGAGACGAAATGCCCCGGAGGATGTTAAATCGGGTCTTCGAACCTCCTTTCCTGAATCCGTTACAGCTGAAGAAGCAGAAATCCGCCGGCGGAAATTTCTGGAAGCGTCAGTTTACAGCCTCTCTTCTCATTGCAAAACAGTACCGGTTCCTTCCTGCCGGGGACGAAGAACCACGCCTCCTTCACCGCCCGGCGGCAGAACGGCAGTTCCAGGGCGCTCCCCGCCGGAATCGTCCTTTCAAAGAGATCGTGGTTGATCAGCGAAAGCAGGAAATAACCGTCGCCAGCCAGAACTTTCACGTCGAGGAACGGCGCTTCCGCCCGGAACAGCGGTTCAATTCCGGTGCGGAGCAGGAGGTGTTCCGCTTCCAGATTGCTCCGGTAGGCGCCCCATTCGCCGTCCGTTGGCGCGTCGGGAAGCGCGTAACCGGCGTCGACGCAGACGTGTTCCAACGTCGCCACCCGCCCGCCGCGTTTCCGGAAGGCGGCCAGCTGTTGTTTCTCCTCATCCGACAGACCGGCCTCCTGCGGAACGATGAGAAGTCGTATGTTCAGTTTGTTGTCCTCCAGATCGCAGGTCCGCACAAAGTCCGGCGAAATGCCCGCACGGGCGAAATCCCGCCAGCAGCGGAAGGTCCGCTCGGTATTGCTTTCGAGGTTGGTGTATGAGACATGATCCTGCTTTCGTTCCGGATCGGTGTTCTCGACGGCGTCGCACCAGGCGTTGACGTTTTCGGAAAAGAGCACGGCGACGCCGCTGCGGAATTTTTCCGCATTCACCAGATAGTCGCTCAACTCCCGGAGCAGCCGGGTCATGGCAACCGCCCGGTCGAACTTCTCCGTTCTGCTGCGGTCGCTGCGAAGCATGCCGAAGATGCCCGGTTCCGGAGAGTCCGGATAGGCGTAATCAGCCCGCCACTGGTAATAGAGGATCCCCTTGATGCCGGCCCCTGCGGCGGTGTACGCGTCGCGTTCCCAGGCAAATCCGGTCAAGCCGACCCCCGCGTTGTATTCCATGAGCCAGGCGTGTTTGCCGTAGAGCGCGGCGGCGCTTTCGGCAAGGGCCAGAATTTCGGATGTGTAGTAGTAGTATGCGCCGCACGTGGCGAAATAGAGCGTGATGCCGACCAGATCCATCTTTTCGGCGAGGCGGAAATAGTCCTCGCCGCGCAGACTGTTCCCCGGCATCAGCGGGCAGGGCATGCAGCAGGTCATGACCTCGCGGGCAGGGGAGACCGCCTTGGCTTCGGCCGCGAGCAGATTGAGGTAATCGTTCAGCCGCTGCAGGTGGAAGAGTCGCCACGAGATCCAGTCGGAGGGATCCTGATCCCGTTCCGGGTAGCGGCGAGGCGGTTCCATCCGGGCGGCGGCCTCCGCCGGCTTCCGTCCGGTTTCCACCAGCCATTTCCGCCAGGCGGCGATCGACGCCGGATGATAGTCGTACAACCCCTTCGACGGGTAGGCCGGTTCATTGTAGATCTGAAAGCCGACCACGTTGTCGAAGGCGTCGAAGTGGGCGGCGCACGCCTCCGTCGCGTCGCATTCGTCGCGGATCACCGCAGGGTGGTTCAGGCAGTGGCGGACGAACCACCCCCACTGGAACGGCATCGTTTCGTCGTGTTCGTTCCACATGATGATCTCCCGGGAGTCCGGCAGGTCGTAGGAGTACCCCTGCAGCCGCACGATTGCCGCAAGACCGGCCTTCTCCGCTTCGGCGCAGAGCTGGTCCGGCAGCGGGAAATCGACGACAATCTTCCCGTTGTCGCGGCGCACCCGGCCGATCGCCGCCAGCCGGACCAGTTCAAACCCGGCCGCGGCCATGTCGGCGAAATCCTTTTTCATTTCCCCGAAGCGGTCCTGGTCCGGAGGCACCGGATGTTTCTGCGGATGAAAGGAGGGGTAATAGGATTGCCCCAGGGCGAAGATCTTCCGGTTCGCCCGATGGAGGATGCCGTTTTTCAGCTGATACATTTCTCTGAGGTCCTTTGGTCAATGTGATACGTGAAACTCCCTGCGTCGACCGGTCACGGCCCCCACACCGATTCCTCATCGCTGCTGAAGGGGTAGGAGGAACCCGGATTCGACAGGTCGATCCGCCGCATTCCGGCGTTGCCGCCGACGTAGAGGATGCCGCAATCCCCGGCGTGCCGCGCGGCGGGATATCCGAGATCGGTCTCTTCAAAGGGTTTGGAGACGAGCTTGTTTCGCGGGGCGAGCCGGTAGACGCCCCAGGCGAAATCCGGAATTCCCCGGGCTCCGGCTCCCTTCCAGATTTCGGTGAGGAGAAACTGCGTGGAGGGGTAGCGGAACCGGACAAGTTTCTGCGCCTTCTGATAATCCTGCATGGCGTAGTTGGGGTATCTGGTCCACAACTCATACCCGCCGCTCTTTCCGTCGAGAACCAGCTTGCCGGTGTAGGACGGGCAGACGAACACCTTGTTGGAGACATACAGTCCGGAGGTGAGGTTTTTCACCATCTCCGCCTTGGTCGGCGCGTCGCGATGCCAGCCGGTCAGCCGAACCGGCCAGTAGTAGTTGAACTTCGCATCCCCCTCCCAGGCGGCGGGGATGAAATCGTTGTTGTCTCCGGCATAGGAGGCCATGCCGGTGCCGAGCTGTTTCAAATTGGAGAGACAGCGGATCGAGCGGCCCTTTTCCTTCGCCTTGTTCAGCGCCGGCAGCAGCATCGCCGCAAGGATTGCAATGATTGCAATAACAACCAGCAATTCTATTATTGTGAAACAGTTTCCACTTCTCCTGCCTGCCGGATTCCATCGATTCCGCTTACCCATTTTGTCCCCCTTCTTCTGACTTTTTTGGTCTGGCAACAGATTCTCTCTGAATGAGTTTTCCAGGGAATCTGAAGATGCCAGCAGTTTCGAATTCATTGCGATTTTCGATCCGGTCCTTGAGGAGCCTGGCGGCGAATTCCCCCATGGCCTGGCAGCCCGGCCGCAGGCTGGTCAGGGGGGGGATGGAATATTCCGCAGCCTCTCCGTCGTCAAACGCTACGATGCTCAGGTCTGCAGGTACGGAAATTTTCCTCCGCCACGCCTGATACAGCAGTTTCCGGGCCTGCTCCTGCCCGTAGGTGAGGATCGCGGTGGCCCGCAGCGTCAAAGCCTGCTGAATGCTCTCTTCGGAGTAGATCACCGCCGGCGCCGGTATGCCGAATTCTCCGCAGAGTTTCTCGAAACTGCTCCGCCGCTCCGTGACGCTGTAGTGCGTTCTCGAAGAGGGGGTGTCCACATAGAGAATGCGCCGGTGACCGAAGTCGTGGAGGCACTGCATCAGCACTCTGGTGTTGCTGTACTCGTCGTTGTTGATGGTGTCGATCTTGCGCGACGATCTGCCGTTCAGAATCAGGAGCGGGCAGGCCGGTTCGCCGAGAGGAAGCAGCTGTTCGTCGGTCAGCACGTCGGGCAGGACCAGCGCTTTCGTCTTCCAGAAGGGTTTCTGATAGAAGCTGCGCCCGGGGTCCGGCGCGAAGGAGAAGGTGTACTGGTACCCCTGTTCCCGCAGAATGGGAATCATCGTTTCAATGATGGACATGGTGGTACCGTAACTGAAGCGGGGTGCTGAAGAGACAGGAGATCGGACTGTTGACATTGGTCCGGAGCGTTTTGAAAATCATGTTTGGCTTATACCCAGACCGCTCTGCACAGGCGAGGATTTTCTGCCGCAACTCCGGATTGACAGAGAAATTTTTGGTATAATTGTTCAGAACCCGGCTGACCGTCGCCGGGGAGGTGTTGCATTCTTTTGCTATTTCTTTGAGTGTCATGTCTGAAAATTTCTTAGAAATCCGCTTTTCTATGGAAAAATAGCATAGTGAATTCCTTTTGTCAAGCTGATATTTCAAAGAAAAATGGATTATTTTTGTTTTCCCGATGAGCTGTCGCCCGTTGAATCGGACTTTGTACGGTGCAGAGAGAGTGTTTATCGTTAAAACGGATTTTTTTCCTGTACGCTCTTGACAATATTTCGTTTTTAAGGTATAATATATCAAAATATTTCGAAATAATGGATCAAAAATATGAAAACACCGGAAATTCTTGAACATCTGCGCCGCCGAATTGTGAGCGGGGAATTCCCCCCCGGCAGCAAACTGCCGAACCGGCCGGAACTGCTGGCGGAGTATTCTGTCAGTGTCAGCGCGTTTCAGAAATGCATCAATCAGCTGATCGAGTGGAACTTTCTGGAGTCGAGGGGGATGAAAGGAATCCGGGTGACGGCGAATCCGCCGCATCTCTCGCGGTATGCGCTGGTGTTCCCGACCCTGCCGGACCACAACGAACTGCCGGACGACACGTTGTATCGTTCGGTCAAGTATGAACTTCCGGCGTTTCAGGCGGAGCATCCGGAGATCTACTTTGAATTCTACCGCACCGGAACCGCCGAGGCGCCGGTGACCGCGGAGTTTGAGCGGCTTCTGGCGGATGTCTCCCGCGGACTGCTGGCCGGAATCATTTTCTTCTTTTTCGCTCCTTCGCGCGAGATTCAGAAGAAGCTGGGGAATTTCCCCTGCTTGGTGGTGTCGCGCGACCCGAATGACACGTTGCATCACTACCCGTTCATCACGTTCGATACGGTGGAACTCTTCCGGATGTGCCGGGAGCGGCTGCTGGAGCGGGGGGCGAAACGGATTGCCGTGCTGGTGCACAGCATGCTCGCCTCTGCGCGCCTGACGCAGATCGCCGAACTCTGCGCCGACGGCCGCGCCTTCACGCCGCCGGAATGGATTCTCGGGCTCTTTCACGAAACCGGGCGGCCGGTGCTCAAGCGGAATCTGATCCGGCTGCTTTTCTCCGGCCTTGCCGGGCAGCGTCCGGACTCCCTGATCGTTTTGAACGAGAACCTGCTGCCGATCGCCTGTGACGCGCTGGCCGAGCTCGGGCTGACGCCGGGCGTGAATGTCCGGATTGCCAGCCACAGCAACTATCCGTTTGAAAAGGAACCTCTTCCGCAGGTCGATTACTTCGTCTTTCAGGTGCACGACATTCTGGAGAACAGTTTTCAGCAGTTGACGGCCCGGGAGCCGCATTCCCTCCGGATTCTGCTGCAGCCGCACGCCATTTCCACCACTCAAAAAAGGAATTTCTGAAATGAATCGCCGTGAAACAGTGACGTACCCAGCTAAAGATTCAGGAGGATCAGGCATGAAGTTTTTCAGACAGACGACCGGCAGAAGGTGCTGGCAATGGAAGTTCACGATGCGAACCCCGTTGCAAAATTCATTTACTTTAATCGAGCTTTTAGTTGTTGTAGCAATCATTGGAATCCTCGCATCCCTGTTGCT
>OIWS01002055.1_pt1 | contig 17650 bp, 13 predicted proteins | sample 1587611 | NCBI WGS metagenome assembly OIWS01 (sample SAMEA3888919, study PRJEB22519) | human gut metagenome | biome: human gut; feature: human-associated habitat; material: faeces | place: Denmark | collected 2010 | reverse complement strand
TGTAGCGGTGTTGCCAAATATCGATGCTCTTGTTGTAGCAGAAGCGCACCGCGCCGAACTGCCCGCAAAGGAACCTTTGCTGTTCCTTTGTTGGGTAGAGGCGGACTTTGGTGGCTTTGAGCATCGTAATCGGGCAGAGAATTTTTTTGTTTGCAAAGCTTACCGCTGCGCAGGCTTCAAATGTGGAATTGAGAAGGTTTGTTTCACATTTACTGCTCCGCCATTCATCCCCGCCTCAGAGAGACGGGGGTTTCTGGCGGGATCGAAGCTAAAACTCGTCGTCATCCATGCGGTCGGATTCAAAGGCGGACTCCCGCCATCCGGCCCGGGCGTAGGCTTCGTGCAGGACTTCCGCGCCGAACGCCTGGTACGCGGCGGGATCAGACAACGTACGGCGCCAGATTTTGCCGCCTGCGAGCCCGTTCAAAAGCCCCAACATATGCCGCGCCGTTCCGCGAAGCACGCGAGGATCGGCCACGGCCTTTTCCTTGAGGTACTCCGTCATCCGTTCCACCACGTCGCTGCGGGTAACGGGCTTTTCATCCTTAAGCCCGAAAAGACGCGCATCCACGTCCGTTAAAAGCCAAGGATTTTTGTAGGCTTCGCGCCCCGCCATCACGCCGTCCACGGTTTTCAAAAGTTCTTCCGCAGTATCCAAGGTGGCGATACCGCCGTTGATGCAGATGACGGCCTCGGGAAAATCCTCCTTTAGTCGAGCGGCATAGTCACGCTTTAAGGGCGGCACTTCCCGGTTTTCTTTTGGGGAAAGCCCCTTTAACCACGCCGAGCGCGTATGCACGATGAAGGTGCGGCAGCCCGCGTCAAAGAGCGTCCCCACAAAGTCGCGTACGAAACCGTAGTCGTCCCGGTCATCCACGCCGATGCGATGCTTGATGGTGACGTCGATATCCACGGCGTCCCGCATCGCCTTAAAGCAGTCTGCGACAAGCTGAGGTTCCAGCATGAGGCACGCGCCGAAACTTCCCCGCTGAACGCGTTCGCTGGGGCAGCCGCAGTTAAGATTCACTTCGTCGTACCCGCGCTCGGCCACCCATTTGGCAGCCTGCGCAAGTTCCGCGGGATCGCTTCCCCCCAACTGGCAGGCAACGGGATGTTCACAGTCGTCAAAGGCGAGCAGACGCTCCCGGTCGCCGTGCACCAATGCGGGCGACGTGATCATTTCCGTATAAAGCCGTGCCTTCCGGGAAAGCGCCCGGTGAAACACCCGGCAGTGTGAGTCCGTCCAATCCAACATCGGCGCTACACAGAAGCGCCACCGGGTGTCTTGCGTCATAACGTTCCTTATTTAACTTGGTACCGAAGCCACACAGCGTCTTCCAGCATGACCCTGGCGGCAATGAGTTTCAAATGTCCGCAAACGGCGCTACGGAGAAAATTTTAAGAATGGTAAAGAAAAATGCCGGAGCGAACCGGTCTTTTGAAAGAAAGCGCTCGTTTTTAGGCGCAAAAGGACAAGCGGACTACTTTTCCTTGAGGTCGCCATCCACATAAAGCCAGTCGCCCGCACGTTTTTCAAAGCGGCTCACTTCATGCATGCGGAAAGCCCCGGCAGGCAACCGACCCCGCGCCACGAATTCCACGGTGCCGTGTGTTTCATCCGTCATCGCGGTTCGGAGAATTTTAAGTCCCAACCACTTCACTCGGGACTCGGCGACGTCCGTCAGATCCTCGGGACGCGTCTCCGGCGCCCAGGTGTCAACTACCCATCGCACGTTGTTTTTCGCATACGCGCTGTAGCGACTGCGCATCAGGGCCTCGGGCGTTTCGGGCTTCACTTCACCCGACAAAAAACGCCCGCAGCATTCGTCGAACGGCTTTTCGGAGCCGCACGGGCAAAGGTCTGCAGGCGTTTTCTTTTTCATGACGACAACCGATTAGAGCGTCATTTCGTCACGTTCGGCGCGGGACGCACGGCGGCGTTCGAATTCCTTCAGCCAACGCTTACGCAGACGAATGGTCTTAGGCGTGATTTCCACGAGTTCGTCGTCGTTGATGAATTCGACGGCGCTTTCAAGCGTCAACTGCACCGGTGGCACCAGACGAATCGCTTCGTCGGTACCGGAAGCACGGATGTTGGTCAACTGCTTGCAGCGGATCGGGTTCACCACGATGTCGTTTTCGCGGGAGTGTTCGCCGATGATCATACCTTCGTAGAGGGCGTCGCCCGGGCTCACGAAGAGACGGCCGCGTTCCTGAATCTTCCACAAAGCGTAGGCCACGGCCGCACCGTCGTCCTGGCTGATGATGGCGCCCGAGCGGCGTTCACCCACATCACCCTGCTTGATGGGGCCGTAGTCGTCAAAGACGTGGCTCATGATGCCAGTGCCGCGGCACATCGTCATGAACATCGACTGGAAGCCGATAAGACCGCGGGCCGGGATACGGTATTCAAGACGCACGCGCCCCTTGCCGTCAGGCTGCATATCCTGCAGATCGCCCTTACGGCGGCCGAGTTCTTCCATCACGGCGCCCTGATGCTCTTCTTCGACGTCAACGGTAAGAAGCTCGTACGGTTCCTGCTTTTCGCCGTTCACCATCTTCAGGAGCACGCGGGGACGGCCCACGGCGAGCTCGTACCCTTCGCGGCGCATGTTTTCAAGAAGAATCGTGAGGTGCAGTTCACCGCGGCCGCAGACTTCCCACACGGTTTCATCCGCCGTGGGACGCAGACGCATGGCAACGTTGGACTTCAGTTCGCGTTCCAGGCGTTCACGGATCTGACGGCTCGTCACGAACTTGCCTTCGCGACCCGCGAGCGGCGACGTGTTCACCATGAAGTTCATCGTGAGGGTGGGTTCATCCACCTTCAGCATCGGGAGCGCTTCAGGAGCGGCAGGATCCGTAATCGTCGTACCGATGTTGAGATCTTCGATACCGTTCACAAGAACGATGTCGCCTGCCTGCGCGGAATCCACGATCTTGCGATCCAACCCTTCGAACTGCAGAATCTGATTGATCTTCGCTGCTTTGGGCGTATCGTCGGGGCCGTTCATGATCACGACGTTCTGCCCCGCCTTCAACACACCGCGGTGCACGCGGCCGATACCGATCTTACCGACGTAGCTGTTGTAGTCCAAGGAGCAGATCTGCAACTGCAGCGGGGCTTCGGTGTTGTCTTCACGCACGGGAACGTACTTGATGACCGTATCAAAGATCGCACGCATGTTGCCGATCTTCTTCAATTCTTCCACGTCATCCGTGTAGCCGGCGTACCCTTCGAGAGCCGAAGCGTAAATCACCGGGAAGTCCAACTGATCTTCCGTTGCACCGAGCTTATCAAAGAGGTCAAACGTCTGGTTCACCACCCATTCCGGACGGGCGCCGGGGCGATCCACCTTGTTGATGACGACGATGGGCTTTAAACCCGCGGCCAAGGCCTTACGCGTCACGAAACGCGTCTGAGGCATCGGGCCGTCCACGGCGTCGACGAGCAGAAGCACGCCGTCCACCATGGAAAGGACGCGTTCCACTTCACCGCCGAAGTCTGCATGCCCCGGGGTATCGATGATGTTGATGTGGATGCCTTCGTATTCGACGGCGCAGTTCTTCGCGAGAATGGTGATGCCGCGTTCCTTTTCGATGTCGCCGCTGTCCATTACGCGTTCGTCGACCTGCTGGTTGCTGCGGAACGTGCCCGCGCACTGCAGGAGCTTATCAACCATAGTGGTCTTACCATGGTCAACGTGAGCAATGATTGCAATATTGCGAATAGCTCTGGTCATTTTTCAAATTTCCCGAAGTTGTCCCGCCGTGCGTCGGCTCAGGACGGATCATTATCCAAGTTTCTTATCAGTCGGACGGGGTGAATGACGCCGCGCGCGTCCACCTCCACCACGCCCAACAAATTCTTTTCCGGCCCGTAAGCACGGGCTTCGCCGCGAAGGGCGGATTTCAAAGCAAGACGCTGACCGTTGCGAAGCCGAAGGGCTTCTTCCATGGTCAACGTCACCGACGGCAGCGACTGCAGCAAAAAATCCGCGCCCTTAAGGTAAGCGCGCTTTTCTTCCGTCGTCTTTTTGTCGTCGTCGATCACCGTAAACGGCACGGCGTCTTCAATACGAAGATCTCCCACCGCCGTGCGCCGCAGTGCCGTCAAGTGCGCAAACGCCCCGAGACGCCGGCCGATATCGTCGGCCAACACCCGGATGTACGTGCCTTTGGTCACCCAGACGTCCAAAACGGCCGTCTGCCCCTCAAATGTCACGAGTTTCAACGCTTTCACCGTGACTTTGCGGGGCTTACGTTCGACCTCGATCCCCTTGCGGGCGAGATCATACAAGTTTTTTCCGCCGTGTTTGATAGCCGAATACATCGGAGGCGTCTGTTCGATCTCTCCGGTGAATTCGGGAAGCACCGCTTCCAAGGCTTCGCGGGTAACGACGACGTCGCTCCGTTCGGTCACCTCACCTTCGGCGTCCATCGTATCGGTGGCCGCGCCGAAGGTGACTTCCGCCAAGTAGCGCTTATCGGCATGCAGCAGATCGGCGGAATACTTGGTGGCGTTTCCGAACGCCAAGGGCAACAAGCCGCTTGCCATCGGGTCAAGCGTCCCCGTATGCCCCGCCTTTTTGGCATTGACGTGGCGGCGCGTAAGCTGCAGCGCCCAGTTGCTTGACATTCCTTTCGGTTTATCAAGCAGCATCACGCCGTCGACATTGTCACCTTTTGCGCCCATCGCCGCCTCAGTGGTTTTCTTCCGTGCGACGGGTTTCGGCCATCGCTTCATCAATCACCCGGTCCATCGCAAAACCGCGGGCCACGCTTTCGTCCAAAACAAAATGCAGCGTCGGTACCGTGTGAATGGTGAGTTTGCGGAAAATAAGATTACGAAGCATCCCCGCGGCAGCGTTCAAGCCTTCGCGGCAGGCCGTTTCGTCACACCCCAGTGCCGTAAAGAACACCTTAGCGTGCGCATAGTCCGGGGTGATTTCGCACCCCGTGACCGTCACCAGCCCCACTCGGGGGTCGCGCACGTTCTGCGGAATGAGTTCCGCCAGATCGCGCGCGATCTGGTCTGCGACGCGAAGCGCCCGGCCCGGACGTTTGGTTTTCATCGCCATAGCGTTCCGACTCCCTTAGAGCGTACGGGTCACTTCCGTGACTTCAAAGATTTCAAGCTGATCATTCACCTTGATATCGTCGTAGCCCTTCAGCGAAAGACCGCATTCGTTGCCGGCCTGGACTTCGCGCACGTCGTCCTTGAAGTGCTTCAAAGAGGCGAGTTCGCCCGTCCAGATGACGACGTTGTCGCGCAGCAAACGGGCGGAAGCCGAGCGGCGCACCACGCCTTCCAAGACGCGGCAGCCCGCGATGAGGCCCACCTTCGGTACTCGGATCGTCTGGCGGATTTCCAGCAGACCGATCGCCGTTTCGCGCTTTTCGGGCGAGAGCATGCCGCTCATGGCCGCCTTCACATCGTCCACGGCATCGTAGATGATGTTGTAGTAGCGGATGTCGATGCCTTCGCGTTCGGCCACCTTACGGGCATTACCGTCGGCACGGACGTTAAAGCCGATGATGACGGCCTTCGAAGCCGCCGCCAAGTTGACGTCGGTTTCGGAAATGCCGCCCACGGCCTGGTGCACCACCTGCACGCGCACTTCTTCGGTGGAAAGCTTCGTCAAAGCATGCACGAGAGCTTCCGTCGACCCCTGAACGTCCGCCTTGATGATCAAAGCAAGCGTCTTCACTTCGCCGTTGTTTTCGCCGGAGAAGAGGTTTTCGAGTTTCGCCGCCTGCTGCTTCGCGAGCTTCACGTCGCGGTACTTGCCCTGACGGAAGAGCGCCACTTCACGCGCCTTGCGTTCATCAGGCACCACGATCAATTCGTCGCCCGCAGCCGGCACGTCGCTCAGACCCTGGATTTCCACCGGGATCGAGGGGCCGGCGGACGCAACCTGCTTACCCATTTCGTTCATCATCGCACGGACGCGACCGAAAGCCTGCCCCGCGAGAACAATGTCGCCCTTCTTCAAAAGGCCGGACTGAACGAGCACGGAAGCAACGGGGCCGCGACCCTTGTCCAAACGGCTTTCGATGACGATACCCTTGGCGTTGCCTTCGGCAGGTGCCTTGAGTTCGAGCATTTCCGCCTGAAGCAGCACGTTTTCAAGGAGTTCGTCCACACCCTGCCCGGTCTTTGCGGACACCGGGCAGAAGGGCACGTCTCCGCCGTAATCTTCGGGGAGCACGCCGTTCTGAACGAGTTCGCCCTTCACGCGTTCGGGATTGGCTTCGGGTTTATCCACCTTGTTGATCGCCACCACCATCGGAACGCCGGCCGCTTTCGCATGCGCAATGGCTTCCTTCGTCTGAGGCATCACGCCGTCGTCGGCTGCAACCACCAGAATCACGATATCGGTCGCCTGAGCACCGCGGGCGCGCATTGCCGTAAAGGCTTCGTGCCCCGGAGTATCGAGGAAGGTGACGATGCCGCGCGGCGTCTTCACGTGATAAGCACCGATGTGCTGCGTGATGCCGCCCGCTTCACCCGCAGCGACCTTGGCGCGGCGGATGTAGTCCAGCAGCGACGTCTTGCCGTGGTCGACGTGACCCATGATCGTCACGACCGGGGGACGCGGCACGGCCGGGTACTGCTTCGCACCTTCTTCCAATTCGCCCAACAGCGCTTCGGGGTCATCGGTCTTCGCCGCAACCGCCTTGTGGCCCATTTCTTCCACAAGAAGCATCGCGGTATCCTGATCAAGCATCTGGTTGATCGTCACCATCTGCCCCATCTTCATCAGAACCTTAATGACTTCGGTCGCCTTCACAGCCATCTTATGCGCCAAATCCGCCACCGAAATCGTTTCCGGCACGCTCACTTCGCGAACCACGGGTTCGGAGGGCATTTCGTGAACCGGCTGCTCGTGATGCGGATGGTGCTTACGGCGCCCGCTCCAGGATTCTTCCCCGTCGTCACCGCCGCGAGTCTTCATCTTGCTGCGGCGATTGTCGCCGTCGTCATTCCAACGATCGCTCTGACGGTCGCCCTTCTTACCGCGGCCGCCCTTCTTCGCGCCGTTGTCGCGTTCCGACGTATTGTTCGCGTTCTTAGCGGGTTTATTTCCCGATTTCTGCGCGGGTTTCTTCGCGTCCTTGGCTTCCTTGGCGTCTTTTTTCTGTTCGACAGGCTTTTCCGCCTTCTTGGCTTCTTCGGCCTTGCGGTCGGTCTTATCACCGCGGTCGACCTTCGCCTTCAAAACAGTCTTAGGCTTACTCAGCATTGCGCGGATAGCCGCGGCTTCTTCCATCGCCTTCTTGCGGGCCGCTTCACGGCGCGCCTGTTCGGCCGCCTTTGCTTCGGCTTCGGCCTTCGCCGCCGCAGGATCCACGGCAGGCGCCGCAGCGGTTTTCACCGCGGGCTTCACGGCCGCTTTTGCTTTCTGAGCACGGGCACGGGCTTCCGCCGCTTCTTTTTCAGCCTTCGCCTTACGGGCCGCTTCCTGCGCCGCCTTTTCCGCCGCAGCCTTCTTCGCAGCTTCTTCGGCCGCGCGCTGCTTCGCCGCTTCTTCCGCGGCTTTTTTCTGAGCGGCTTCTTCAGCAGCCTTCTTTGCGGCCGCTTCCTGAGCACGCTTTTCGGCTTCCGCCGCTTCCTTTTCAGCCTTCGCCTTCTGAGCGGCTTCTTCGGCAGCCTTCTTCGCGAGTTCCTCACGGGCCTTCGCTTCTGCTTCAGCACGAGCCGCCGCGATCAATTTCGCGCGTTCGTCTTCGCGCTTCACGAAAACGCGCTTGCGGCGCATTTCGACTTCGATCGTGTGGGAGCCGCCCTGGCCGTCGCGCTGACGGATGGTTGTCGTTTCACGACGCTGCACCGTGACCTTCCCCGCGTTCTGGGAACCGCGTTCCTGACGCATCGTTTCCAACAAAAGGCGCTTATCGGTTTCACTCACGCTGTCCGTTTCGCCCGTTTTTTCAATGCCGGCCGCCTTGAATTGGGAAAGAAGCGTCTTGGCGGGAATACCCATTTCCGCCGCTAATTCATTAACTGTGTTATTCGCCATATATCTGTATCTGCCTTATGTAGTGACGCTTATTCTGCATCCGTCCAAGACGCGCGCGCTGCCATGATGAGTTTCTGCGCGGTTTCTTCGTCAAGTCCCGTCTTTTCCATCAGTTCGTCGGTGGCGAGATCGGCTACGTCGGCGGCGGACTTCACGCCCGCGGCAACGAGCTTCGCAGCGAGGTCGTTGTCGACGCCTTCCAAAGCCATGAGACTTTCGTCGGCCTGACGCAGGTTTTCTTCGCGCTGCAAAGCCTGCGCAAGAAGCACCGTACGGGCCTTTTCACGCACCGCCGCGAGTTCTTCTTCGGTGAAGATTCCCAGGGACGCCACTTCGGATTCGGGCACATACGCAAGTTCTTCGAGGCTGTAGATGCCGCCTTCAAAGAGACCGCGGGCCTTTTCTTCGTCCATGCCGAGTTCCTTCGTGAATTCGGCGCAGGCCGCGGCTTCTTCCTCTTCGCGCTTCTTGTTGGCTTCGTCAGCGGTCATGATGTTGATCTGCCAACCGGTCAGTTCGGAAGCGAGGCGCACATTCTGACCACCCTTGCCGATGCTGATGGCGAGGTTGTCTTCATCCACCGTCACGTCCATCGACTTCGCTTCTTCATCGGCCATGACCTTCGTCACCTTCGCGGGCTTCAATGCTTCGACGATGTACTGCACGGGGTTTTCGTCCCAACGCACGACGTCGATATGTTCGCCGGCCAATTCGTTCGTCACCGCGGAAACGCGGGAACCGTGAATACCGATGCAGGTTCCCACCGGGTCGATACGCTTGTCGCGGCTCATCACCGCAATCTTGGCACGCTGGCCGGGATCACGGGCCGCCGCCTTGATTTCCACGACGCCTTCTTCGATTTCAGGCACTTCAAGTTCAAAGAGCTTCTTGAGGAAGTCGGGGCACGCGCGGGACAAAATGACCTGCTTACCCTTCGCGTTTTCCTCAACGCGCAGCACCATGGCACGCACACGGTCGCCGTTGCGCAGGTTTTCACGCGGAATCATTTCCGAGCGGGGCAACAGGGCATCCAGACGCCCGATTTCCACGATTGCGCCTTCCTTCATCATGCGCTTCACGGAACCGTTGATGATTTCTTCGTTGCGGGCGAGGAATTCGCGGAGAATCTGTTCGCGTTCCGCGTCACGCAGGCGCTGCAAAATGACCTGTTTGGCGTCCTGAGCAAAGCGACGGCCGGAAGAATTAATGTTTTCAACAGGCTTTTCAATGTAGTCACCCACCTTGATGCCGGGGTAGTCGTCTTCGACGTCCGCGAGCATTTCCTGGCGATCCGGTTCCTGCAACCCTTCGTCACCGCTCACCACAAGCCAGCGACGGATTGCCGTCCAGTCACCCGTGTTCTGATCGACCGTCACCACGACGTCCGCATCCTCACCGGGGAACTGCGCCTTCTTCACCGCGCTCGCAAGCGCCGTTTCCAGCACGCCGAACACGGCAGCTTTTTCCACATTTTTTTCATTGGCCAGAACATCGACCATATCGAGCATGTCGCGGCTCATTATTTCTTCCCTCTAAAGTCAAGCTCAGCAATCAGGTTGGCGCGATCCACATCGGCCAAATCAAACGTTACGACGACGGGTGCGGCCGCAGGGGCCTTTTTCCCAGCTTTCTTCCCCTTCACAGCCTCGGCAGGCGTGCGGGCGATGTGAAGTTCTTCAAACGAAAAACGGACGGCGGCCTCGGGACCTTCGCCCACGACTTCGAGCGCACGTCCTTCCAACTTACGGCGCCCGGCCTCGGGGAAACCTTCCGCCTTGAGGGGTTCGTAAAGTTCCACGTGCACGGGGCGTCCCAAAAAGCGCTGCCAGTCACGGGCACGCTTTAACGGGCGGTCCACGCCGGGGCTGCTCACTTCGAGCCGCTCATAATCGACGCCTTCCACCGTAAAAAGGTGTGTGATCTGGTCGCTCACCGTCTCACAGTCATCGACCGTGATGCCTCCCTCTTTCTCGCTGTCAATCGTGACACGCAAGAGGCCGTGCGGGAGCTTTTCGTAATCCACGAACTCAAATCCGAGCCCGGTAACCGTGCTTTCAATGAGTTCGGCAATCTGCGCAGTGCTTGTCGCCATTCGTCCGTTTTTGCGAAAAAAGTAAAAAAAAATGGGCTTTAAGCCCATCCCTTTTCCTCCGTTTACGACGAAGGAAACCGACACGAAACCTTTAAAAATAAAGTCTGCGTCGGATTTAAGTATGGTGCGGTCCGACGATTTTCACCGTCTTCGCCGATCCGAAGAAGCGCTCCGAATCAGCCGCCACCGGAAAGTCCGTCGGCGCCGTCCGTGATCCTCAGTCGATTTCAAAAGACCGACTGCCTCTCATGTGCGGCGCCATTATACGGATTTTCGTTTGTTTTTCAATCGCTTTAATGATGTTTCGTCAAACCGACCGAAAATATCGGCTCAACGTCCACGGCCGCCCTTATTAAAACGACGGTTTCCCCGCATTCCGTCACCGCGCCCGAAGTCGCGCGCGGGGCGGGTCATGGGGTCGGCGAGCCCCCGAGAATAGACGCGCTGGGCCTGATCAAGCTGGCCGCTTGCAATGTAATTCACGGTGCTCGTCATGGGATCGGGGATCCGCTGAAATTCCCGATCGCCGCGCCCTCCCTTTTTCCCAAAGGACTTCTTGCCGCCGAATTTTCCGTTGCCAAATTTCCCCGACTTCTTGTCCCCGGCAAACTTGCCGCCGTTCTTCTTGGGATGGTTGTTGCCCTGCGGCGCCGTCGCCGCCAAATCGGCCATCCAGGCCCGCACCCAGTCGCCCGAAAGTTCCTTCGTCGTCCCGCGTTCCAAGTCCTTCGGCAGCTGTACCGCGCCGTAGCGGACGCGGATCAGACGGCTCACCGTGAGTCCCACGGCCGCAAACATCCGTCGCACTTCACGGTTTCGTCCTTCGCTGATGCGGACGAGGTACCAACGGTTCACGCCTTCGCCCCCCTTTTCTTCCACGAGGGAAAATGCGGCGGGGCCGTCTTCCAATTCCACCCCGTTTAAGAGGGCATCCTTCGCTTCGGGTGTCATCACCCCGGCCGCGCGCACGGCGTATTCGCGTTCAATCGCGTAGCGAGGGTGCATCAGGCGGTTTGCGAGTTCCCCGCTCGTCGTAAAGAGCAGGAGCCCTTCCGTATTCAAGTCGAGGCGCCCCACCACCACCCAGCGACCGTGCGCCACCTTGGGCAAATGATCAAACACCGTAGGACGCCCTTCCGGATCATCCATGCTCACGATTTCGCCCGCGGGCTTGTGATAAACCAACACGCGGGGCGTTTTTTTGACACCTCCCGTCTGTGCCTGCTTCACGACGCGGCCGTTTACTTTCACCACATCGGTGGGCATCACGCGCTGACCGATGTAGGCAGGCGTTCCGTTCACCGAAATGCGGCCTTCCAAAATGAGCTGCTCCATGTCGCGTCGACTGCCGAGACCGGCGTCGGCAAGCACCTTCTGCAACTTTTCGCTCTGGGCTTTCAAGGCATCCTTCTGAGCTTTTTTACCGCGGCTGAAGACTTTCGGATCAAAAACCTTATCGGAGCAAAACGTCTTTTCGGACACGTCTTCTACGGCTGCATCCGCAGATTCCGGTGCTTTTTCTTCCGCCGCGGGCTCTGCGTCGGATTCCGCAACCGCCGCCGCTTCCGATTCCGCCGCAACGACGGTTTCCACTGCTGTCTCGGCCGCTTCAGCCGTCTTCTTTACTTTGGGTTTGGCAGTGCGGATCGTCCGACGGCGCGGTTTCTTCACGTCCGCAACCGTCGTCTCCGGGGCGACCGCTTTCGGCATTTCCGCTTCCGACGCAGGTGCCGCTTCAACCGGTTCCGCCGGCGTTTCAACGGGGGCCGTCGGCGTTTCCTTTGTCACCGCCTTCTTCGTACGGGTACGGCGTGCGGGCTTTTTGACGTCCGTCGGCGGTTCAGCTTCAGTGACTTCCGTCGGTTTCTCCGCTTCGGTGACTTCCGCCGCAGCCGTTTCCGCCGTCTTCTTTCGCACGACGCGGCGACGCTTGGGCTTCGTTTCCTCGGCCGGGGTTTCCGGCGTCGGCACCGTCACCGGTTCTGCCGCCGGCGCCGTTTTCTTCACACGCGTCCGACGCACCGGTTTCTTCACTTCGGCCGGCGCTTCTTCCGTCGTCACTTCAGGCTTTGCTTTCTTCGTCGTCATTTGTCACCTCAGCCGTTTCAACGGCCGTCCGTTTTAATTCGTTCTTTTCCGAAGCCGTCGTTGCTTCGGACCGGAGGAGCGACGCCGGTGCGGCGTCTTTCCCTAAGTTCTCCCGGATTTTTTCGTCCGAAAAATCCAATTCAAATTCCTGAGCCTGCGGCGTTTCCCCCTTTAAGGGCGGCAGCGCCGACAAACTCTTTAATCCCAAATCGTTCAGAAACTGCGGAGTCGTCGCAAAAAGCGCCGGACGCCCGGGGCTTTCACGGTGACCGATTACTTCAATCCAACCGCGTTCCTCCAACTGACGCAGGATATTAGGGTTCACCGCGACACCGCGAATTTCCTCAATGTCGCCGCGTGTCGCCGGTTGCCGGTAGGCAATGATGGCTAAGGTTTCCATCACGGCGCGCGAATATTTCGGTGCCTTTTCTTCCACGAGCCGCACCAAGTAATTTGCGATTTCGGGGATGGTCTGAAAACGCCAACCGTCGCCGACTTCCACCAACCGCAGGCCGCGGTTCTGCCAAAACTCGGCAAGTTTCCCCAGCTCCTGCGTAATCCGGTCTTTGGTATAGCGATGCGCAAACAATCGCGCGAGTTCACCGATTTTTAAGGGCTTCGGGCTCGTGAGAAGCGCTGCCTCCATCACCAATCCCGGTGCAATGTCTTTCGTCACACTATTGGAAAATACAGGACCAGGAACCGTCCGTTAAAGACTGCTCCGGATCAATTGGAATTTATTCTTCTGAGATGATCCCGTCCGAAACCGACAGAACCGCAGTCCGCAGGAAAGCTTACGAAAGTCGTCTGCACGAACTCTCGTCCCCGAAACGGACTCTCTTCGGCCGCAGATTTCGAAGCGGCCTCAGAAACACCGACGCGACGGTCGGTCTTTTAAAAACGGAGAGTATTGTAGGCCAAGCTACAAAAAAACGCCCGAGTCCCGCGCAAAAATTTTCACAGGGACTCAGGCGTTCGGTTCTTCAAACTGCTTCTCTTTTATTTCGCCTTCTTCGCGGTTTTGGCCGCAGACTTCTTAACCGTCGTCTTTTTCACCGCGGGCTTAGCGTCTTCCGCCTTCGCGGACGCTTTGGCAGGGTTTTTCTTGACGGGCGCCTTTTTCACTTCCGTCTCAGGGGCTTCCGCTTTTTCCGCTTTCGATTTCGGTGCCGTCTTCTTCACCGGGGCTTTTTTGGCCGTCGGCTTTTTCGGGGCGGCTTTCTTTGCAGCGGGCTTCACGTCCTCGATCTTCTCCGCGGGTTTCACGTCCGCTTTCTTGGCAACCGTCTTTTTCGCTTCAGACTTAACGACTTCCGCCGTCTTCGCAGCGGGTTTCTTCACGTCAGCCTTCTCTTCCGTCACTTTCTCGGGAACCGCCTTTTCTTCGACCTTGGGCGCAGCCTTTTTGACAGTCGTTTTTTTCGCGGGGGCCTTTTTCACTTCCGGTTTTGCAGCCGCCTTTTTTACCGGAACCTTCTTGGCCGCCGTCTTTTTCGGAGCGGCTTTCTTAACGGCTTCTTTCTCGGCAACGGGCTTTGCTTCTTCCGTCTTTTCTTCGGGTTTCACATCCGCTTTCTTCGCGGTCGCTTTCTTGGTGGTTGCCTTCTTGGCGGCCTTTGTTTCGGCCGCCGCAGGAGCAGGCGCCGGTGCCGCGACCTCTTCCTTCACGGCTGCCACGGCAGTCTGAGCGAGTCCGCTCACAAGACTCGCCCCGGCGTCGAGAATCTGACGGGCCGTATCATAGATTTCCTGAGCAAGCGCCTTAGAAATCGTCTTGTCCTTAAAGGCGGCCTGCATTTTGCCGACCGCTTCGGCAAGCTGTTCACGCGCATCGCGGAAATGCTTGAGGTCTTTTTCAGGAATATCCATGTCGAGGTCCTCCCCTCCGAGTGTTGAGCATTTTTGAACCATATCACCGACGGCGGTCTGCGACAACATTCCTCCTATTTTTCTCCAAAAATCGTCCCTACTGTGACCAAAAAAACGACACAAAACCAAACCTCATCCGAGATACGTTCGTGCCGGAGCCAAAATTTCTTTCGAAGAGCGCTTGATTTTCAGCGCCCTTTTGTTAGAATGCGCGAATTCTCTGACGGAAACATTCCGCACGGAAGGGTGGCAGAGAGGTCGAATGCGCCGGACTCGAAATCCGGTATACGGTTATACCGTATCGAGGGTTCGAATCCCTCCCCTTCCGCCAGAGAAAACTCCGACACAAAGTCCCAGACAGCCTTGAGCCGTTTGGGATTTTTTGTTTTTGGCGACGTTGTTCCGCAAAAAAACGGCAGGCTTGCGGAACCCGTCGGCGAATTGACGGATTCCACAGCCTGCCTCTTCGGAGAGCTGAATTCGTTACTGAATCGGTTTATCCGCTAAGGATAGCACCGTTTAACCCTCTCTGCGCTGACGCGCCGTTTCAAAGAGACAAATTCCGGCCGCCACGGAAACGTTGAGACTTTCCACCGTCCCCATCATCGGAATCTTCGCGAGATCATCGCAACGTTTTCTCGTGAGCTGACGCAGCCCTTCACCTTCGGCACCCAAGACCCAAGCAAAGGCGCGCTTCTGATCAAAGTCGTAAATCGACTTCTCAGTTTCACCGGCGGCTCCCACGACGAGCACCCCCGCGTCCTTCAGTTCCACAATGCTCGCCGCGAGGTTCGTCACCGTCACGACGGGGACCGTTTCCCAAGCGCCTGCCGCAGCCTTTGCCGCCGCAGGGGAAAAAGACGCCGAACGATCCTTCGGCGCAATCACCGCCTGCACGCCGGCGGCATCCGCCACACGCAGACACGCCCCGAAATTGCGGGGATCGGTGACGCCGTCCAAAATCAAGAGGAGCGTCTTATCCGTAATGTTGTCCAAAAGCTCGTCAAACGTCAGACTGTTCTTAATTTCGTCGGCGAGCGCCACAATACCCTGATGCGGCAGATCCGGCGCCAACCCGTTCAAACGCGCGGCATCCGCAAACACCACCTTCACCTGCGCCTTTTCAAGCCGAACGCGACATTCCTGCATACGCTTGTCGCGGCGATCGCGGTCGACGTACACCACCTTGATGCTCGAGGGCTGAAGACGCACCCGGGCGTTGACGGCGTGAAACCCCGCCAACACAATCTGTTTTGCCATGATTCTTTCCTTAACTGAGGGATGCGGCATTGTGCCTCAAATCCCCCGTGACCTCAAACTGACGTTAGCGGCGGCGCTTCGCGGCGGACTTACCGGATTTCTTCACCGCCTTCTTTGCCGACGAATTCTTTTTCTTCGCGGGACGCTCACCGCAGAAAGCTTCAAAATCGAAATCTTCCGGATCTTCGTCCCAGTCCCAACCCCAAGGATCAGCGTCGTCAAAACGCCCGCGGCGACCAGAGCGGCGACCTTCCGAAAAATTGCGGCGTTCGCTGCCGACGGCAGCAAAATCAATGCGGCGCATCTCGGGATTCACGTCAAAGAGCGTCACCTTAAGACGCGTCCCCAATTTATATTCCCGACCAGTACTGCGCCCCGTCAGAGTCTGCGTCTTTTCGTCAAATTCGTAGTAGTCATCCCCGATGCGGGACACGTGTACGAACCCGTCAACAAAAGGATCGTCCAACGTCACGTAAAGGCCCGCACCGTTCACTCCCGTCACCGTGGCTTCAAAGACGCGACCGGACTTATCCTGCATGAAGCGGCACTTCAACCATGCCGTCACGTCCCGCGACGCCTCGTCGGCCCGCCGCTCGCAGGACGAGGAAATCAGTCCCAGCTTCTCCCACACGTCATGCTGCTTCTGGCGCTGCGCGGATAATTTCGCTTCGCCCTTTTTCTGCTTCTTTTCGCGCAGCACGGCCGAAACCTTTTCGCCGGACGACGAGGCCAACACCGCGTCCGCCCCCTCGGCAACCACCGGAACGTACTTCCGGCGTTTTAAGAGCGCGCGGATCGTCCGGTGCACCAGCAGATCCGGATAACGCCGAATGGGCGACGTAAAGTGCGTATAAGCGCCGTACCCCAACCCATAGTGCCCCGTGTTGTCCGGCGTATACATCGCTCGCTGCATCGTTCTTAAGCATGCCGTCTGCACGACGTCCGCTGCGGGCGTCGACCGCACGGCATCGATCAACGCGTCGAAATCCGCGGCTGAAGGCTTATCACCGCCTCCCAGCGTGAACCCCAAGGAGGACAACATGCTTCTTAACTGCGACAACCGATCCGGAGCCGGTGCGTCATGCACACGGAAAAGCGACATCGCCTTCTTGCGCTCGATGAAGTCCGCCGCACAGACGTTGGCCGCCAACATACATTCTTCGATGAGACGGTGCGCATCGTTGTGATCCCGGCGGACGATGGCTTCAATAAGACCTTTCTCCCCCGTCATTACTTGGGTTTCCTGCGTTTCGAAGTCAATCGCCCCTCGCCGGTTTCGGGCACCGCGCAGCGCTTTAAAAAGATCGTAGAGAACGTAGATGTCTTCAATCGAACCGCCGCGGGCAAGAAGGTCTTCAGGATCACCGTTAATCGCCTTCCACGCCGCGGTATACGTAAGGCGCGCGTGCGAATGAATGAGCCCGGGGTAGAACTGGTAAGCCGTTGTTTCCCCCTCGGGCGACACCTTCATGTCACAGACCATCACGCAGCGGTCCACGCCGGGATTCAACGAACACAGGCCGTTGGAGAGTTTCTCAGGCAACATCGGTATGACGCAGCTCGGGAAATACACGCTCGTCGCACGTTTCTGCGCTTCATCGTCAAGCGCCGTCCCTTCCGTCACATAGTGACTCACGTCGGCAATCGCGACCAAAAGCCGCCATCCGCCCGCAGTCTCTGCCTTCGCCCACACGGCGTCGTCAAAGTCCCGGGCATCCTCACTGTCGATCGTCATGAAGGGCACGTCTCTCAGATCGATGCGGCTGTCGGCCTCATCGGCATCCGGCACATCGGGCAGGGCCGAGGCTTCCGTCATGACGGCTTCCGGAAACACGTGCGGCAGCGCAAATTTTGTGAGTGCCACCTCAAGCTGCGTCGACGCTTCGTCCGCCGATCCCAACACCTTTGTGACCGTCCCCACAGCCGGCAACGGGTAAAAATGCGCAGAGGCGGGGATCGTCACCGCGACGAGCGTTCCTGCCGGTACGTCTTTCACCGGTTTGTCAAACATCACCCACGTTTCAAACCGGGGATGATCCACGGCCGCCGATTCTCCGTTTTGTCCGAGGCGGCACACGACCGTCCGTTCCGCGGCGGGCACCAATGCCATAAATTTCGCCCGATCCGCAGCACCCTTCAGCAAAAGCAATTCCGTGCCGGGCAGAAGATAGGAAAAAATGTCATTCCAACCGTCGGCGATTTCCCAACGGACACCGTCGGCCGTTTCCGCCGTCAGCATGGGCGAATTCGCAGTGAGACGTGCCTTCGTAATATCGGAAAGACGTACCTTCAGTTCAAACGTATCCCCTTCGAGGCG
>OIWS01002030.1_pt1 | contig 17797 bp, 10 predicted proteins | sample 1587611 | NCBI WGS metagenome assembly OIWS01 (sample SAMEA3888919, study PRJEB22519) | human gut metagenome | biome: human gut; feature: human-associated habitat; material: faeces | place: Denmark | collected 2010 | reverse complement strand
TGCTTGGAATGGCACTGCATGTAGCAGGGGATGCATTTTCTCACAAATCGATTGTACCAAATAGTGACGACATGAAAAGTAAACTTAAGGTCAATGTGATCGGAGAAGGAGGAAAGAATATATTTACTAAAGATGAGTATAAGAAAATTATAGATAAATTAGATGCTTATACATCAACGACAGGAATGACATATTCGGCTTTGGATGATAACGTGGCGGATTCCGGAAGAAAAAAGAAATCACATCAAAATTATGCGGATAGTCCTGGCTCAAGTGGAAGAAGATATACTCATGGTGCCAAGGTTGTGGTTACAGGATTGTTGAAAGATTATTATTACATTCATAATAAGTTTGACCATAATGTATTTAATAATTTCGGCAGTGTTTCGGATGGCAAGAATAATATATGCATGTTTAGGATTTATACATATGCAAGAAAAATAGACACCTCAATTGTCACGAATTCGACAACAACGTGGCGTTTATTTTCAAGATGCGACTGATCATACTTAGGATACAGAAATAAAATCAGTTATTATAATGCACAGAGTGACTGTGCAGGAAAGGATGGGTGATCACCATGAAAATCAGATATTGTGTGAGTTTGTTGTTGCTGTGTGCCGCAACAATATTTTCGAAGTCGACAACAGTAAAAGCAGAGGATAAGTATTATAAGTTTTTGGAAAAATATTTTACCATTGAAGAGAAGTATAAATCAAAATGGGGACAACAGGATGGATTTACGTATCTTTGTGAAAAAAAAGATAATACCGTCACCATTGTTGGAATACCTATGGATAAAAAGAAGGTAGTTGTACCCGCCAAAATCAATGGGAAAAAGGTGGTAAAGATTTCTATTATGCCGGCGTTTGATTGGGCAGCGAATGAGGAATACCGCAACGAATTTTACGGAGAACATGAGGATGTCCCGATCCCAAAGGTGGAATACTTGAGTATTCCAAAGACAGTTAAGGTTATAGACTGTTATGAAGGGGGATGGCTGAACGAGGGGTATTGTAAGGGAATGCAGTCATTTCTACAGAATCTGAAGAAATTTAACGTGGCATCCGGTAACAAGTGGTATAGGTCATACAAGGGAGTATTGTATACTAAAAATGGAAAGAAATTAATTACTGTACCAAGAAAGTATACGGCAAAAACGGTCAAAGTAAAAAAGGGGACAACAAAGATAGCAGATTCCGCTTTTTCCTTCTGCACCAACATTAAAAAGGTGATCCTGCCGGATACGGTAAAGGTGATTGAACAGAATGCGTTTGTGTGCTGTTCGTTGAATTACATTAGGATGCCTAGAAGACTGAAAGAATTGGGCGGGAGTGCATTTCATGAATCTGCTTTAAAGAAGATAACAGTATACGGAAAAGTGGAATTGAATGGAACATTTAAATATTGCAAAAAGTTAAAGACAGTGGTGCTAAAGAAAGGTGTTAAGAAACTTGGAGAATATGTGTTTATTGATTGCCCGAAACTGAGAAGTGTGACGGTTCCTAAAGGCATAAAAAATCTTTGGTTGTACATTGACAGCATATTTTATTATCGGGGATTAAAGTGCAACCTTTCCAACATTACCATAAAAACACCAAAGAACTCAGAAATGTATAAGGAACGTAAATTTTTAAAGAAACGATACAAGATAAAAGTGAAAGTCATCAAGTAATGTTTACTATGTTTCTTGAAACATGAGTTGACAACTAAAAAGTGTATAACTACTGGCAGAGGATGTGACTAAAAGTACATCCTCTGCTTTTATTACGGAATAGGAAATTACTCGTGCTGTTACGTTATACCACCAAAAATTGCTTTAGCAATTCTTACAAAGCAAAGCGCTGGCTTTGTTCTTATTAATGGAATTTATGAAATAAGGCTTAAAAAAGATGTCATACGAGATCATGACTGAATCTTACAATTTTGTGAAATGCTATGGAAAGGATGAAATTTTTATAGAAATATGCTATTATAATGCCGTAAAAAGTACGAAATATCATATAATGAGCCTCTTGGAGAAGCGAGCAGATCAGCGTGCGAGACGAGCTGGAAAGCTCTAGAAGAGTGAATCTGTGAGTTGTTAAGGGGAAATTGCTAAATGTGATACAGAAAATAAGGGGCGCAAAAAGTTGATATAAGACTGCGCAGAAAGAGGAGGATATGAGTGGATTTAGAGTAGCGGGGGACAAAAGTTCACACCGCAAAAAAGAGCGAAAGCATCCGAAACTTCGGTTGGCGATGAAAATTGCACTGCTTGTTATATTATTGATCATCATGGCAGTAATGATTGTTTTTTACGTTAAATTTGGAGATGATCTGTTGCGTTGGCGCAATCAGGCAAAGCAGGATGTGCAGTCATCGACGACGGAAACGTTCCGTTCTTCGGAGACCAGTTTTATTTATTCGGCAGATAAAAAAGTGATCGCCAAGTTGCGGGGAGACAAAGATTCCTATTATTTGGCGTTTGATCAAATTCCGCAATCGGTGAAAGATTGTTTTATCGTGACGGAAGATCGAGATTTTTATGAACATGACGGGGTGAATATTCTCTCCACTATGAAAGCGGCAGTGCTGCTTGTAAAGAGTCGTTTGTTCCATGAAAAGATTTCTCGAGGCGGAAGTACGATCACGCAGCAGCTTGCCCGTAAGATCTATTTGACGGATGATAAAACGTATGAGCGAAAAGTGCGCGAAATTTTTTACGCAATGGAGCTGGAGAAGAAATATACCAAAGACCAGATCTTGGAATTTTACATTAATAACGTATGTTTTGCAAATGCGAAGTACGGTATCGAGTCAGCCAGCAGAGCTTACTTTAGCAAGGGAACTTCGGAGCTGAATCTTGCAGAGGTGGCATTTTTGTGTTCGATCCCGAACCGACCGGAAACGTATAATCCGTTGGAACATTATGACAATGCGATCAAGCGTAAAGACCGTATTTTGAAACAGCTTTTGCAGGAAAAGAAAATTACGGAGGCAGAGTACAGCGATGCTTCTTATACGGAGATTGTCCTGGATCCGGCAGAGGCGATCAAGAGTCAGGACTATATGGCTACGTATGCGATCAGTTGTGCGACAAAAGCGTTGATGCAGCAACATGGATTTGAGTTCCGCTATGAATTTGCCAATGACGCGGATCGCAAAAATTATCAAAAAGAGTACGATACGCTGTACGACGAGTGTAGAACACAGTTGAATACCGGCGGCTATCATATTTATACATCGCTCAGTCGTTCCAGACAGAAAAAACTGCAGACGAGTGTGAATGATGCCCTGAAGGGATTTAAGGAAAAAACAAAGGATGGTACTTACAAGTTACAGGGCGCGGCTACTTGCATTGACAATGAGACGGGATTCGTAGTTGCAATTGTCGGTGGACGTAAGCAGAAATCGACGACGGGTTATACGTTGAATCGAGCTTTCCAGAGTTATCGTCAGCCGGGTAGCTGCTTTAAGCCGGTCGCGGTATATACGCCTGCATTGGAACGCGGCTATACACCGAATTCGATCGTAGATGATTCAAGGTTTAAGGGTGGCCCTAGCAACTCGGGCAACAGCTATCTTGGAAAGATCACGTTGCGCCGTGCCGTAGAGAAGTCCAAGAACGTTGTCGCTTGGAAGATCTTTAAGGAAATTACGCCGAAGGTTGGTCTTAGTTATCCGCTCAAAATGCATTTTGCCAATATTGTAGACAATGACTATTATCTATCTGCATCGCTTGGTGGACTGACGAACGGCGTGACAACGGTCGAGATGGCTTCTGCGTATGCGACGATTGCAAATGATGGCGTTTACCGTGAGCCGACCTGCATTAAGAAGATTACAGATTCCGAGGGAAATGTTATTTTGAAGAATAACGGAACCAAGCGGAAGGGAACGAAAGTCTATGAGAAAAATGCGGCACGTTCCATGACAGATATTTTGACCGGTGTATTGACAAGTGGTACAGCAGCAGGACATGAATTGAACAATATGTCTTGCGCCGGTAAGACGGGAACGACGAACGACAAAAAAGATGGATGGTTCTGTGGATTTACTCCATATTATACAACGACGGTATGGGTGGGATATGATTCGCCAAGAACATTAGAGGATCTGTACGGAAGTACGTATCCGCTAACAATTTGGGAAAACTTTATGAATGAGATTCATATCGGCCTGGAGAATAAGGATTTTGTGGAATCGGAATCATCAAGCAGCAAGTCAGACAAGAAAGATGGAGGTTACTCGACAAAACCACGTGAAACGATCGATCCTGAGGCGCGTGAGACAGAAACACCGGAGGAGACGACAAAGCCAAAAGCAACCAAAAAGCCGGTTGTTACGGCAACACCAAAGGCAGAGCCGGAGATAACGGAACCACCAACGACTATTGATGATGACCCAAGTGATGTGCCGAGCGATAATACACAGCCGGATGATGTCGGAGACGATACCGGGGACGACACAGAATAAGATGTATCAGGATGTGGCATGAGACACGCTGCGGTAGTGTGTGCATTGGAACAGGGCGTGAGACACTGCAGAATAAGTTGTGTCAGAATGAAGCGCGAGACATTGCGGTAGTGTGTGCATTGGAACAGGGCGTGAGACACTGCAGAATAAGTTATGTCAGAATGAAGCGCGAGACACTGCAGTAGTGTGTGCCAGGAGGAGAAGGGCATGAAATTTAGCCTTTGTATGATTGTGAAAAATGAAGAGGCAGTTTTGAATCGGTGCTTGGAGTCCATGGCATCAGCGATGGATGAGATCATTATAGTGGATACCGGATCTACCGATGCAACCAAAAAGATCGCCGCAGCGTATACCGATCAGATTTATGATTTTGCATGGACAGGAAACTTTGCAGAGGCAAGGAACTATGCAGCTTCCAAGGCAACCGGTGATTACATTTATACGGCAGATGCCGATGAATATTTGGAGCCGGAAGAGCTGCAGAAATTATTGCAGCTCAAAAAGGTATTGCTGCCTGAGGTTGAGATCGTGCAAATGCTGTATTGCACACCGCCGGAACTTAGTACCGTATATAATTTTGCGGAGGAGTACCGCCCTAAATTATATAAGAGACTGCGTTCGTTTACTTGGATCGATCCGATTCATGAGACGTTACGTTTGGAGCCGGTTGTGTTTGACAGTGAGATACGTATTCAGCACAGACCATCGCCCGGACATGCCAAAAGAGACCTAGAGGCACTGGCAGCCGCAGCGGATCGTGAGAAACTGTTGTCCGACAAATTGCGCCACATGTACGCAATGGAATTGTATCGCTGTGGAGACGTCAGCGATTTTAACAGAGCGAAGGGATTTTTCCAAAGAGTAATGGAGGATCCGGACAGTGGACAGGATGCGCTTCGAGAGGCAATCTGTGTGCTGACACGAGGTTATCGTTTGGAGGGAGATGTTTCGCATTTTTTGGCATATGCATTGCGGGATGCAGTGACGGCACCTACTTCTGAGCTATGCTGTGAACTTGGAGCTTATTTTGAAGAGTGTGGGGATCTGGCGGAAGCAGCAATGTGGTATCAGAATGCACTTAGCGAAACAGAGAGCATATTAGATGCCCGCACCGGCAATGAAATTCCGACACGGGCATTAGAACGTTTTTGACAAAATCAAAGAGATTGTTCGATCGTATCCAATTCTTTCATCCAAAGAGCAGCGGAGGCATCACTAGGCATACGCCAGTCGCCGCGCGGTGACAATGCAACGCTGCCGACCTTTGGCCCATCCGGCAGACAGGAACGCTTAAATTGCTGGGCGAAGAAACGCCAATAAAATGTTCTCAACCATTTATAGATGGTTTTATCATCGTATTCTCCCGCAAATGTATATTTTGCCAAACGAAAGATTTTCGTCGGTGTATATCCAAAACGCATTAGATAATACAAGAAGAAATCATGCAGTTCATAAGGACCTACAATATTTTCTGTTTTCTGAGCAATCTTGCCGTCCTTTGGAGGCAGGAGTTCCGGACTTACCGGGGTATCTAAGACATCTAATAACACAGCTTTTAGCGAAGGATCTTCCGTCGTTTCCGCATAATAGGATACCAAATAACGAACCAACGTCTTTGGAACGGACGCGTTGACGCCATACATGGACATATGGTCGCCGTTGTAAGTTGCCCAGCCGAGTGCCAGCTCTGACATGTCACCGGTACCGATCACCATACCGTTTGACTGGTTGGCAAGATCCATTAAGATCAGTGTGCGCTGTCTGGCCTGTGAGTTTTCATACGTAACATCATGGCTGCTCGGATCGTGTCCGATGTCCCGAAAATGAAGTTCAACTGCTTCGTGGATCGGGACTTCTTTTAGTGTTGCGCCGAGCTGCTTTGTGAGTGTGCAGGCGTTTTGGTAAGTGCGGTCGGTCGTGCCAAAACAAGGCATCGTGACGGCAACGATTCCACTTCGGTCAAGTCCAAGCAGATCAAAGGCTTTCGCAGTAACTAACAGAGCCAGCGTTGAGTCCAATCCGCCGGATATGCCGATCACAGCGCTGGTGCAATGGGTATGCGCCAATCTTTTTTTGAGTCCCATCGCCTGAATGTGTAAAATTTCATCGCAGCGGCGGTCGCGGTCTGCCTTACTGTTCGGGACAAACGGTGTTCGTTCATAATGTCTTGTGAGCGTTGTCTCTTCCACCTGCTGAAATGTAAAATGAATAATCTGATAAGCATCTTTCTCTGACTCGTCGGTGCCCGGAACAATTTGTGGAAACGTGGAAATGCGTCTACGCTCACTGGTTAAACGCCCCAGATCGATCTCAGACAGGATCATACCATTTTGGAAACGCTTGCTTTCGTTGAGCAGTGTACCGTTTTCGGCGATCAGATTATGCCCGGCGAATACAAGATCCGTAGAGGATTCGCCTTCTCCTGCATCTGCATAAATATATGCACACAAAAGGCGGGCAGACTGTCCGGTTACTAACTCACGGCGATAGATATCTTTGCCGGTTGTTTCGTCGCTGGCCGACAGATTAACAATGACGGTTGCACCGTGCAGAGCGTGTGCGGTAGAAGGTGGTGCTGCAGTCCATAAGTCCTCGCAGATCTCTGCACCAATGATCAATCCTGGCATATTGTCTGCTTGAAACAAGGTCTTGCTGCCAAACCAGATGAGATCTAATCCCTCCTCATCGCAAAGTTCCGGCATATGAAGGAAAATGCCCTCTTTCGGGGCGGCTGTAAAATGCCTTGCTTCATAAAATTCGGAATAATTTGGAATAAAAGTTTTGGGGATCAGACATATTACTTCTCCATGGAATACGACAGCGGCTACGTTATATAGCCGGTTCATATAAGAAAAAGGCAGACCAACAATGGTCATCATATCCATATTAGCGGACACTTTCCGAATACGGTTCAGGCCGGAGATGGCACCGTCTAATAACGCCTTTTGTAAAAAGAGATCGCCACAGGTATAGCCGGTCAGACAAAGTTCCGGCAAAACCAACAGCTTCGCATGCTCTGTATTTGCTTTCTGCATACATTCGATGATCTGCTCTGTATTGTAATCGGGATCTGCAACACGGATGTCCGGCGTTGCAGCAGCAACTTTCAAAAATAAATCGTTCATAGGCACTCCTTATTTTTCTATTATGATCTAGTTATCATTTTAAGCGGTAGTTCAAATGTACCACGTTGGCATGGGAATTGCAACCAAAGTTCAGTCTTGCGTATTGCGTATTACGGTAAACAGCTTTATTCCTGCTTTCGTATTACGGCAAACCGATGTATTCCTGCTTGCGTATTGCGACAAACCGCTTTATAATGTGTAATTGGGCAAAAATGAAGGTGAATGCGGAGGCATAGTAATGCACTTGGATATTTTAATTGATATGAAATTGCTGTTGTGTGGCGTGACATCACCAAGAATTGCTTTAGCAATTCTTGCAAAGCAAAGCGCTGGCTTTGCTTTTTCAATTTATAGGAAACTGCTGTTGTGTAGCGCGACATCGCCAAGAATTGCTTTAGCAATTCTTGCAAAGCAAAGTGCTGGCTTTGCTTTTTTGTATCGTTTTTTTTATACTGTGATCGCAATGGAAGCGGCGGCTGTGAGTTTGTTCCTGCCGCTGCTGTTTTTGCGTGTGGTTATAAGTGGTCTGCCAAAGAAATATATGGTATGGCTGTGGCGGTTGTATTTTTTGCGGATCGTGTGTCCGATCCAGATTTCCAGTACGTTTAGTATTGTTCCGCCGTGGAATCGCAGTTACCATCGATTTTTAGCAGATGTAGGACTTGATATCGATGCGCAGCATGGCGGACTGCTTCGCAGTCTGCGCGATGTATGGCAAGCGAACATACAAGTAACGTCTCTCTATCGGATCATGGCGATAGGATACTTTGCAGGAATGCTGTTATTGGTAGTTCTTTTGGTGATTCGGGCGGGAAAGGTGCGTTCCGCGATCCGTATGCGGGAAAAACGACTGGAGGGTACTTTGTACCAGTCAGCGGTCGAATTGCCGGTCATGACAGGTCTGTTCGTGAATCGTGTGTTTTTGCCGGAAACGATGAATGTGCAGGAGGCGAAATATACATTAGCACATATGGAGTGTCGACGTGCTCGCAGAAGCAATCTTTGGAATGCGTTTTATGTAGCGGCGCTGCTTTTGCATTGGTACGATCCTTGCGTATGGGCTGCCGTATTTTTGGTTAGACGGGATGAGCAGATGGCGTGCGATGAATGTGCCGTGGACGGATGCAGTGCGGCAGACAAGAATGCGTATATACAAGGGATTTTGAACATTGTACCGCAGGAAAGCCGTGTGCCATTTACTGCGTGTGCAAGCTTTGAAACAGACTTAGAGAGACGGTCGCAGCGTTTGCTGCATCAGGGATCCGACCGAATGCGTTATAAAATGACCGGTGTGATCCTTTTGCTTTTGATGTTTTTCTGGCTTTTTTTGTTGCGTCCGGTTCAAAATGTATGGGCGGGAGGAACGTGGAATGCCGGGAGTGAGAAACTGTCCGCAAATAAGGACACGAGGAAAACGAATCTCATCATTTCGCAGACAGATGTATTGTCGCCAAGTGGACTGAAACAGACAGTTTCCTTGCGGCATAAGCGTAATGAAGCCAACGGCAGGATCCTGGCAAACAGTTATGAGCTGCAGCTTGCGGATGCAGCAGGCAGTGAATTGGCAGTTGTTGACCTGCAGAAAGTGTTTCGAGAGCAGGGGATTGCGAAGGATACGCTTTATTTCCCGGAGGGATTGAAACTGCAGACCGGTGACTATAATAATGATGGGATTCAAGAACTGCTTTTGGGACAGCAGAGAGCGTGGGATGCAACAGAGCAAAAGCAGATCGGGAGATTGCTGTCCAACAAAACGGATAGCAAGTCAAAAACATCGTCAAGCAAGGGCAACGAGAACGTCACACCGACACCGGCTGGCAAGACTGACGAAAGTGCTAAGACAACAGCGTCAAGCAAGGGCAACGAGAACGTCACGCCGGCATCGGCAAAACAGGTTAAGAACTTGCGGACGTATGTGTACGTAATGTTTCAGATGCAGGAGACCGGTTTGCAGATCGTCTCAGAGGCGGTATATGGGGAACAGGCGGCATCGATGCAGTCTGTGAAGCCGAGTCAGGAATCGGACGTGAAGGACTTGTTTTATATGCAGCTCTCCGATGGAAAGCTGTACTATATTTGGGACAGCGATGCAACAAAGTTCCTGGCAAAGAAATTATCGTCTGATGAATTGAATCAGCATAGAAGGGCGTCACAGGGAACAGAGGAAGCGGGCGTCAGCAAGACAGAGACTTTGGAAGATGCCGATGGCAACGAGTGTATGCGCGTGCAGACGACCACTGACACGACTGGAAGTCCGGAAATCGGTCAGATCATGATGTCACAAAACAAGAAAAAGATGAACGAGGTCAAGGGATATTTTTGCGAGTTGAAGTGGGTGCCGCAATCTGATGCTTCGACCGGACGATATGCAGTATTGATCTATAATGGCACCAAAGCACAGACATTTGTGCTGTATGATGTTGATAAAGCTACGGAACTGTACCGGCAGGAAGACGGTAATGATATTCTCAGCAGTATCTTTGCCAAATATAATGACACACAGATTCAGTTTAAAAGTGGAGCAATTGCGGTGTACAAGCTCGCGGAACAAAATGGGAGCAGGCTAACGATTGATTTTGCGGCAGAAGCAGAAGATGGCGTAGATGTGAGTGGAAGTTATGTTTATGATATGGATAGTGAACAGATTTCCAATCTGCAGTATAACCAGTCGAATGATGATACGCAGACCAAGAATTCGTCAACCGGGAATGCCGGGACAGACAGCGATTCTTCTTCCTCAAATAAGGGAACAGACAGCAGCTCGAAACGTAAGAACACAACAACGCCACAGCCTGTTCCAACAATAAATAGCAATTTGGGGGATTATTTAGATCCGTGATGGTCTTGGACAAGCAATGTTCCAAATTTACGAAGTCTGGTTCGATCGTATCTTTTCTTGACGGTATTTTCGTAGAGTGCTATTCTTATAAGAGCAGAAAGTTCGTGGCAGCCGGCTTTATGAATAAAGGCAGCTGCAGAAATATGAGAAGAGGAGGGAAAATATGATCGTAGATAGAAATCGTTTTGGAGATTCGGAGATAAAGAGCTGTAAGCAGTGTGGACGCAGATTACATCCTGAATATAATAAAGATATATGTCCGGCATGCATGGAAATGAATCTGTTTAATGAAGTGAAAGATTATATTCGTAAAAATGATGTGAACGAATCTCAGGTGGCTGACCATTTTGGCATTTCCAATGCGAAGGTACGCGCATGGATCCGTGAAGGTCGTATTCAGTACAAAAATACAGATGGCAAAACAGTGTCGCAGGTGTATTGTCAAATATGCGGTAAGCCGTTGGATTTCGGGAATTTATGTTCCGAATGTCGTCATTTGCAGGGATTGGAAGTTGTTGCAAAGCGTTATGGAGAAGAGGCAGGACAGATGCGTTTCATTAACAAAGACAGGACGTGAAATTACAGCAATAATTATAGAATGTTGCATTAAAATTTCCAGAAATCGGAAAAAAATATATTAGTAGAGGTAGAATTTTCCAGGAAGATTCGCCTCTTTTTTTATGATATGCTTTTTTGGGAGTCAAAGTATGTTGGGAGTCAAAGTATGTACAACGTGAAAAAGGAGGGAAATATGCAGCAAGTAAGAATTAAGTTGCAAAATATTTCGAAGTATTATTATTCCGAAACAGCAGTGACACAGGCATTGCAGGGTATCAATCTGGAGTTTCGCATGGGTGAATTTGTTGCGATCACAGGGGAAAGCGGCAGCGGAAAGTCAACATTGCTTAGGATCATTAGCGGTATGGATACGTTTGATGATGGGGAGCTTTATGTGGATGGACAGCCGACATTTCAGTATGATGAAGATGACTGGGAAGAATATCGTCGTACTAAGATCGGCTTTGTTTTTCAAGATTATAGTTTGATCGGTCATTATACCGCCAAAGAAAATATCGTCAGTGCACTTTTGATCATGGGAGTGCCAGAGAAAGAAGCTGGAGACAAGGCAATTCATTATTTGGAACGTGTAGGCCTGAGTGCACAGAGAGACCAGCGTGCGTCTAAGTTGTCCAGTGGTCAAAAGCAGAGATTGTCGATTGCTCGTGCGTTGGCAAAGAATACGGATATTATTGTGGCGGATGAGCCAACCGGTAACTTGGACAGTGAAACCGGAGCGCAGATCGTGAAATTGCTTCGAGATCTTTCGCAAGACCATTTGGTTATAATGGTAACTCACAATTATGAACAGGTAGAAAAATATGTTACCAGAAAAGTGCGATTGCATGATGGATCATTGATCTTGGACGTATCCGAAAATATGGACACGAATCAGAAGTCAGAAGTATCCGAAAATATGGACACAGAGCAGAAATCGGAGATGTCCGAGAATGTGGACAACAACGAGAAAACGACAGCCGGTAAAAAGTCTGAAAGCAATGAGGAACGACTTCGCGATCGTACCATAGGGCGGATCTTTGTGCGAATGAATGCAGTGAGACAGCCGGAAAAAATCGCATTGTTTATGGGATTTTTCTTAGCTGCTGCTATCGTATCGTTTTTATTTATCGGGCAGTTGCTAATGAATGCAGATGATATTTACACCAAAAAGTATTCAGCAACATCTTTTGCGCGCAAAGACGATAAGCGTATTTCAATTAGACGTAAAGATCAAAAGTTTATGACGAAAAAAGATATTGACCAACTCACCAAAATGAAGCACGTCGTTTCGGTGGATCAGTACGATATTGTGAATGACGTCAATTATTATTTTGAGGAAGGAAAAGATTATAGACAGGAGTACGGCTATAATAGGATGAGTACGAGCAATGAAGGGGGGCTGTACGACTCGCAGAACGTTGAATACGTCAAGAAAGATCAATACATGCGATCATCTTCCTGCTTGAAGAAATCGGATCTCGTAAAGGGCAGTCTGCCAAAGAAGATCGATGAAGTTGTACTGTACGATCGGGGAAAATATAAGGTTGGTGATACGATTACATTTTTCTATACAAGCGATGTGCTTTGGTCATCAACGGAGAATTATATACAGCGGAAGATGAAAGTAAGCGGACTGTTAAAAAATAAGGATAAACAGGTGTACTTTTCGCCGGAGATATGTACAATGCTGCAAAGTACCGTAACCGGTGGCAAAGTATTCTATGAATATGCCTATAATCAACAACTTGGCAAATATCAGGGACAGGCAACATTGTGGCCGATTGTTGGCGATATCGTGAAGAAGGATAACGAACTTTGTGTATCAGGTGCATATGAAGCAGCGGTGTATCGGGCAGAAGATAATGACTTGACTCTTTTAGATCAGTCCGGTTTATTGCATATTGATCAGTATGACAAGGATATGAAAAGCAAGGATGTCAAACAGATCGAGAATGTAGAAACCGGTGAGAAGATAAATGGCTGTGGGGCAAATTTTGCAGAGGTTTCTCAGAATATTTATGAGAAGTATTATCGCACCGAGAGCAGGCAGGCATCGGTATATATTACAAGTTACGCCAAAATGGATCATGTGTTAAAGGCATTGGATAAAGCCGGGTATGAGGCTGTGAGTACACTGCGTTTTGGTGCAGATGAATACGATTCAGATCTGGTACAGGAACGTTTAAGGACGATCGGCATTGCAGTGGCAATACTATTAGTGATGATGGCTGCTGAGATATTGATCTTACGTTCTATATTTAAGATTCAGATCAAAGACCAGAAAATCTTAAAATTCATGGGTATGTCCACAAAATTGATCGGCAAGATCAATTATATGGAGATGCGTCGATACAGTATTACTGCTATTATCGTGGTCGCGGTAGTGATGAATGTAGTTGGAATCTTTGTGCCGGCGCTGCGTGCTATGCTCTATTATTATGAATGGCCCGGGTACCTAGCGTACTTTATGTACAATTATGTGGCTGCGATGGTGATGGTAGCAGCGTTTAATCATTTGTTAAAAGGGAAGGTGAGCGAATGATCAAGATAGAACATTTACAGAAATATTTTAACCGCGGTAAACGAAGTGAGCTTCATGTATTGAATGATATTACATTGGAGCTGCCACAGACAGGTTTGGTATGTATTTTGGGGGAAAGCGGTTCCGGAAAAACCACGTTATTAAATACCGTTGGTGGATTGGATGTGTTTCAGGGAGGAACACTTACTGTAGACGAAACGATATTAAAGAAGTACGAGCCAAAGAAAATTGAGCATTTGCGTTGTGAAAAATTTGGCTATATTTTCCAAAATTATTATTTGCTGCAGGATTACACGGTTGCTTATAATGTAAAGCTTGCACTTAGTCATTATGATCTGACGGATGAGGAAAAAGATGAGAGAGTATCGTATGTATTGGAGCAGCTTGGTATAGGCCGTTACAAAAAGAAGCTGGTATCCAAATTGTCGGGTGGACAGCAGCAGAGGGTATCTATTGCCCGGGCACTTGTGAAATCACCGCAGATCATATTGGCAGATGAGCCGACCGGCAATCTGGACGAGGAAAATACAATACGTACAATGAGTATATTGCGTGCGATTTCCAAGGAATGTCTGGTTATTTTAGTATCACACGAGCGCCGTATTGCTGAGTTTTTTGCGGATCGTATTCTAGAGATCAAGGATGGAGAGATTACAAAAGATTACGATAATCATTCCGGCAGCAGTTATGAACGATCGGACGATGGTAATATTTATTTGCCGGAGCTCACATGTCAGGCCATGCAAAGCGATGAAAATGAAATTGAAGTGTACCAAAATGCGGACAGCAAAGAGGAACCTATTCGATTAAAAATGGCATGGAAAAGTGGGAAACTTTATATTCGGAGTGACATGGCAAGTGATGTGATCTTTGCGGGGGAAGAAGCCGGATGTGAAATCTTTGATGAGCCAAGACCAAAACTGGAGATGGAAGATGTTGAGAACTTCTCATATGAATTATCTCCATTGGAAATGAGTAAAAAATCCGGGTTGTCCTGGAAAGCAACCTGGCGAATGACACTAGAAAATTTGAAGTTGTTGGGGAAAAAGCAGGCATTTATCGTTGTCATCCTTTTAATAACAGCAATCATGCTTTCGCTGACGATATCGGACTTGATCACAGCAGTTACGGTGCATCGGGAAGAGATTGTGAAGGATGATTCACATTATGTACAGGTGGAGATGAAACTGGCTTCTCCGGCAGAAGAATATGCCGTTGGTGATACCATGCAGGAGTGTTATAATAAGGTGCTTTCGAAAGGGAAACGTAAGGATATGATGTTTTACGATGCAGCGCGTGACCTGGTGATACAGGCAGATACGTTATATCAGATGCGGGGGAGCAGCCAGGTGATCCGCGACTTTTCCTATGTGGACATATCGAAAGTTACGAAGAAAGATCTGTTATATGGACGGCTTCCAAAGAAATCGGATGAGATTGTTATCGATAAGCTGGTTGCGGATCGTTTCTTGAAAAGTGACACGGCTATTTCCGGTCAATATGCGTCCGCAAAGGAGTTGTTAGGAGAGACACTTTCTATTAACACATTCAGCAAAGATCTGACGGTAGTTGGCATTAGTGGCAACAACGAGGCGTCCATTTACTGTAGTCAATCAAAGCTGCTTGGAATGGTTGCGAGTTCCTATTCGGTCATGTCATTATCAGAGCTGCAGAAGCTGTATCCGGGTAAGTACGATAATGTAACCTTGCAGGATGATCAGATGCTGGTTCCGCAGTCAAAATATGATCAGATCAAAAGTTATCAGGAATTTCAGGGAAACCAGAAAGAATATCCGGTGCAACAGCTTGGTAACAGTTCCGTGTCTTACGAAGAGGAACCGGTTAGTAATGCAGGAGAAAATTACATTGTAGTGGGTGGATTTGACAATTCCTGTGATGTTGATTATGTTTTGACAGATGCCGCCGGTAAGCAGTTAGCAGACCAGTTGGCAGTGGGAATGCAGAAGATAAAGTATTATGTTGATGATTTGGAGCAGCGGGAAGAACTGGTAAAGCAATTGCAAAGTGAACTGAAACCGTATCAAAAAATGTTTCGGGTCAAAGTGACGATTCCGGCAGAGCAACAAGTGAAAGCCTATCGGAACAAAATGAAAGACAAGACGAGAAGCAAGGCATTGTTTGCAATGATTGCTGTCATCTTGTCTGTGTTGATCATTTATTATACGATCCGCTCCAATGCATCATCACGAATGGAGGAGTTGACGGTGTATCGCCTGCTTGGAATTTCCAAGGCAAGTATTATCCGTTCTTTTATACTTGAAATGCTGCTGATCAATTGCTATACGACACTTCCTGGGGTTGTGGTCACGACAGGGGTTATGAAGTTCGCCGCATCCGTGCCATCCCTTGGAATGAATCTAAGCTTTCCATGGTGGGGCGCGATAACGTTGATAGCGGCAATCATGCTGGTAAATGCAATTGTAAGCGTTATTCCGGTGCACAACATACTGGCAAAGCCGCCTGCGGAGTTAGCTGTTAAGTAACGGTTTCACCGTGCGGTCCGGGATCAGTTGCCGGTAACGGTCGGTGAGTTTGTTGGAGCTGCCGCTGGAGTTTCTGTTGGAGCTGCCATTGGGCTGTCCGTTGGAGCATCTGTTGGAGTTTCTGTTGGTACTGCTGTCGGTACAGTGGTTGGAGCTGCCGTTGGCGTCGCAGTTGGTCCTACAGCATTTGAAGGTACAGTTTTCAGCAATTTTGTAAACCGCTTCATTTCTGAGCGTGCCGATTTGCGGATCAAATCGGAATAAGAGAACAACATAAAACCGCCACAACTGTTTTGTGAGCGTAAGTATAGGAGCTGGCGTTTGAGATTCGTGCGGCTTGTGCCCCACTCTGCGTCCGCTCCTAATTTTGCCTCTCGTTTAGAGATGCCGGCGCGGTAGCCGCCCAGACCGACATATACTTTTACGGATTTTGCGCGTGGTATCGCGAGCCATTTGTTTGTGGTTTCGCGGAAAGGACAAGTCTTTTGACTGAATGTCCAGTAAATCTGTGGGCAGATATAATCAATATATTTGGAAGAACGCATCCATTTTTTGACATCTGCGTAATAATTATTTTTTGCATATAAATTACGGATATTGCCTGCCGGGCTGATGCCAAATACGCAATTATTATCCAATCTATGTACGATGGTTCGAACACGTTTTAACATGTTGGATACGTTGTTTCTGCGCCAAGTTACGATCGAAACTTTTTTCTTGTGTTTCTTTTTGCAGCGCTTTGCGTATGCTTTGTATTCCTTGTAGTCAAATACCTTTTTGTATTTCGCACCCAGATTCGGATAAAAATAATCGTCAAAATGAATGCCGTCTACAGCATAATCGCGCACGATCTCACGGACACCATTGCAAACAAGATTTTGAACATCTTTGGAAGCCGGGTTAAAGTACAGTTTTCCATCCCATTTTAATACATTGCGGCGTTTGGAAGCTTTCTTGGAAACAGCCCATTTTCTGGCAATGGATTTTTTCGGGAGTTTATATACGTTGGTCGTATTGCTGGCAATGCGATAAGGGTTGATCCATGCATGGAAAGCTAAGCCCCGCTTATGTGCCGCGCTGACCGCATAGGAGAGCGGATCGAATCCCGGATGTTTCCCGGCTTTTCCGGATACATAGCGAGACCATGGAAAATAGCTGGACGGATACAAGGCATCGGCAAATGGACGAACATGAACGATCACAGCGTTAAATCCATTTTTTTTGCAGTTATCAAACGTCTTGTTGATGAAATTCTCAAACTGCTTTTTGGTGTAGCGCTTTTCTCCAATATCCTGAAAAGAGATCCATACACCGCGAAATTCACCGGAAGCCGGGGTAAATGTCGTTTTCACAGGCTTTTTTGATCTGGTTGTTTTACCCTGTGCGACTTTGGCGGATCGATTTGTTCGGTCTGTCGGAATGATCTGCGAAACTGCCAGCGCACAGACCAAGATCAGCGCAATGGTCGTAGTGATTGAAGTAACAAACTTTATACCATGAGATGCTTTCGTGGTATGTCTTTTTTGATGAAATGGATTGTGGTAATGCATAATTTCCTCTACACTTTCTTATTTGTTTTGCACAGAAAAGCCGGTGTTTCAGCTTATTTGTACAATGAGATTACAGTGTCAAAAGGTTTGAATCTGGTGTTTGACATCGTAATTACAATGAGTAACTCCTGCGATATTATACTATACTCAAACTTCCCATACCTCAAATCCTCCACAACCACATATTGCTTATTATGTCAATAACTATATGATATTTTGCA
>OIWS01002019.1_pt1 | contig 17827 bp, 15 predicted proteins | sample 1587611 | NCBI WGS metagenome assembly OIWS01 (sample SAMEA3888919, study PRJEB22519) | human gut metagenome | biome: human gut; feature: human-associated habitat; material: faeces | place: Denmark | collected 2010 | reverse complement strand
TGCGGCTCAGCAGGTCCGCAAAGCCCGTGGCCTTGAACAGCACGGACCAGTAGGACACGGTGCCCCGTTCCTCCTCCTGCCGCACCTGGTGGCAGAACAGGTCGTACTGCTTCTCCTCCTCCGCCTGGTTCTGGGTGATCCGGTCCTGGGTGTCCTGGATCTGCACCTCCAGCAGGTCGATCTGCTGGGCAATGATGGCGGCCTGCTGGTCCAGCAGCTCCTTCTGCTCCAGGGCCTTGGCCTTGTCGGACTTGATCTTGTCCAGCTGCTGCTGGATCTCCTGCTTTTTGGCCCGGGTCTCGGCCAGCTGGTCATTGAGACCGGCGCCGTAGGCCGTGTCCACCGGCCGCAGGGCCAGACACAGGGCGGCCATCATGGCCACGGCGCACACCAGGGCAGTCAGTTGTTTCAGTTTGGATTTCATGACGGTCTCCTCTCTTTTTATACCCGCAGGAATTTCCGGATGGCGGTCAGGCTGCCGCCCACGCCCACCAGGATGCCCACGCCGGCGAATACCGCCGCCACCGGGGCCCAGATCTGACGGAAGTCCACCACCCGCAGCAGCTGCATGGTGTCGGAATTGGCGATGCCCTGGGATACGGCGGCATACAGCAGCCACTGGAGCCCGAAGGCCACCGCCGCGCCGATGAGTCCCAGCAGCAGTCCCTCGTATACGAAGGGCCAGCGGATGAACCCGTCCGTGGCGCCCACCATTTTCATGATGGCGATCTCGTCCCGGCGGTCAAAGGTGGTAAGCTTGATGGTGTTGGAAATGATGAACACGGAGATGATCAGCAGAATGGCGATCAGGGCGATGCTGATGACCCCCGCAATGTTGCGCACGGTGATGAAGCCGTTGGAGATATCCTGGTCCGCCCGGACCTTGGCGATCCCCTCCACGCTCTCCAGGCTCTGCACCACCTGGCCCATCCGGTTCAGGTCCGTCAGGTGCATGACATAGCGGTGGCGGAAAATAGAGGGGTCCAGGTCGCTGTACAGGTCGTCCTCGTTATACTGGGCCACATATTCGTCCCGGGCCTCCTGCCGGGAGACGAAGGTGCAGTCTGCCACGCCGGGAATCGCCGCCAGCCGGGACTGGAGCGCCGTTGCCTCGTCGTCCGTCAGGCTCTCGTCCACGAAGGCCACCACGGCGTTCTCCTTCTGCAGGTCCTGCAGGTTGATGTTGGCGTTGTAGGCCACCAGGGAGAAGGTGCCCATGATCAGCAGGCATGCCACGGTGACGCCGACGGCGGCAAAGGACATGAACCCGTGGGACAGCATGTTGCCTGCTCCCTCCCGGAAGAAATACTTGAAATTATGCATGCTCACACCTCGTATCTGCCCACGCCGGTGGCGGCCACCACGCCATGGTCGATCATAATGACCCGCTTGTCAAAATGATTCACCAGGCTCTTTTCATGGGTCACCACCACCACGGTGGTGCCCAGCGCGTTGATGCGCTCCAGCAGAGTCATGATCTCCAGAGAGCGGGCAGGGTCCAGGTTGCCGGTGGGCTCGTCGGCCACGATGGTGCTGGGATTGTTTACCAGCGCCCGGGCAATGGCCACCCGCTGCTGCTCGCCGCCGGACAGCTCATCGGGGAACCGGCGGCCCTTGCCGTCCAGCCCCACCAGGCCCAGCACATAGGGGATGCGGGTCTTGATCTCCCTGGCAGAGGCTCCCACCGCCCGCATAGCCAGACTCAGATTATCGTATACGGTTTTGTTGCCGATCAGGCGGAAATCCTGAAAGATCACGCCGATGGTCCGGCGCATCAGGGGGATCTGCCGCTGGGTGATGTTGCTCATGGAGAAGCCGTTGATCATCACCCGGCCCCGGGAGGGCACCAGCTCGCCGGTCAGGAGCTTGATGATGGTGGACTTGCCGCTGCCGGAGGGGCCCACCAGGAACACGAACTCCCCGTCCTGTATCTCGAAGGAAATTCCGTTTAGGGCGTGGGTGCCGTTATCGTATGTTTTTTCAACGTTTGTCAGTCTGATCATGTGATACCTCGATGTATACTCATACGACGCCCTGTGACAGGCGTCGTCAAAAAGTCCATTTTTTCCTATCGAGTAACATTATAAACAAAAAGTTACAAAATGGCAACAAAAAAAATATTAAATCTTTGTGAATCCAAGCGGTAAAATCTGGAAATTTTGCCAGTCCGGGCCGAAACCCGCCCCGCCTTGACTTCCCGGCCCCACATGGTATAATATAATTGATCATTCAATTATAATCCGGATTTTTTACAGGAGGTACTCCCATGAACGACAAATGTCCCTTCTGCGGAGCGGAGATGACCCCCGGCGTTATCCAGTCCCGCTCCAGCGTTTACTGGTCCCGGGAGGCCGACTCCGTGGCCGCCTTTTCCTTCCTGGACGACGGTGCCTTCCCTCTGGCGGACCAGGGCGGCGCCACCCTCGGCGGCGCCAGCGCCCCGGCATACAACTGCACCCGCTGCAAAAAGATCATCCTGGACTATTCCGTTCGCCACCTGTCCCCCTGATTTTTTCCTTTTTCCTCCATACCCCCTTGCAAAACCCGAACGCTCGTGTTATCATACCCTACGTCAACAGGGGAGCTCGCCGGAGCGGGCTGAGAGTGGGCTGTCATCGCCCTGACCCTTCAACCTGATTTGGATAATGCCAACGTAGGGACATACCGGCGCAGCGCACGAATAACGCATTGCGGATATGCCTTTTACCGGGCATATCCGCATTTTTTGCTGTAAGGAGTGTATTTTTATGCTGGGTATTTGCCTGGACAGCGTCCGCCGCACGGTGCCGCTGGTCCACAACATCACCAATTACGTCACCGTCAACGACGTGGCCAACATCCTGCTGGCCTGCGGCGGCAGCCCCATCATGTCCGACGAGCCGGAGGACGTGGAGGACATCACCTCCATCTGCGGCGGGCTGAACATCAACATCGGCACCCTGAACCAGCGGAGCATCCAGGCCATGTTCCGGGCCGGGGAAAAGGCCGCGTCCCTGGGTCATGTGCTGCTGCTGGACCCCGTAGGCGCGGGTGCCTCCGCCCTGCGGACCAACACCGCCGTGGAGCTGATGGAAAAGCTGCCCTTCACCGTGATTCGCGGCAACATCTCCGAGATCAAGACCCTGGCCCTGGGCAGCGGCAAGACCCGGGGCGTGGACGCCGACGTGTCCGATGCCGTGTCTGACGGAAATCTGGACGCCGCCGTGGCCTTTGTGACGGATTTTGCCCGCCGCAGCCATGCCATTGTGGCCGTCACCGGGGCCATCGACCTGGTCAGCGACGCAGACCGCTGCTTCGTCATCCGCAACGGCCGCCCGGAGATGGGCAAGATCACCGGCACCGGGTGCCAGCTGTCCGGCATGATGACCGCCTTTGTGGCGGCCAATCCGGACCGCCGCCTGGAGGCCGCCGCTGCCGCCGTGTGCGCCATGGGCCTGGCCGGTGAGATCGGCTGGAGCCGTATGGCCCAGGGCGACGGCAACTCCACCTATCGCAATCGCATCATCGACGCCATCTACAACATGGACGGCGCTGCGCTGGATAAGGGGGCCAAGTATGAAGTGCGCTGAACAGGACCTGCTGCTGTACGCCGTTACGGACCGCCACTGGCTCAGCGGCCGGTCCCTGCGGGACGTGGTGGAGGAGAGCCTGCGGGGCGGCGTCACCATGCTGCAGCTGCGGGAAAAGACCCTGGCGGAGCCCTCGTTCCTGGCAGAGGCCCGGGAGCTGCAGGCCCTGTGCCGGGATTATCACGTTCCCTTTATTGTCAACGACAATGTGGATATTGCCCTGGCTATGGACGCCGACGGCGTTCATGTGGGCCAGAGCGACATGGAGGCCCTGGACGTCCGCCGGAAGCTGGGGCCCGATAAGATCATCGGCGTGTCCGCCCAGACGGTGGAGCAGGCTCTGCTGGCGGAAAAGCACGGCGCGGACTATCTGGGCGTGGGGGCCGTGTTCCCCACCGGGTCCAAGGACGACGCCGACGACGTGTCCTACGACACCCTGAAGGCCATCTGCCGGGCCGTGTCCATTCCTGTGGTGGCCATCGGCGGCATCAGCCGGGACAACGTACACAGGCTCTCCGGCAGCGGCATCTGCGGCGTGGCCGTCATCAGCGCCATCTACGGCGCGGCCGATATCCGCCGGGCATCGGAGGACCTGAAGGCCGCCACCCGGGAGATGCTCCAGGCATGATCCGGGCCGCTGTGTTTGACCTGGACGGCGTGGTGCTGGACTCCATGTCCATCTGGAAGGACCTGGGCGCCCGCTACCTGCTGCGCCGGGGACTCACGCCGGAGCCGGGCCTGGGAGAGCTGCTGTTTGCCATGAGCATGGAGCAGGGCGCGGACTATCTCCGGACCCACTATCCCCTGCCGGAGAGCGCCGACGTTCTGGCGGACCTTTCCGCCATGCTGCGGGATTATTACTATAACGAGGTTCCGGAAAAGGACGGAGCCCGGACGGCTCTGGCCTTTCTGCGGGACCGGGGCGTATCCGTCACCGCCGCCACCTCCAGCCCCCGTTCCCATGTGACCCGGGCCCTGGAGCGGCTGGGCCTTCTGCCCTGCTTTGAGGCCATTTACACCACCGGCGAGCTGGGCGTCAGCAAGCACCAGCCGGATATCTATCACCTGGCGGCCCGGGGCACGCCGCCGGACCAGACCCTGGTGGCGGAGGACTCGCTCTATGCCCTGCAAACCGCCGCTGCGGCAGGCTACCGCACCGTGGGCGTATACGACGCCAACGGCGAGGCGGACCAGCAGGCCCTCCGCCGGACGGCGGACGTGTACGTCCCCTCTCTGGCCTCCCTTCCCGCCCACTGGGCGGAGCTGAACGGCTGACCTTAGCTGAAAAATCCTCTGATTTTTCAGCAGTCAAGCGGTGCATTGGGGGCACCACCTTGCATCGCATTATAAAACTGTGCTGTAGAAAAAAGAAAGGACAGATCATCATGAAAACAGCATTGACCATTGCTGGAAGCGATTCCAGCGGAGGCGCCGGGATCCAGGCCGACATCAAGACCATGACCGCCAACGGCGTATTCGCCACCTGCGCGGTCACGGCCCTGACGGCCCAGAACACCACCGGCGTCACAGACATCCTGGAATCCACCCCCCACTTCCTGGCGGAGCAGCTGGACGCCGTGTTCACGGACATCGCCCCCGACGCGGTGAAGATCGGCATGGTCTCCTCGGCAGCGCTGATTGCCGTCATCGCGGAAAAGCTGCGCCGGTATGGCGCGCAGCGCGTGGTGGTGGACCCCGTCATGGTGGCCACCTCCGGCGCAAAGCTCCTGCGGGACGACGCCATCCACGCCCTGACGGCGGAGCTGCTGCCTCTGGCCACGGTACTGACGCCCAACATTCCCGAGGCGGAGATACTCTCCGGCCTCCCCATCACCGACGCCGCCGGCATGGAGGCCGCCGCCCGGACCATCAGTCAGCGGTACGGCTGCGCCGTGCTGTGCAAGGGCGGCCACCAGATCAACGACGCCGACGATCTGCTGTGGCGGGACGGCGGCGGCAAGTGGTTCCGGGGCCGGCGCATCCCCAATCCCAACACCCACGGCACCGGCTGCACCCTGTCCAGCGCCATCGCCGCCAACCTGGCCAAGGGCTATGACCTGGACCAGTCCGTGGAGCGGGCCAAGGCGTATATCTCCGGGGCGCTGGCCGCCATGCTGGACCTGGGCAAGGGCTCCGGCCCCATGAACCACATGTTTGACCTGAAGGGAGGGTTCGCGGAATGAAAAAGACCTCCACCTTTCAGAACGCCCTGATCTGGTTCGGGGCAGGCGTCTCCCTGGCCGAGATCCTTACCGGCACGGCCTTCGCCCCTCTGGGCATGGGGAAGGGCCTGCTGGCCATCCTCATCGGCCATGTCATCGGCTGCGGCATGATGCTGCTGGCGGGTCTCATCGGCGGCCGCACCGGCCGCAGCGCCATGGAGACCGTGAAAATGAGCTTCGGCCAGAAGGGCGGCCTGCTGTTCGCTCTGCTGAACGTGCTGCAGCTGGTGGGCTGGACCGCCATCATGATCTATGACGGGGCCCTGGCCATCGGCGGCATTTTCGACGTTGGCCGTTGGGTCTGGTGCCTGGTCATCGGCGCATTGATCCTGCTGTGGATCGTGGTGGGCATCACCGACCTGGGCTGGATCAACAAGATCACCATGGCCGCCCTGTTCGTGCTGACCCTGGTGCTGTGCAAGGTGATCTTCTTCTCCGGCAGCGCCATGGCCGCCCCCTCCGGCGAGGGCCTGACCTTCGGCGCGGCGGTGGAGCTGGCGGTGGCCATGCCCCTGTCCTGGCTGCCCCTGATCAGCGACTATACCCGCCAGGCCCAGAAGCCCGTCCGGGCCACGGCAGCCAGCGTGGTCACCTACGGTCTGGTATCCTGCTGGATGTACGTCATCGGCATGGGCGCGGCCATCTTCACCGGCGAGTATGACATCGCCGTCATCATGGTCAAGGCCGGCCTGGGCATTGCCGCCCTGGTGATCCTGGTGTTCTCCACCGTCACCACCACGTTCCTGGACGCCTGGTCCGCCGGCATCTCCGCCGAGTCCCTGTCCAGGAAGGTCAGCGGCAAGACGGTGGCCATCATCACCACTGTGGTGGGCGTGGCCGGGGCCATCCTGTTCCCCATGGACGATATCACCGGCTTTCTGTACCTGATCGGCTCCGTGTTCGCCCCCATGATCGCCGTGCAGATTGCCGACCACTTCCTGCTGCACCGGGACCGCTTCGCCGTGGCCGCCGACGCCCGGAACCTGGTGATCTGGCTCATGGGCTTTGTGGCCTATCGCCTGCTGATGGGGGTGGACACCCCCGTGGGCTACACCCTGCCGGACATGGTCCTGACCATCCTTCTGTGCGTCATCGCGGAGAAGCTGAAGCCCTCCGTGAAGCAGTAACCCCCCAATAAAAAATGAGAGGCTCGGCCGTGTGCTGATAAGACAGTAATTTAAGAAAATTACAAAATCGGCATCTGCTAAGCAGGATTGGACAACAAAACAGGCGGCACCCAGCTTCGGTTGGGTGCTGCCTGTTTTTACATCTAAGGGTTGAGAATCACCTGTTTTTTGCGCTGAAAAGCAAGGATAGCGAAAAGGGTAAAATAGTTATCGCCTCTGTGCGGTTCTTTTGCGAAACAGCGAATCGCTGTATAGTGCATACGGTTCGCTTGAGAGTGCGTATATTTGCGATCGTGCAAAATACCCCACAAAGCCGCAAAGTCGATAGGTGGGTATTTCGATGCAGAGTATGTTCGGCATCATAAAAACCGTCAAATCAGTTTGCGCTTATAGGAAAGCTATGCTCTAACGTGATAAATTTCATAAAATCTATTGAAAGTGTTCATAGTCCTGCGTTACAATATGTGTACACACTTCGTTGTAACGAAAGGGATGAAGCTGATGGCTGATACATATATCAAGTATAACGACCACTCAATAAGCTCCGCATTCAAAGATCATTACATTGTTCCTGATTATCAAAGAGAATATGTTTGGACTGATGAACAGGTTGAGCAGTTGATGGCAGATTTATTAGATGCCTATAACACTGATAATAAAAAAGCGTATTTCCTTGGCACTATAGTAACTTATGATTCCGGCAGCCAGTTTGAATTGATTGATGGACAACAACGCCTTACCACATTTTTTGTTTTGTTATGTGCAATCAAAATATTTTATGTGAACTGTGGTGAGCAAACCAGCGTTATTGAGAATTTAATTTATAGCCCAACTATGAATAGCGAAGGCGATGTGATTAACTTATATCATCTCCAACTCCAATATGAAGATGCTGGTAACTGTTTGGAGTTGATTGAAAAGGGGCAGGAACGACCGAACTATCTAACGCAATCTGGCGAAAGGCTCTTCGACGCTTTCCAAACGATACAAGATTTTTTGAGTGAGCGATTCCCCGATATAGCCAGCTTGAAAAAATTTGTAGTTTTTCTGTTGAATAAAACAAGTTTCATTCGCATCGAAACCTACGATATCTCAGATGCACTAAAAATTTTTGAGACAATTAACCAGCGGGGCAAGGGACTCGACCCTATGGATTTGCTTAAGAATATGGTGTTTCGTCAAGTTGATAGAAGCAAATTCAAAGAATTGAATATGAACTGGAAATCCATTACGCGCTCGCTCGAAAAAATAGATGAGAAACCGCTTCGTTTCCTCCGCTATTTTATCATGGCTAATTATGATACTTCCAGTGAGAAAGATGGGATTCTTCGTGAAGATCAGATATATACTTGGCTGAGCAATAACAACGCCCAATGTCGCTACGAAGAAGCTCCGTTCCAATTCGTTCAGAAAATGGCACAAAACGTTGAATTGTATGTTAAGTGCAGAATGCCCGACGATAAGTCCGAGGGAAATGTGCATTTGAAAAACATTCCGCTGTTAGCGGGAAAATCTTATAAGCTGCATCTTATGTTGCTGCTTGCCGCATCTAATATGAATCCGGATGCACTTGCCAGCTTCAAGGCAATTCTTGAATCTGTAGTTTATTACACCGTCATTGACAAAATTGCTACTAATGTCACTGAGCGAACCTTTGCTTCATGGTGTAAAGACATTCGAAACATTGTCACGATTGAAGATTTGGATCGTTTTGTAAAAGACACTCTAATCCCTACAGTGAACGATTGGAAACTGGATAACAAGTCAAATTTTCTTCGTCTTGGCTTGAATAGTATGCAGCAGTATCGAATAAAGTTTATTCTTGGCAAAATTACTGCGTATGTGGATGCACTGAGATTAGGAAAAACAACTGTAGATGATTTGACCTCTTATACGCAGACTGCGGTAGAAATTGAACATATTATGCCGCAGACCTGTGCGGATAAAGAATTATATGGCATGAACGATGAGGATTTTTCAGTTTATATCAACCGGCTTGGAAATCTCACTTTGCTTGAAAACAGTATCAACAAATCTATCCATAATGATGTTTATGCAAACAAATCTAAAGCATATAAGCAATCGAAATTTTATCTCACATCTTCGCTTTCTGAACTGGTGAATCAAGGGCACGATACCGCAATTAACCGAACCAATTCTCTGCTATTTGCTTGGTCTGATTGGAATAAGCGGTCTATAGAAGAGCGCCAAGAAATGCTATATCGCTTAAGCGAAATGATTTGGGAAATGTCGTAAGCTGCGAAGCATGCTTATTTCCACTGGAACGTCACCATGCCATAGACATAGATGAACAGGATGGCCACGGGGACCACATACTGAAACATCGGCTTCATCCATTGCCGCACCTTCAGGCCCCGGCCGGCGTTGGCCTCCAGCAGGAAGCTGTCCCATCCCCAGCCGAACCGGTTGCAGCAGAACAGGGCAAACACCAGGGACCCCAGGGGCAGAATGTTGTTGGACACCAGGAAATCCCACAGGTCCAGCCAGGAGGTGCCCTCTGCGAAGGGCTGGAAGTGCAGCACGCTGTAGCCCAGGGCCGTGGTCAGCGCCACCAGGAAGATGCACCCCCCGCAGACCAGGCACCCCACCGGGCGGCTCCATCCGGTAAGATCCCGCACCATGGCCAGTATCTCCTCGCACACCGCCAGCACTGTGGACAGGGCCGCAAACACCATAAACAGGAAGAACAGGGTTCCCCACCAGCGGCCGCCATTCATGTGGTTGAACACGGTGGCCATGGTGTCAAACAGCAGGCTGGGGCCGGCGTTGACCTCCACCCCATAGGTAAAGCAGGCCGGGAACATGATCAGCCCCGCCACGATGGCCACAAAGGTATCCAGCAGAATGATGTTCACCGACTCCCCCATCAGGGACCTCTCCTTGCCGATGTAGCTGCCGAAAATGGCCATGGCCCCCATGCCCACCGACAGGGTGAAGAATGCCTGGTTCATGGCGCCCACCACCACGCTGCCGGTGATCCTGGACAGGTCCGGCACCAGATAAAACCGCAGGCCCTCCGCCGCGCCGTCCAGGGTGAAGCTGTGAACGGCCAGCACCAGCATCAGCAGTAAAAGCAGCAGCATCATGTATTTGGTGACCCGCTCCAGGCCGCTCTGCAGGCCGAAGCACAAAACGCCGAAGGCCATCGCCACCGTCACCGCCAGATAGGTCACGTTGACGCCCGGGTCCGCGATCATTGCGGAAAACCCCAGATTCTGGCTGTTTCCCGTGAGAAACTGCACGAAATAGTACACGATCCATCCGGTGACCACCGTGTAAAACGCCATCAGGGCGATGCTGCCGAATAAGGACACATACCCATGGATGTGCCATTTCTGACCCTTTTTCTCCAGCTTCTGATACATGTGGATGGGGCTGGTCTGGGCCGCCCGGCCCACGCAGAACTCCATGGTCATGATAGGCAGCCCCAGCACCACCAGGCACAGCACATACAACAGCACAAAGCCGCCCCCGCCGTACTGGCCGCACATCCACGGGAATTTCCACACATTGCCGCAGCCGATGGCGCACCCGGCGGACAGCAGGATGAACCCCAGCCGGGACCCCAGCTTCTCGCGTTCCATATCGTCTCTCCTTCTGCATTTTTATTCACATTGGTGTGGAGTTATCCTATCAAATATTCCGCTTTGCGTCAAGAAATGATTAAATTTTCACAATGCTTTCCCTGCTTCCCTTTTCCGGGATGCCTGACAAGTCTGAATTAACTGCACCGAAAAATTGCAAATACGCTCCCAAATTGGCTATTTAAGCCAATTTTGGAGCGTATTTGTTCATTATTGTGGATTATTGATCGGTTTTTGGTTTGGCCGGAGGAGTTGATTCCGGAATTTCCTGAAGATAGCCGGAATCCACAAGGGCCTGAAGAAAATTACCGAAGGATGGAGCAATTATCTCAGTCGTTGTTTCGTATCGTTCTGCGGCGTCATTTATGATTGATTCAGTGGATAATCCGGATTTAATTTGCGAGAAAAAGTATGCCCCAGTTTCGTTCAGCCCTTTGACATACGGTACCCTGCCGCGAGCGGGTCCGGTTGCCACCAGGAATTGTTCATCGCAGATTTCTGCAAGAACTACTCCGTGAATAACGGTATATTTCATAGTTTTTCACCATTTCTATCACTTTTTTGCCGGATTCATCGCAGGGTCAGACAGGGCTGCCGCCAGGGTATCTCTGCACAATTGGGCAGATTGGATATCTCCGCGGTTTTTCAGAAGCCAGACCGGGCTTTTCAACATATTTTCAGCGATTTTACAGGCAGATTTCACTTCCTGCTCCGTATTGCAGTCAAAAAGGAACTGGGAAAAGACTTTTCCAGCGGATTCGTGAACGGTCAGACGTGTGATTTCGTTGGAATCAGACTGTTCCAAGACAATAATTCCGCCTAATTTAGCGGTCAGACGTTGAGACATGTTTTCTTTGCCTGCCCAGGGAGAAGTTGTGACGAATACTTCGTCATTTTCTATATATACAATGGGTTTATCCCCATTTATGATCTGAATTTCATCGGGACAGAGGAGTTTCCAGAGACAATAGTGGGTGGACTTGCCGGTGCCGCTGGGGGCGGTGACCAGCCAGGCCAGGTCCTTCCAGATAAAGGAAACCGCGTGGAACACGATGCGGTCGAAAACCGTGATGGCAGAGGAGATGGCGGGGCAGAGTTCCATATATTCCACATAATACGCGGCGGAATCCGGCGGGTAAATTCTGGAAGCTGTCTGAAGCCGCCGGGGGGAAATTTCCACGGCGGGAATGTCCCGGTCATTGGCGGGACAAGGCGGGATAAGGGGGGATGTCCCGGTATTTTTTTCCAGGTAGGGAGAAAAATACGGATAGTATTCATCGTATTGGGTGGTGACGTCCACAGGAACGCCGGCCAGGTTGAGACGAAATTTCATAAGCGTTATTTTTGGGGGGTGTGGGTGGTTGGGGTGGTTGGGGCCCTCTCAGTCACCTTCGGTGACAGCTCTCCCAGAGGGAGAGCCAAGTCCGTAGGGGGCGGGGATTCGGATGAGGACGCGGATTCCAGCCGAACGCATAAGGAACGTGCATTCGGCAGACCCGGCGGTTGATGCCGGGCCCACGTCGGCCCTGCGGGCCTCCTCGGAATGACATGGCAAGGGGTGGCCGATAATTGACGGCGGGGCACATGGGCCCCGCCCTACAGGAGATGGAGGCGGGCGGGGTATAACCCCGCCCCTACGGGGGGTGACGAGAGATTTCCGGCGGGGGGATGGGATGCCATCCCCCCGCTTGGGGTTTTTGCTCAGCTTGGGGTTTGCTCAGCCGATGATGTTGCCGGAGCGATCCACAACGACCTTGCGACCATCGGGAAGAGTCACGGAATAGAGATCATCGCCAACGCGGTAGATGTCCCAGCCGCTGGGGAGCTGCTCCTCCGGCCCCACAAGGGTCTCGCGCAGCTCAGGAGGGATAAAAGTTTCGTTCATGGTTTTCTCCTTTCCTCACTCCCAAATGGTGCGTGTGTTGTAATGCAGGGTGTGGGTGACGCCGTGGACTTCGGTGCCGTCCAGGGTGATCCAATAGGGGGTGACCTCCAGGTCGCCGGTGCCGGAGAGGCTCTTATCAGCCAGCATGAGCTTGGCGTCACGGGCCGCGCCGAACAGGTTGGCGGGAGTCTTGAAGATCCGATAACGGCTGGCGTAGGAAGCGTCAACCTTCTGGTCACCAACGATGAAGCCGGAGGCCTGATAGTTGGCGGGGTTATCCACGGCAGAGATCAGGGTGACGCCACGGAGACGGAACAGGCCGATGCGGCTGTAATTCAGGTCCAGATAGGAGTCGCTGACGTACTTGGCGTAGATGGTGGTGTCCTGGGTGACCTGGTCCAGGTCAGCGGGGGTGGTGTAAGCCTGGTCGGCAAACCAACCGGCAAAGACCTTGCCGGCGGGGGCCTGGTAGGCCACCTGGTCACGGATGCCGGTACCGGCGGAAACGGTAAGCTCGTAGGTCTTGGCCGCATCCACCACGGTGACGGTGACGTTCTCCACGGTAGGCACATCGGCAGTGATGGGCGTACCGTCGGCGCAGTAGGAGGCCAGAGTCAGCAGCTGGGTCTCAGCAGAGACGGAGGCCGCTTCATAGCCAACGTTATCAGACTTTTCACTGTAGTTCAGTCTGCTGGAGCCCTCGCCCTGATACTTAACGGTGCGGGCGGTGGCGGAGGTGACTTTCACGCCATCGAGGGTAATCCAATAGGGACTGTAGGTGTTCTCAGCATTCACAATTTTCCAGACTCCCTGCTCAACACCGTAGCAGACCATATAGCCCTTGTCATAGCCCTTGACTGCATTGCTGACATTATAGGTGCGGGTGTTGCCGTCCTTCTGCTTGAGAACGATCTGTTCAAAAGCGGCAGACTGGCCGCTGGTCAGCTGGACGACCTTCGTGGTATTATCCTGATAGGTGAGGGTCCGCTGGTCGGCCACGGTTTTAGCGCTGTTCAGCATGAAGCCCACCTGCTTATAATACTCGCGGTCAATACCGGAAACCATGTAGAAGCCAATGACATCCAGCTTGCCGTTGGTGTTATGCTCCCAGCAGGACAGGGTCACGGGTTTCAGGTACGCGTCGGGCACCTCCCAGATATAGTAGGTAGCGCCAGCCTGGGGGACAAAGCTGAGGCCGGTTTCGCCATCGGCGAAGGGATAGGCAGTGGTGCAGTCGGCATCCTTGAATGCGCCGCCGTAGAGGAAGCCGCCTTCGGTGACGGCAGAGCCGTCCGCCTTCTTATTGACCTTGTCGGTGAGGTTGAAGCTCTGGCTGACGGGGTAGGTGTCGATCTCGCCCACCTGCTGAGCATTGCCGCTCTTGTCCATGCGGACGTGGACCACGTTGAAGGTCTGGTAGTAGGCAAACCAGACGTGCTGGTTGGAGTTGGCGGCGGTGAGGGTCACATCCACGGAGTTGCCCTTGGTCAGGTTGCTATCGTTGAGAATATAGCTCCCGAAATAGTTGTAATTGGCCACATTCTCATAGGAAACCGTGTAGGAGTTGTTGTACTTGAGGCCAGTGGAGCCGTCCGCCTCGAAGTAAGCAGCGGTCTTGACCTGCTTGGCCAGGGCGGGGGATCCCACCACAGTGCCGTTTTCGTTGATGGGCTGGCCCTGGTCATTGACCAGATAGTAGTGGACCAGGATGTTGCCGCCGCCCACGGTGACCTGGGGAACCGGGAAGGTGCCCACGGTATCCACACCCAGGTAGTTCTTATAGCTGAAGGTGGCGCTTTCATTGGCATCCAACACCTCACCGGTGGAGGGATTGCAACCCTCCTTAACGGTGACCTTGTACTTCATGATGGGGTTGTCACCCTCGCGGACGTTGCCGACCGTCCAGTTGATCCGGCGATTGGTGGTATCATAGGTGGCGCTGCCCTGGCTGATATAGACGTCCGCCTTACCGGCGTCATAGACCGCCTTGTCGGTGGTGATGACAGGGGCGGCACCGGAGAAGCTCAGCTGGACCTCTTTACCCATGGTATCGGCCACGGAGCCATTGGAGGCGGCGATGGCGATGCTGCCGGCGATGGTAGTGAAGGCGGCGGTGAGCTTAGAAGCAATGTCCGACTCATTTTTGTCGATAGCGAAAAAACCCGTGCTGGGGTTTGTCGCACAATTTTTCAGAATGGTCTCACCCTCGGTACTAGCCTGGAGAGCCACAGAATAGACCGTTATGCCGTCTTGCAGAGCCTGGCCAGCCTCCCAAACGGTTGCATAAGAGTGGTTTATACTCTGCGCCCGATTTAGTGTCCTTGTTTCACCGTGTTCGCACGTTAATGTCAGGTCGATACGGCCATCAGTTTCCGCTCTACCATTACCAGCCTGGTTTTTATAGTCACAACCCGTGACCACCACTGTGTTCTCGTCATAGCTGTAATTGTGGGAATAATTCTGCCCATAATAATTATAGCAAGTTCCCGTTGCTGTTCCGCTTACACGATAGCTGGCGGTGGGGACACCATCGCTGAGCAAAACAATGCTCTTATTTCCTCCCTTAGAGGCCGAAGAATTCAGCAGATCGCGAGCGGTCTTGATACCAAGCTGCGTAAACGTGCCGCCGTCATATTTGTCGGTGGCTTTTTTAATGTTATTGATATACGTTTTCAGTTCTGCCTTGTCGGCCCATGTATAGAAGCCGGTCTGGTCAACCTTCAGGTTGAACACGACAACCGCAATACGGGTGGTACTATCCTCCGTCAGCAACTTGTCGATGAAGGCATTCGCCGCCGCCTTGGTCTGAACCATGCGGTCATTTTTTTCGCCGTTCTCCTCATACATACTGTTGGAGTTGTCGATAACCAGGACCACGTCGGAGGTGGTCTTGTAGTTCCTGCCCTGGATGCCCAGGGTGACCTCCCAGAGGTTCTCCTGACCTTCCACGGCCTTGGCGTCCTTGTCCAGCTTGATGGAGCCCTCAGCGGGCCACACGGGCTGGGTGGACTCCGTGCCGCCGCCGGTCTCCTCGCCTTCGGCAAACGATGGCAGGGCCACCAGAGACAGGGCCATGACCAGCGCCAGCACGAGTGCCAACGCCTGTTTCCATGTTTTCATTTTCTCATTCCTCCCATTTCGTTTATTTTGGGGGCCGGGCGGCCCCAATTGACTTGGGTTTTGCAGGGATAATTCTGGATGGTATCCATTGTACACCATTCCGATATCGTTTGCAAGAGGTTTTGGGACTTGTTTGCAATATTTTTACGCTCGCTTGGCATTATATCACAAAGGGGTGTCGAATGCAAGTGTATTCTGGGGAAACCGGGGTGGACGGAGGGGGGCGGGGGTGGTATAATAAGGGGGATAACCAACAGATGAGGAGGGTTCTGACCATGAACGAGAAGAAGCAGAGCGGGTATCCCCAGGAGGACCCCAGGGCGGAGCTGGAGCGGCTGATGCAGGATAAGCCGCTGAAAAGGCCGGGGGGCAAGGACCGGAAGGAGCCGCCCATCATGGCGGTGTATGCCGCGCCGGTGATCAAGGAAGAGAAATGAGCGGGTTCCGGCTTACGAGCTGCGTGTGGGAGCTGACGCTGGCGTGCTGCTTCGGATGCAGGTACTGCGGGTCCGCCGGGGGGCGGGCCAGGGCCGACGAGCTGTCCACGGCGGAGTGCCTGGACACGGCGGACCAGCTGGCAGAGCTGGGGTGCCGGAGGGTGTCGCTGATCGGGGGCGAGGTGTTCCTGCGGCGGGACTGGGCGCAGATCGCCGGGCGGCTCACCGGCCGGGGCGCGGCGGTGGCGGTGATCACCAACGGGTACCTGATGTCGCCGGAGGTGCTGGCGCAGCTGCGGGAGGCCGGTGTGGAGTCCGTGGCAGTGTCCATCGACGGGCCGGAGGACGTACACGATGCCGGACGGCAGGCGGGCAGCTTCCGCCGGGCCATGGACGCCGTGGGGGCGCTGGTGGAGGCCGGCATCCCGGCGTCGGTGATCTCCACCCTGCGCAGGGACTGCGTGGGGCGGCTGGAGGAGCTGTACCGGGTGCTGGAGGGCTCCGGCATCGCCGCATGGCAATTGCAGGCGTGCTCGCCTATGGGCAACGCCGCCCGGGGGCTGGACTGGCGCATGGACCCGACGGAGGTGATCCGCTTCGTGGAGAGCCACCGGGACCGCGCGCCGTTTATGCTGGGCGCGGCTGACAACGTGGGCTACTTTACAGAGGAGGAGCAGGGCCTGCGGGGCACCGACGGGGCCTGCTTCCAGGGGTGCCGGGCGGGAATCTCCGCCATAGGCATCGACAGTGTGGGAAACATACGGGGGTGCGAGTCTATGTACGATGAGCGGTTCATCGAGGGAAATCTGCGGCAGCGGCGGCTGCGGGACATCTGGGAGGACCCGGAGGCGTTTGCGTATAACCGGCGGTTCACCCCGGAGCTGCTGACCGGAGACTGCGCCCGGTGCCGGATGGGGCCGTGGTGCGCCGGAGGGTGCCGGTCGTATAACTATTTCGTCCACGGGAAGCTGTATGAGGCGCCGGTGTGCGCCGGAGGCGCCAAATGAGCGCCGGGGCGGCAGCCGTGGGGCTGCGGCTGCGGCAGGAGCGGCTGAAGCGGGGCTGGAGCCAGGAGGGCCTGTGCCGGGGCATCTGCGCGGCGTCGTATCTGTCCAAGATCGAGCAGGGCCGGGTCCAGGCCGCGCCGGAGCTGCTGGCGCTGCTGATGAAGCGGCTGGACCTGCCCTGGTACGGCGAGAATCTGCCGGAGCTGGAGGGGCTGGTGGAGAGGCGGTACGCGCAGCTGCTGGACGGAGAGCAGGAGGCGTTTCAGGACAGCCGGGCGGCGTTCTCCCAGGCGCTGGAGACCATCCTGTCCAGTCCCCTGGCGGCGGACGGCCTGGTGCTGGACGCCGTGGACCGGCAGGACCCGTCGGACATCCCGGCGGCGCTGGAGCCGTATCTGGACCGGCGGCAGCTGGCGCTGCTGCGGATCGTACAGGACCGGGAGCCGGAGGCGGTGCGGCTGCTGCCGGAGGCGTACTGCTTTCTGATGGCGGGCATTGCCGGGTATGAGCAGGGCGGCGACTATACCGGGGCCATGGCCTATCTGCGGCAGGGCTGCGACCTGGCGGCCCGGGACGGCCGGGTGCGGCTGATGCTGGAATGCCGGCTGATTATGGGCAGCGTATGCTGCAACCAGCTGGACCTGGACGGTATGGAGGAGCACTATCGGGCGGCGGAGCGCATGGCCCGGGCCCTGGGACGGCAGGAGGACCTGCGGGCCATGGCCTATAACCGGGCCGCCACCCAGGTGGAGTGCGGCCGGTATCAGGAGGCGTATGGGTATTTTTCCGCCCTGGAGCGGCCCCGGGTCATGGAGCTGCACAAGCTGGCGGTGTGCTGCGAGGGGCTGGGCCGGA
>OIWS01002018.1_pt1 | contig 17835 bp, 17 predicted proteins | sample 1587611 | NCBI WGS metagenome assembly OIWS01 (sample SAMEA3888919, study PRJEB22519) | human gut metagenome | biome: human gut; feature: human-associated habitat; material: faeces | place: Denmark | collected 2010 | reverse complement strand
TAATGTTGAAACAACACTCACATTAAATGCTGATGGTACCTATTTGTTGATACAGTCATACAATGAAAAGTAGAACAAACAGGAAAGGTTAAGAGGAACTTTCCAAGTGCTTGACTACAACATCCTGATGCTTGTTCGTCCTTCAAGCGGTGACAACATCTTTTATAAGGTGAGGGATGGCAACTGTATTATTCTGATAGACTCGGTTGGCAATGAACCAGAAGGTGAAACCGCCAGGTTCTATGTGTTGAAAAAGAGAAAGTAAAAAACAACGTTACAAATAAAAATCCGTGGATAGGTTAATTTCTTATCCACGGATTTCTATTAGTAGGAAGTAAAAATTTGAACACAGCTAATCTCAACTATCTAATAATAGTGGGAGTCAATAAACTGCTTTTTTGAGAAAAATCTCTCTCTTTGTATTTTTTTATTTCACATCCTTCTTTTATTAAAATACTATCACCACTAAACAAAATAGCTTCATTAAATGAGCTCATATTTAAATTAGAACGCATACAATGAAGCACATGTTTTTTTAAATCATACCAATAGTAGTATCCTTCTTTGAAAAAAATAGCTCCATCGATATCCGATGACACATCTCTGCTTGTTGTATATTTATGAGTTATAATTTTATTAAATCGCTTATCTAAATATGACAATGTTATATACCTGTAGCTTGAAGAACCCGTAAGGAAAAATACATAATCAGTGCCAAATAAAATTTTTGGTACAGACTGTTGCTTTGTCTTGCTATTTAAATAGTAATCAAGAGTATCAATATAATTTGTAATACTTACCTGAAGTGAATAGGAGTTATCTTCTGCAGGTACAAGTTTAACAAATATGCCATTTTTTGCAAATACACTCTTAAATCCTACCTTATTAATGACATCAATGCTTACATTTGTTTCTTTGGCTACCTTATTAGAATCAGAACACCCTAATATCAGTAACAGCAATATTATCATAACACCTCGGTAAAAAAATACCGAAGCGTTAACTATTAAAGATATAAATATAATTACAATCCTCTTCATTTTGGATTCTTTATGTAAAGTTTAAATGTTGTCTATCAGATATATCCTCTTGTCATCAATTTGTATGTCAATATTCCAATAGTCTCAACACTTATAATAACAAAATTAAGCCCCAAAGAAATAAAAATCTTCTTACTGGTAGCCCTAACATTCAATAGTATTCTCTTTATAATTACATAAAGCAACATTATTAAAGACATTAAGAATGAAGTTATAACAAACGAAATACATCCTTTAATGAAAATGATACGAGAAGGATCGCTATGATATATTTCCATAACATCGTCTTTACTTCCTATTGAAAAATAAGATAGAAAGATTATTATAGGAAATTCAATCAAAGCAAACACTATAGTCGTTATCCAACTGTTATTTTTTAGTGCCGTTTTCATTAAATACATGAAATCCGTTTATTTTATAAAAATTAGTACCATTGGGGGTGGTAGAGGGTATTTGGCTTTTCCACGACGTTGCTATATTCCCTCTCATACCTCTGTTGTCCTCTAATCACTTTTATTAGAGACTCTATATTATCTACGACAACCAACTGGTCACGATTTGTGACCAGTTCGCCGTTTTCTGTCTTTTCCGTTATGTTTGCCATATTTCTATCTTTATTTTTGAGATCACAAATTGTGACCTTAAACGTATTGTTGTTATATTGCGTACAAAGGTAGTGCTTTTAGCCTTTAAACTACTATCACACAACCCCTTCTTTGAAAAGAACGTAAAATCAATAGTATTATTGCGATTATTGTGCGTTTTATGTCTTTACAGTATCTTTTGCTATATCTTGACTCCACTCCTTGAAAAACGCAAAACGAAAGCCTTCTGGAAAGAGTATGATGCCTGACGCTTCCTGAAGGACTTTAAAGATATCATTCAAAATGCTGACGATTTTGGGCAGGCGATTTTCTGGCTTCTCAAAATACAATATGATATAGAGCAGATAGAAGAACTCTGCAAAGGTCAGAATGCCTCTTCGCCATAAGTCTGTGACGCACCCTCATAAAACTTTGAGAGAGCTTTGGAGCGCTTCTTCAAAGAGCAAGCACTTTCTTACTGATAACTTTTGCTTTATTCGAAGCTCTTACTATAATATGATGCTTGACTAAAGCATCTAATAGTAAATTTTGATCAAACCAAGCATTAAAGTTTTCCAAAAAAGGAAAAGAAACTAAAGCATAAACAACTTTTTCTTCAGGCAAAATGCACTTAGCTCGAAAATATTCTACAGTCTGCACAATTTGATAAACCATTTTCTCTGGATAGTTATTCCTGAGATCACGTGCTTTAAATATATCTTTTGCATATTTCATTTCTACAAATAACTCCCAATTGTCTTTCTCTTCATACTCTGGAAAAACGACACATTCACATTGTTTTGAAAAATTACCTTTCTTTATCGGAAGGGCATTTTCGGGAAATTTATCACAACTAACTACAAGACAGCATGGATTATTCAATATCACAGCTTTTCTCCCTAAATCATAATCGGTAAAAGATATCCCGCCATTATTTTCATCCTTCCAATCCACAATATACAAAGTCTCACCTTGGAGTGTCTGCAGATAGTCTTTATGATGTGGCAAAGCCGCTAACAATTCTTGTTTCATGACTCGAAAATATTAAGATAAGGCAACATCAAATAATAATCATCCAACATATCATTCATCACATCATTGAAATAATGCTTGCCCACAATTCTCAACTTTGGATCTTTTATATCTACCAATTTACCAGCCTCTATCTGCCATACACTCACCCAATCTGGAGAAATAGCTGAATTCTTGCAATCCAATTCTTGACGGATATTTTCCGGAATAGCATCAGCAACACTGGCAAGTAGCATACAATTATTCACTGCATGCAATATATAAGGACTATGGGTTGTCACAACCAGACGATGCTTTCTGCCATGATTGATGGTTCTAAACAGATAATACATCAAATCACGCTGCGTTGTTGGAAATAGATTTTGCTCAGGTTCTTCTATCACAAATTGTGTATGGGTATATATTTTTCCACTTACGATACCTGCCAATCTCTCCTTTAAACTATTATCTTTCAATGCCACCTCATCTATAAGATGCTTGATTTTCTCAATTTCTTCAAAAGAATAAGGCTTGTTTTCTTTATATATTCCCTCTGCCAAGAAGTCTATGAGAGTCAACAAAGGCACAATGCTCTGCAAGCCACTGGAAGCAGCCTCCAATGCCACCTCACATCCATCTTCCAATTTAATTCTGTTATTAATACCATCCTGTGAATAGAAATCCATACCAAGATTTAAAAGCGACAACTTGTGTGTAGATGAATATTTCTTTCTTGCTTCTTGCCAACTCAATAAGAAATCCATCAGGTTATCGTCATTCTCTGCATATTTTTGGAGATTGGGAACTACAGATACAAAGTTTCGTTCCGCTGGTATATATATAACCTTCGGATTTATGACCTTCGATTTAGGATATAAGAAAATTTCCTTATCCGTTAGATGCTCTACAGAATCATACTCCCATCCTGGATCAGGAAAAGTCTTATCTGAAGGAAGATTGTATGCATAGGCGATGTTCTCTCCTAAATAACAAATCATAGAGTCCTCCCCAAAATAGGACTGAAGATGGTGATAAGCTTGTAAACGGGCAAAAGCTTCCTTTCCTTTACCAAAAAACATTTCTTCATTGTGAACTTTTTTTTCCAACCAAGAACAGAAACTTATTATTTTGGCAATGGTACTTTTTCCACTACTTTGCTGACCAATAAAAACATTAACCTTATTAAGTTTTATATCAACATCTTTAATGGGGCCTATATTTTTTATTATCAATCGAGACATAAACAAATGATTTTATAAAAATTTGACGGATAGTATCATCATGATTAAACGTTTAATTTTTGCGAAATTACGGCTTTTTATTTAAACTGCCAAAGATTTCAAGGGATTTAACTATTTTTTTCGACTCCCCTGCCCCCTCTTCGAAAGAGGGGTTTGTCCAACCACCCCGTCACTCCTTCATAAGGAGGGCTCCACTGCTTTTTCCATGCCCTTTTTCTCTTTGAGAAAGTTGGCTGCACTCGACAAAGTTCAAGCAAGCTTGGCTTTGCTCTCAATAGCTTAAAAAAGGCGGTATCTTTCATTGATAGATACCGCCTTTTTGCTGTTTGATTCGTCTGTTACCAGGCAACGCTCATACCCACAGCGATGCTGGCATTGGAACTGAGAGGAATGAACTCCTTACTGGTCTTACCCAAGATGTGATCCATACCGATGAAGAAGTTGTAACCCTTAGGATGGATGTTCAGGACGTAACCCATGCTGGCTGCAAAACTGCTGACAGCAAAGTTGACACCACCATCCAACCACTTCAATGGTTTCCAGTTGGCACTCAATCGGCCCTCACTCCAGGTATAGTCACCATTGATACGGGTGCTGCTCAGGAAACCGAAAGACAACTTGTCATAAGAAGGCAAACTGTACTCGGCACCGAGATTGAGCGTAGCTGCCAAACTGGTGGTACGACTACCCTTATCGCCCAAATCCTTCAGGTTGACGAAGTCGGTTATCTGATCACCGTAATCATCTATCTTGTCGTCAATGGTAGAACCGCTGTTTTCTCTTACCGCAGTATCATGAAAACCATTGAACTCAAAGCTCTCAGCTCTATTCACAGCCTTCATATTGTTGCTCCAGTTGATGAAACCCAAATCGAGAACAGAAGCACTCAGGGTCAGGTTATCGTTCAACTTATAGACACCACCGAGGTCAAGCGCCATACCGAAGCCGCCCAATCCTGCGCCATCAACATCTACATCATCAATCTTGTCATATTCGCCCTTGTCAGGGTTGTTATATTTATCCTTGGAAGTCTTATAAGTAAAGCCCTTCATGGAAACCTGTGCATTCGCCTTGCCGGAAACGGTCCACTTGTCAGTACCAGAAAGGTCAGCACGCAGGTTTTCCAGACGAACATCACCATCAGCCACACCGAAGAGGAACTTCAATTTAGCACCGATGCGGAGTTTCTTGTTGATCTGATGAGAGTGACCCAATGCTAATTCAGCATAAGAGCGAGCCATCATGCTCACATCACCAATCTCATAATTCTGGTTACCCGTGTTCTTGGCAAATTCAAACAACTCATAAGGCAGGGAAGCACCGAAAGATGCCTTGGCATTCACCTCGATGGTATTATAACCGCCAAAACCCTTGAAACCAGCAGAAAGAATGGCGATGCCTACATCACCCTGTATGCGGTTGTTGCTCTTGCTGAAACCCTTCAGCGCCTCATCGGCAGAGATATAAGGGTTCATGAAGGAAGTCATCTTCTTGGCACCCGCCTCCTGTCCGTACATCGGATTGTTCAGTACAACATCCTTATAACCGAAGTTACCCTGCAGGTTGACATTGATATTACCCAAAGCAGGGATAGTGATATAGTTCTGCTTGTTCTCAAAAGCCGGGTTCATATCGTGACGGAACTTGTAGTCGTCAGTAAAGTAAGCGGAATTGAGCGTCTGAGCCATTGCGGTGCCACCCATCATGAGCAGAGAGGCAACCAAGACATGCTTATATATTTTATTCATCATTTTCTTTGTCTTTTATGTGTGTTATTATTCTGTTACTACTCTCTGTCATTAATTGAAGTTACCAATCACCTTACCCACGAGTTTCACCTTGATGTTTTCCAACTTCAGGGTATGCTTCTCAGAGTTGAGGTTGATGCCGGTCACGGTAGTTCCATCATGGCTTGCCTTACCTTTTACCTTATAAGAGAGTCCGTCGAGTTTCTGCAATGCGCCCTTTACCTTTTCACGGAGTTCGATTTCCAGCGGAGAAGTCTCGGCTTTGACACCATCAGCAGATGCCTTCACAGTACCCTGCTTGATATTCACTTCTATCTGGTTGCTGATGTCTGCACCATTCACTCCGAGTGGAGTTGCTTCTACGATGAGGGTAGCAGGAACCAGATTCTGTGCATCAGCAGTAAGACGCAGATAAGTACCCTCTGCCAATTCCAGTTCATCCAAATCATCATTCCAACCGTCGAAATCATCTGCATATTCGATAACAGCACCCTCGGCAAATGCCAACGGAGCATAGACCTCATAACTTGGCTCAACACTGTAATTGTGTCCGAACTCGATAGTCATTTCCTGACTGAGATCAGCCTTTGCCTCTACATTGGTAATCTGTACGTGGTCTGGAATATGCTGGTTGATAAGTGTAGCAAGGTTGCTCACCTCATATACATTGGCAGCACCATACTGAGCAGTCAGTTCTGCAGTCTTGCGACGGCAGATGCAGATCTTGGTCACAGGCGTAACGGTAGTCTTGTAGATATGCATCTCAGGGAGTTGTACGGTAGCCAAGTCCTGACCGTTCTTGGTAGAAATCACCTTTGCGCTCACCTTCGCCGCTGCATCCATATTATTTTTGATAGAAAGAATAATCTGAGGATTATCCAGGTCTGCTCTTACGCCATCTTCTGAAAGGAAGTCAGGAACGCCTGTCACAGCTACATCACCCAAGCTTGAGATATTGATTTCTGGGTCGAAGATACCGGTAGCAGACTTCAAGGTAATATCATTGACTGTCACGTTGGCACCGATGGACAGTGCAGATGTAGGAACACCCGTTATATTAGCCTCAATACCGAGATCGAAATAACCATCCATCTGGATAGAGCCATTATCGCCGATGACAACCTTACCATAAGCATCCTGATTTGCGAAATCCAGTTTTTTAGCATTGATGGTGAGTTGGAGGGCGCTTCTTGTAGAGACATTCTCCACGGTAATCTTCGAGCCGTTGACCATAGGAACGCCATTGCCATTACCATTGACAGATGAAATCTGCAGATAGCCAGGAAGGTTGATGGTTGCCTTATCTATCGTGTTGATGGCAGAAGAAAGACCGTTGAGCGCGAGGTTCACAATCAGCTCGATGCCGTCGTCCTTCACCTCAGCACTCTTCAGACTCTTCACAGCAGCATCCGTACCATTATATACGAACATCTGTTGCTTAGGAGAGACAAAACTGAGATGAGTACCAGCAGCACGGGTACCCTTGGCAGCAGAACTGGTGCTCAAGTTAATCGTATTGGTATAAGATCTACCCGTCAAGTGAATAGGAGAAATCTTAGGAGAAGCTGTAGTAGCATCAGTACCTGTCAACTGGAACAGATAATCACCGTTTGCGGCAATCTTCACACTACCATTCTCTTCGAGTTCCAGAATATCAGACAAAGGAATGTTCATGGTAGAACTGGCAGGTATTTCCAATTCACCACCACCAAATCCCATTGTAGCATCAATCTGGTCAAAATCATAATCGTCATTTGTACACCCGGTTACCAAGAAACCAGCCGTCAATAAAGACACAAGTAACAAACTTGCTTTCATTTGTTTTTTCTTCATAGTTATTAATATTTGATAATTAAAGAACTTCAAAATCATTAAAAGAACTTACATAAGTTAAAAAACATTTACAAATGTAGCATATTTTTATAAAAAATCATGTAAAATAATCGGTAATTTTTCGCTCAATTCGTCAATTTATACGCAAGACATTGTTTTTTCACGAATATTTCCACCTGAAAAGTCTGTTGACTGCGCTGATACGGTTTATTTTTTAGGAAAAGTCCCACAGATTTCACCATAGTTTTGATGAGATTATAAAGACTCTTGCTGATATCATAAAATCCCACAGATTTGCATAGTTCCCATATAGACCGTTGTTTTTTTAAGTCCCACAGATTTCACAGATTTACACAGATCTTAGATAAACCTCGCAGAGATTATAAAGTTCCACAAATTACACAGATCTTTTTGAAATAAAAATAAATCTGTGGAAATCTGTGAAATCTGTGGGACCTTTTTATGTATCCTTTCTGGTGGTTGCCGTTACCAATTCCCCAAAACACGATTTTAGTCGCTGTAAATCAGCCACTTGCAAATTCTTGTCTCGTGACTATTGTTCATCATGAAGACTATTTTCAACGATGTCAAAGAACTCGATTATCCCCTTTTTAAGGGACTATTTGATTAATTAACGTATCCAATTTTTATTAGATAAAAAGTGTTAATAAATTACAAATAACAATAGCGGCAGGGGGGGGGAATTTTATCATAAATATTTTTTTTCATATCTTTGCAGTCGTTTCGTATCAGGACAACAGCATAACTGTCACAATTGACACATTTGAATGAATAAGTATTTTTAGAAAAAAATCAACAAAAGAGATTAATAAATTATGATGAGTAAAAGTTATCTGCTTTCTTTTGCCAAGGCAAAAGGAAACATGGCGGCTGTTGCTTTTGCCGCAATACTGATGGCTGCAAATGCTACTGTAGCCTCGGCACAAAATAAAGCGACGGAAAGCAACGGAACAGAAAATACTATTGGAGGTGTTGACAAACTTTATGGCATTGATCCTTCGCCAGCAATTTGTACAAATAATCACACAAATGAAACCGACGGAAATAAGATTGTGTGTCTGTATAACGTCGGAGCCAAAAAGTTTCTGAGCGTTGGCGGTATGTGGGGAACCCATGCCTCGCTAAATGTTTCACCACATTCCATTTATATGGAATTGATTAGCGATTCAGAAGGAACGTATCATCTGGAGAGCAAGTTGCAAGGTTCTGTAGAACATGCATATTTGGGAATCAAAAGCTCAGATGTGTATATGGACATAACAGAAGAAGAGAATAATGTTGTCAGTTTTGAAAAGGCAAGTGGCTATTCTGAAACGAACAAGGTATATCTCGTCAAAATCGGTAAAACCAAACAACTTGGATATCTCACAGCTTATCCGAACAACGAGAACAAACTTTGCAATTATCAGAAAGCTTTAGCACAGGTGGGCACCTCGGAATACGAGAACCAGGAGTGGAAGGTCATTACAAAGAATGAGTATTACCTGCTCTTCAACACAAACCCTGCATATATGAAGTCGCCTGTCGATGCCTCTTTCCTTATTGCATGTCCGGATTTCAGAGCAAATGATGCGGATGCTACAAAATGGACCATCACAGGTAAAGATAATAAATTGCCAGAAGACTGGGAAATTCACGTGCACTTTGGAGACGAAAATATGTATAAGACGCATGACAAGCTACAGAGTACAGGTTCCAATAGCTGGGTACACTATACAGAAGCTCATCAGCGCGACCACGGCCAGTATTTCTACTGCTACACCAAAGGCTTGCGCGGCTTCACATTCCATCAGGACGTGAAGGTACACAAGGCAGGATGGTACCTGCTGAGATGCAACGGATTCAGCACAGCGAACAGCTCGGAGAACATCACTACGAACGGCAAACCGCTTGCAAACCTGTTCATTACAGTGGTCGATGCCCACGGCAATCCGATTAACGAAAAATTCTCAACAGCAACCCTCAACGGTATCAGTCAGGCTGATGCCGAGACGCTTGGCAATACATACGATAAAGCCGGTATCGGACATGCCTTCTTCGAGGGAAAGTATGAAAACCAGGTGCAGATATGTCTCGACAAAGCCCTGGATGGGAACGAAATATCGGACAAGAATCCCGTTACGCTCCGCATAGGCTTCTACGTAGATTCTACAACCAAGTCGGAGGCTGACGCCAACGAGCTGACCGCCGTGGACGAATTCAAGCTGCTTTATGCCGGACCGCGACGCAACCCGGAGCTGATTCTCGACGAGGAATCTACCGACCTGCGCTATCTGACAGAGGCTAAAGACGAATACAAGAACAGCGTGCTGCATCTGAACCGCAAGCTGAACGACAATATGTGGAACTCGCTCATACTGCCCGTCAACCTGACATGGGGACAGATGAAGCGTACGTTCGGAGATGCCGTGAAGGTGGCAAAGCTTGCGGCACTGACAGAAAACAGCGTACAGTTCGTGACCGTGGAGCCAAAGAACGACGATGACGTGATGGTAACAGCATTCGAGCCATATATCGTCTTCCCGCCATACACACAGGTGAAGTCGGCACCCTACACCGTAGAACACTTCTACACATCAGAGGGCGAGGACAACAGCGAATGGCTGGATAAAGACTACAAGCCGTCTAAGAACGAAAACAACCGACTGACGAAGACCATCAATGCCAACCACTACGACATCACGATGGTGTCGCTCGACAGGGAGAATCTGAAGAAGTTAAACACCAAATGGGAGTCAACAACAACCTTCTCTGCCACCGGCGGTGGTCATGGCACGATGGTCTGCAAAGGCACTATGGCAAAGACATACTACAAAGACGAAAACGGTAAGAACAAGATAATCGAGGGCAGAGACGACCTCAACGGCGACTACTTCATGTATAAGGGAAAGCTGATACAGGTGCCACACAACGAGAATGGCAAACAGTATTCATACGGACTGAAGGCGTTCCGCTGCTGGTTTGAGCTGACAGACAATGCGTCTGCTGGAGGAAAACTGAGCCAAGTTTCGCTGCTCATCGACGGAGTGGAAGACAGCACCACAGGCATCAACGACATACACGGCAGCACCGACTGCACATCCTATAAGCGCGGCATAGACGGCGTGTTCAACATAAACGGACAGATGGTGCGCCGCAGTTGCAGTCTGGAGGGATTGCCTAAGGGAATGTATATAGTGAACGGAAAGAAGATAATAATCAGATAAGACAACAATAACAGTTACGCAAAATGAAGAAGAACTATATAACTCCAGAAATAAATGTGATACAGCTTGAGGCCCTCTGCGACGAAGGCATCGTAACGGCGAGCGTACACAAAGGAAGTACCGATGGAGAATGTATCGACAACTTTAATGTGGTCAACGAGGAGAAGACCAAGGGTACTGAATACGAAGGCTTTTGGGGAAGCGGTAATTGGGGCAATGACTGACACCATCGTCTGCTATAGAAACAGATAATGAAAAGAGCGTCAAAGGGCTGGATTCCAGATTTGGAGTCCAGCCCTTTGTCTTTGTACGCTCGGCATGAGCATTATCTAACGGGTGCAAGTCCCGAGTAAGCCCTAATAGCGGGAATTACATAGCCAAGAGCAAGGGTGTTCATCGCAAGGTGAAATCTGAAGGAAGCTTGCGGCAAACATTTGACCTAACGAACAGGAACTTCATATAAGGCATTTAACCATGGATAAGATTGCAAAGCAAATCAAAGTCCCATAGCTATTCGGAATGGTTGGTGGAGTTTCCTTGAGCTTGCGAAAAAATGAAGTGGGTATTTTCTGCGGAATACCTATTTTTGAGTATGCTCTGAATTTGGCGGTTTTTCTTATAATTAGTATTTTTGCATTCGTAAAAAGAATCGTATTTATGCAACCAATGTTGTGTTCATGCGGTTTATATATAGGTTTATAAAGTTAAAGATATTATTGTATTATGATTATCGAAAATGTTCATGCAAGAGAAATCTTGGATTCTCGTGGAAATCCTACAGTAGAGGTTGAGGTATCATTAAAGTCTGGCGTTGTTGGCCGTGCATCAGTTCCGTCAGGTGCTTCAACTGGTGAGAATGAGGCACTGGAACTTCGTGATGGCGACAAGAACCGTTATTGTGGCAAGGGAGTATTAAAGGCTGTAGAGAATGTCAATAACGTGATTGCTCCAGCTTTGGTCGGATTCTCTGCCTTGGAGCAGCGTGCTATCGACTATAAGATGTTGGAGCTGGATGGCACTAAGACCAAGTCAAACTTGGGTGCCAATGCCATTCTTGGCGTATCACTTGCTGTGGCTCATGCTGCTGCCGAGTATCTCCATATCCCGCTGTATCGCTACATCGGCGGTTGCAACACTTACACCCTTCCAGTTCCTATGATGAACATCATTAACGGTGGTGCTCACTCTGATGCTCCAATCGCTTTCCAGGAGTTTATGATCCGTCCTGTGGGTGCTCCTAATGAGAAGGATGCAATCCGTATGGGTGCGGAGGTGTTCCATGCCCTTGCCAAGCTCCTAAAGAGTCGCGGACTTTCCACTGCTGTAGGCGACGAGGGCGGTTTCGCTCCTGCACTCAATGGTATCGAGGACGCCCTTGAGAGCATCTGCCAGGCAATCAAGGATGCCGGTTATGAGCCAGGAAAGGATGTGAAGATTGCCATGGACTGCGCTGCCAGCGAGTTTGCTGTTCAGGAGAATGGTGAGTGGTATTACGATTACCGCCAGCTGAAGGACGGCAAGAAGAAGGATCCTAACGGCAAGAAACTCACAGCTGCTGAGCAAATCAAGTTCTTGGAAGAATTGATCACCAAATATCCTATCGATTCCATCGAGGACGGTCTTGACGAGAACGATTGGGACAACTGGGTGAAGCTTACGGCTGCCATCGGTGACCGTTGCCAGTTGGTTGGTGACGACCTCTTTGTTACGAACGTGAAGTTCTTGGAGAAGGGCATCAAGATGGGCGCTGCGAACTCTATCCTTATCAAGGTGAACCAGATTGGCTCGCTTACAGAGACCTTGGATGCTATAGAGATGGCCCATCGTCATGGCTACACCACTGTCACGTCACACCGTTCAGGTGAAACAGAGGATACGACAATCGCCGATATCGCTGTGGCAACCAACTCTGGTCAGATCAAGACAGGTTCGATGAGCCGTACCGACCGTATGGCAAAGTACAACCAGCTTATCCGTATCGAGGAGCAGTTGGGAAAGAACGCTGTTTACGGTTATAAAAAACTGAAATAGAATAGATTAATAATTATAGAATAAGTCATAGTCCAACATAAATGGGCATGAACAACCGTGATGGTTGATCATGCCCATATTGAACCAATATGTAGGCTTCCTTCTCAATAAGTCAAAGATATCTTTTTATCACACTTCGAATAACAGTATACCGTCAACTAAACATGTTCCACTGAGGCTTCTGGACATGTCATGCAATTCATACCGCGCCAACTATTTCCGTCTGTTCTTTTATGCGGCAGCGTTTTCCGTGGCGCACGAGATGAAACACACACTTTTCAAGGACACTGTTGTGGAAGGTTTCACAATGGACAGCTTTATCAAGCGCGTCATGCTCAGCGCCGTGTATATTGTGGAGAAAAAGACATATACCTAAAATCTTGCATCAACGTGCTCTAAGTCACAAATTATATTTATTTTTGAGAAGAATTAACCCCAAATATGCAAGCCTATGAAATCAGTATGTGGTCTTGACGTGCACAAAGTTAGTATAAAACCATTAGAATAAAGATAAATTCCTCGTGTTTAACACTAACTTTGCACCAAAATACTGATGTTAGAGGCTACAAACAAAGTCCTTTACCTTTGCTTGGTATTCTTCCTTGGTCATACCTCCAGTCTCTATCATTGAGTCAAGTACATCGCCAAGTTCATCAAAAGCAATATCATGATGATATTCTTTAGTCGTTCCGTCTTTCTCACCATAGATGCGGTAGTAATCAGAGCCTCGACCTTGCAAGCGATAAGGCATAACAAATACCTTTGCACAATAATTTCAGATAATCTCGGAAGTTATATTGCGTATGAAAAGAAAACCGCATATTGCTATAGACATACAACTATAACAATATGCGGTATAAAGTTCTTATTGTCTTAAATTTCAGCAATGCAATATATTGTCTAAATTATGGTAAATTTCATCCTCGGATTCGTAAGGAATAATATTGAAGTATTCGTTTCCATTCAGCATGGCAGAGATGTTAGCATTGGACTTGTCGTAGAAAATATAAACAGGAATGTTATGAGCTTCTGCGTAAGCCAATTCATAACCCACACCAAGAGAATGACAAGTACACTCCGCTATCACCATGTCGCTTTGTTTGAGCCATTCGATATCTCGTTCATAGATATGTATGTCTATAGCCTTTGTTTGAGCCTTCAAACTCATATTCGTTTTACCGATGTGCTCCGTTAATACTGTGTCAGTCTGCTTGATGTAGTCAATCATCCGTTGGTACAGATATGCATCGCCCCTACCTCCACGAATGGAGCCAGCAAAGTATATTTTCTTGTTCATGTGGTTATTATTATTTCCAACAATTTTCATGTGGTTAAAACGGTTACGTAAATTCTTAAGTTCTTCTAGGATATTACGAGTGACATCTTGTTCATCAGAACCATATTCCTTAAAAGCCTTGCGGGCTAACCAAACATTATTCCCTATGTTTTTTTCTGTATCAAAACCGTAGTCGGACAAGATGTCTCGGTATAAGTATTCATTTGGGGCATCTTGATTGGTATAGTTATAATAACACTTGCCGTTTTTGAGATGTCTGAAACCAACAAATCCTTGTTCCTTGTCAGTTACTGTCAGTTCTATTATGTCATCAAATATGTAACGATGATTTTTCTCTTCACCTTTTACCAATGGAAATTGCTCATTAAGTGCAGTTGTGATCTTCATCATTATTGCATTGTTGTTTATTTTTACAATGGATTCAATAGCTGCATCATCAATTAATTTTTGGGAGACAACAGGAGTGGGCGTATTCTGGAAAAACTGATATTTTGCCCTTATACACTTTTCTTTATTCTTACCATACATCATGAGATATAGCGGATGAATGAAAGCATTTTTTTTGAAATCATCATTCAAATACAATGCCCCCAGTTTCTTTGCTGCATTAAAGAATTTTCTTGCAACAACTCCATATGTCTTGTGCCAAGTTAAATCGGCGAACCCTAAATATACAGGAAAAGTCAGATGTTGAACATCATAATCTACCATATTGGCAAGATTCAATTGACTTACTTTATTTAATGCAGTTATCAAGTTAGCTTCGCGAAGATAGAAAAGATTGAATATTTGGATTACGCCTTCAAGCAGTTCACCTTTGGCGGCATAGTATTCCGAGAACAACCTACCGATGCATTCCATAGTAGGATCAGAGGAAAACTCATACCAATCTGCTCTAAGCTCACCATCATCAAAAACACTAAGTTGCTTCAATTCTTCAGGAGAATTTATTGCTGCATGATCGGGACGCTTAAAGTTTGCGGCACCAGGGTTCTTCATGACAACAGATCCTTTAACTTCCCACGAATTACCGAATTTCAAAATAGTCCTCCATCTAATGCCATCACTCGTTGAACCTAATTTTGTATAATGTGTAAAAACTTTCATTTATCTGTTCTCCTTATTTATTAAGTTTACTACAACTTTTACCATTATGTCTTTCTCCTCAGTGCGACTTTCTGCAATCATTAATGTCAAAGCCACAAGTGTGTTGTCGGCAATTCGCTTATGCCCATCTTGTCCATAAAGAATGCCGTTCTTTTCCATAAACCACAAGAACAACATGGCAGCAATACGCTTGTTGCCATCACTGAACGAATGGTTTTTCACAACGAGATAAAGTAGCATGGCTGCTTTTTCTTCTATTGATGGGTAAAGCTCTTCTCCGCCAAATGTTTGGTAAATCTGTCCAATGCTACTCTTGAAAGAGTCATCTTTCTCATTTGCAAACCATTTGCTGGCACCAAATTTTTCCTTCAAAGCTTCGATTGCTTTCATTGCATTGCCATATGTCGCACGAAAAGGCTCTCCTTTTGTCGTTTGCTCTATGTTGAGCGACTGAAAATCATATTTGTCAAGAGTGTCAAGTGCATAAACATAATCGCTTATAACATTAAAGAGGCCTTCATACTCTCCATTTGTTACGCTCTGCTGCAGAATGATTGCTCGCGACATGAGTTGAACAACATTTTTCAAATCTTCATAGTGGTCAAGCCGCCTCTGGTTGACAACATAACCTTTGATCAGGTATTGTTTTAGAATTGATGTTGCCCATTTTCTGAAAGATGTAGCATTCTTGCTATTCACTCGATAACCTACCGATATAACCATGTCAAGGTTATAGAATGGTATATCGCGAACTATCTTTCTGCTACCCTCAAAACGAACCTGTGCATTTTTTGCACAGGTTGAGATCTCATCCAACTCCTCTGCCTTATATATGTTTCTGATATGACGAACAATAGACGTTCTGTCTACCCCAAACAACTCTGCCATTTGGTTTTGAGTCAGCCATACAGTATCTTTTTCAAGCTTTACATTCAGTTCGACCTTTCCGTCTGCAGAACGATATATCTCTATTTTGTTTTCTTCCATATCAATAGTTGTCAGTCTTGTTTGTATAATTCCCATAGGCTTTTTGCCCATTCTTTCATTGTTTGTCGCAATGATTTTGGTTCCATCACTTCTATCATAGTTCCAGCATGAATGCACCCTTCTTTACTATGCCATCGAACAGATCGTCAAAAGTTTCCTCACGTTGATATGGCAAATATCCATAGAAGGACGTGTGCCATAAACAACACGCTGCTATTTCAGCATTAGAGGCTTCTACTTCGTCATCAATAACCAGTTCTTTTGAGAGACTATCCTTCCAACAGTCACCTTCCAAAGGAAATGCATCCAAATAGATATTCTCTCCTTCTTTGTATAAAGATATCCGCGCCTCTTTTCGCTCTATCAAATCAGGGTCGGTTGGCACAAGACTTCGCAAGTAGTCAAAATGTTGCTTATAGAGAGCCAAAAGTCCTCTAACATCACAATTCTTATATCTATTAAGAATACATGGTGCAATTTCATCAAATGTGAGCGAGTCAAGTAATTGTTTCAGAGTCATAATTTTATTTTTTGTGGCAAAGTTATGCCCAAGGTGTCCCAATATATGTGACATGCTATGATAAAAATAACTTATCCCTCATATTCTTCCATTTCTTTTGGAATGGTCATGTTATATTTACGGTTAAATGTTCCATTGGCAGCAGTTTGGATTCTCCCAGTCCCGACATCAATCTTTTCAGTGTGCAGTTCCTCGAACCAGTAATGCCCAGCCCTTTCTGCCATATACAGGAACATTCTCTTTACTCTATTGTTGTCCAAAGTTTCCAACAAGTGCTGTACGACATCAGAACGTAGTATTGGCAGTTGCTCCATCACATAGTATAAATCCATATAGTTGTATGATTTTGGAGCCAAGATCAGGCACTCCAAGAAGGCTTGTTCTGGAGAAGATACATACAATGTGCCACTATCCAAAACTCTTTCTGTTGTCTCTATATACGAGAAAGCATTTGTGTGAAACATTCGAAAGGTAGCGTCATACATATCGCTCTGCATCCACAATGGCATTTTGCAAGTTGGTGCAGCCACCATCAGCACAGGCTTTCCCCTCGGAACGTACTGGTTGAAACCTGCATATTCCAATGCGGACATGGCAGCCACCCTAAGCTGGCCTCCCATTTGTTTGTTATATGAAGCAATGGCATCATAAGCACTCAAGCGACTGCCTGTGCGATACATCACACCTTTGCACATCGCAGTCAGCCATCCAGAGTCTCGGTATCTCTTTTGTAGTTGACCTGAATAGCCTTCTTTCTTCATCCAATCAGCAAACAACAGGCCTGTCGATGCAGTATTGGTAAGCAGTTGGTTTATTTTCGTCCCGTATATTATACTCATAGTTTAATACAGTGCTAAATATTTAACCACAAAGTTATGTGCTTTTATTTACCCTTGCAAACATTTAGCTTAGAATATCGCTCCGAAATAAAGCTATGGGATAAAAATCCATATAATCAACCAAAAAACTTGCCACCTTCATCACAAATTCTCTTTCAATTTTACTCATATGCCTTATAATGACCCAAATACTAAAAATGTTTATAAAGGTGGTAACTTCTGAAAAGATAGTCATGAAAGAGGAACTTGAGGTGTACATTTAGATTCAAAAACTTACCTTATTATTCAATAATGGAAAAAATAGGGTAACCCAAAGTAAGCGTATCCGCGATGCTAGTAGATACACGTCAAAAAAAATATCGCTCAAGTT
>OIWS01002017.1_pt1 | contig 17837 bp, 12 predicted proteins | sample 1587611 | NCBI WGS metagenome assembly OIWS01 (sample SAMEA3888919, study PRJEB22519) | human gut metagenome | biome: human gut; feature: human-associated habitat; material: faeces | place: Denmark | collected 2010 | reverse complement strand
GTTCTGCCTACTCCTTCCCTGATGGCGATTACTTCTTCTGTCATGGTTACAGCGTGCCAAAGAATGGCGCCAGCATCCTGGTTCAGAAGAAAATCAACTGGACGGAAGATGGATGGCTGATGTTGGAATAAAAATGGTTCTTCTTGGTAAAAAAATTATATTTAATAAATTGTGAATAAGTTATGAGAAAGATTTTAATTCTACTCTTTATGGTGCAGATGGTAGCTATTCAGGGAATGGCTACTAATCGTGTGATGCGAGAAACTGTTCCTGATGATTCCCTGCATACAGGAATATGGAAAACCGACACGTTGAAGGAAGTCAGCATAAAAGGTAGCTCTATTCTGCAAAGTGGTGACAGGATGAAAGTAGCAATAACCAAGGATTTGCGTCGTGGTACAGTTAGTACTATCCAAATGTTGGGAAAGTTGCCTAATTTTACTTATAACTTTGTGGCCGTTCTTTAACTTATCACAATTCCTCTAATATCATAGTATTGGTAGATAGCGTAGAAAAAGATATGAACTATCTGCGGAATATTCAGCATATCCGCTTTGATAAGGTAGAGGTGATTGATAAACCGCAAGGTCAATACCAAGGCTATGATGTATTGATAAACCTGCATACCAAGAAGAATTATGAAGGTTATGAAGGCATGCTCTTTAATAATGAAGGCTTCAATCTGAACGGCGAGAATGACAAGAAATACATCTTTGAGAATACGACGGCAAATTTTTCATATACCAAAAACAAGTGGAATATTTATGCTTTTGCCTATGGTTATTTTGGACAAGGTGCGTATGACACGAACTGGTCAAAGAATTACCTGCAGAATGGAATCAAGGAAACGCTAGTGAACAATCCTGATGGTATCAGGAATATCATCACATTTGAAAGATACCGTTCGGGATTGCTTAGCCTGGATTATGCCATCCAGAAAAATCAGTCTCTTTCGTTTGTATATCAATACGGTGCAGGGCGTGATCATGATACCTATAATCATTATACTATATTGCGGACAGATGAGAATACTCATACCGAGACAAGGCTGACTCGCGATATACGCACCCATGTGAGAGATAGTGAGCATTCGATGGCTGTATTCTACCGTAACAATGTGGGAAGAGTAAGATGGACTGCCGATTTCAATTACAGGTTTTCTCCAACCCGCAGTCTTACAGATCAGTCGGAGAGTACGGGATTTGTGCTGAATAATCATTTCCGGGACCATATGAACTTTACTCGCTTCCGTATAAGTGGATGGACCAATTTTGCCAATGGTCATCTTACATTGAATGCCGGTTATGAGAATACATGGAAAAGTTACAAGAGGGAAGATAATGATACCGGCGAAAAGCTGAACACCAATAGCTATTTGCGAAATCGCCTGTGGGCAAGTCTCAATTGGCGTTTTGATAATAATGCTCAATTGATGTTTTCCGGTTGGGCAGAGCATGTGGGCTTGAATAACAATCATGCCAAGAAAACTCAGATGCCAGTTGGTGGAAGTTTCATGGCCTATTATCAGCTGACCAGACGTAATTGGATGCGCTTAAACTATGATTGTTCCACCAGTTATCCAGACCAGAATCTATCTAGTGAATATGGTTATTTTACCGATTCTCTGTCTTGGGTAGGTGGTAATCCGTGGCTCAAGACCAATGTTACTCATCGCATCAACTATTGGATAGATCTTTGGTGGTGCTTTAACTTCCAGACGGGGTATGTGTATTCACCAAATAGTTTCAATTCCATAACTGAAATTCGAGAAGGAACATTGCCGAATGGTGTACCGGGCAAGTATGTGGCAAGTGTCTTCCAGAATACTGATTACAGGGAATGGTGGGCTTCCGTATCGTTTACTAAGAGATTCTGTAGAGACTTCTTGTATAAGGCAGATTTGAAATATAGAAATGCCAAGGCAAGTTATCACGAATTTTCTAACCACATACAGACGGTAGAGGGCGTTACGTCTTTGCAGTACTATCAGCCAAGATGGGATATGAACTTTGCGATGTCCTATTCTTATAGCAAGAATTTTACGATCTCTCCACAAGTTAAGTCTTCGTCGAATTTCGAGAACCCGTATGTATCTATCCAGAAGTTCCTGTTGAAGAAGAAGTTGGAGTTGACATTGACTTATAGTCTTATGTTCCACTTCTTTAATTCTGATATGATAACAGAGACAAAGTCTCCTGGTTTTGAGAGCAGATACTTGGATAAGGCTTTTGATAGGCAGCGAAATAGAATAGTATTCAGTGTTTCATATCGTTTTGCCGGTGGTAAATCCGTAAGGCAATATAATAGAGATATGTCAACAGAGGATTAGAATAGAAGTGTTAAATTCGAGTTAAAATAGCGCTTATTCCGCTACGAACGGCAAAAAAAAAGTTTCGTAGCGAAATAAACGCTATTTTCTTTCGCTATTTCCGAAATTAGTCGTATATTTGCAGCATCTAATTGAGTATGATTATGTGTGAAATAATAGGTAGAAAAAAGGAAATAGCAGAATTGAAGCGTTACTACGAAAGTGGTAGAGCTGAGTTTGTGGCTGTGTATGGTCGTCGCCGTGTCGGTAAAACATTCTTGATTGATGAGGTGTTTCATGATGATATGGTGTTTCATCATACAGGATTGTCGCCTTACGACCGTCGTCGGAAGGTAACCTTGAAAGACCAGTTGCAGAATTTCTATTTCTCGCTTCTTCGTCATGGTATGGAGGATATCGCGCAGCCTAAGTCGTGGATGGAGGCTTTCTTTTTGCTGGAACGTTTTTTGGAAACTTGCGATAATGGTTCCCGACAGGTGGTATTTATCGATGAGTTGCCCTGGATGGATACGGCTCGTTCCGGTTTTCTTACGGCATTAGAGGCTTTCTGGAATGGTTGGGGCAATATGCGCCACAATCTGTTACTCGTAGTCTGTGGTTCTGCCACCTCCTGGATGCTTGATAATCTGATCAGTAATAAAGGAGGATTATACGGGCGTTTGACTGGTGAAATCAAACTGTCGCCGTTTACATTGAAAGAATGCGAGGAGTTTTATCAGAGCCGTGGCATCAGGATGTCCCGTTATAATATTACGCAGGCTTATATGATTATGGGCGGAATTCCTTTCTATATGAATTTCTTTAATCCATCCTATAGCTTGGCTCAGAACATAGACGCCTTGTTCTTTGCCCGTCATGCAAAGTTGGGGGATGAGTTTGACAGGCTCTTCAATTCTGTGTTTGACAATGCCGAAGACTGTATGAAGATTGTTCGCTTTTTGGGTACCCGCCATGCAGGTTTCACTCGTAAGGAGATAGCTGAGCATACCGGTTTGAATCCGAATGGTGATTTTACCAAGATGCTGAAAGCCTTGATGGGCAGTGATTTTGTGGTGAAATATACTCCTTTCGGTTTCAGTCAGCGAGAGGAGTATTATAAGCTTATTGATTCCTTTTGCTGGTTCTGGCTTCATTTTAAGGAGAAGAAGGCTGTAAATCAAACTGATTACTGGCAACAGCATTTGAAGGAGAACGATGTTGCCTCATGGCGTGGCATTGCTTTCGAGGAGGTTTGTTTGCAGCATATTTCACAGATAAAATATGCTCTTCATATTGGTGCCGTGTCTTCTCAGGAATCTTCGCTTATAGTGAAAGGAAGCGAGGAGGCTGATGGCATGCAGATTGACTTGCTGATAGCCAGGGCTGATGATGCAGTGAATGTTTGCGAGATGAAATTCTATAAGGCTCCTTATGTCGTGACCAAGGGCTATGCTCAGGTGCTGAATAGTCGTTTGCAGGCTTTGGAAGAAAAGAACCCTACCAAGACATTCCTCCTTACGTATGTGGGAAATTCAGAACTGGTGAGTAATGAATATTCTGATATATTCAAGGCATCAGTAACACTAGATGACTTATTCATATAATGGATGGTATTTTAGAGATTAAAAATAGTAAAATGAAGAGAAGAAAACTCATATTGTTGAGATATTCTGTGTTCTTCACCTTATTATATATATTAGTAGGGTGTACCGAAAACCGGGTACAAATGCAGAGATTACAGGTTATAGACAGCTTGATGGAAGCACATCCTCAAGCAGCCTATGATAGTTTGTGCCGTTTTGATTCTTTGGAGATGGAGGATGCTCCTCGTAAGGTTGCGATGAAATGCCGAATGTTGATGGCTAAGGCACAGAACAAACTTTATCTATCTATGCCTACTGATTCCATATTTCAAGAGGTGGTGGATTATTATGATAGTTGGGGTACAGATAATGAGAAGATGCAAGCTTATTATCTGTTGGGTTGCGTGTATCGTGACCAAAAGGATGCGCCAAAGGCAATGATGAGCTATAAAAAAGCTGTTGAGTGTGCTGATACCCTGAGTAAGGAGTGTGACTATAGTACTCTCTCCAAGGTTTATGGGCAAATGGCTGATATTTATCGTTTTCAATATTTGCATAAGGAAGCTATAGGATGCGAGCAAAAATATGGTTATTATGCAGCTCGGGTCAAAGATAACGTAAGTTTTATACAGAGTTTTGATTTTATAGCAAATGAGTACTTAGGATTGGGAGATACTTTGAAGGCTATTGAACAAACTCTGAAATGTCATGAGCTATTTAAAATGCATGGAATGCAGAAATTAGCAGCCAAGATTCTTCCTACGCTTATTTATATATATTTACAACGCTCTCAATATAATGAAGCACGTTGTTATATGGATATTTATGAGAAAGAATCAGGCTTGTTTAATAGAGAAGGAAATATACAAGAAAAATATGAGCATTATTATAAGTTAAAAGGTATGTTTTATCTAGGCGTGAATCGGATAGACTCCGCTGAGTATTACTATCGCAAGTTAGGTCGTTATGGTTTTAAGTATGAAACAGCTCAAGGGCTATTGGCTATATATAGAATATGTCTTAATTCAGATTCAATAAAGAAGTATTCTGTTCTTTGCGAACAAGAAATGGACAAGATATTGAATGGAACGCAGGCAAATGCTGTTGTGCAAGCTGCCTCCTTGTATGACTATTCTCGATTACAGCAAAAGATAAATAAAGAAAAATTGTCTAAGGTGAGAAATAAATATCTTGCTATATTGTTTGTTTTTATATTATCGTTAGTTTTCATAATTCTTGTAAGGCATTATAAAAGAATAAAGAGAAAAATGGCAGAAGAGTTGAATAAAGCAAACAAAGATTATGTCATGATAGCCCAAAAAATGAAAAAGGCTTGTGAGGATTTGAAAATGTTGCAAGTTGATAAGGAAGCCTTTATTCAACAAAAGCAAGAGGAGGTGTCATCTTTGCAGGCGACCCTTCACAAATATAAGGAAAAGTACGATTTGTTGGACTTGGCTGACAAAAATAATGCCTTGCTAGCGAGTGATGTTGTTGTCAGATTTAAGGAAATGGCCACCCAGAAGAGAAATGGAAAAAAAGCACAAGAGAATGATTGGCAAGAACTACGTTTGATTTTCCAACAAAAATTGCCACTTTTATTTGAAAAAATGCGAACTAGTAAATTAAGTCCACAAGAATTAAAAGTATGTATGCTTGTATATTTAACTATGGATAATACAGAAGTGGCAACATTGATAGATACAACGACTAAAACTGTCAATAATGCCAAACAAAAGGTAAACAATAAAATATTTGGAGATAAAAGTGCGTCTTCGTTATATAAAAATTTGTTGAAAGTATAGGGGTGTCCACTATAAATACCATTGGTGTATTTATGGTGGACATTTTCTTAAATCTCATAAAATCAAATATATATCGCTCGTAAAACCATAAATGGTGGATTTGTGGTGGACAATTTAGTGAGCTATAATTTTGTGATTTACAATTCTATTCTTACTTTTGCAACCGAATCAATATTATATAAAAAGTATGAATAGGAAAAATAAAATAATGATTGTGGCTATGTTGTGCCTACCTTATACATTGGTGGCTGCACAACCGCAAATGATAGTTATGGGGGGCAATATAATGAGCCTTCCAATGGTAACTTTCCGAATAGTCGTGCTCCAGCACAGCCTATTGTTGTTAAACAAGTTGGGCATAACTTTACCTTTAATATCGGTCTTGTTGGAGAGATTGTGGAAATTGTCCGTGATGAGGCATTCTTATATACAACTATAGTAGGAGATAATGGGTGTGTGGATATTCCTACAGACATCTTGGGAGAGGTAGAACTTCGCCTCTATAGAGGTAATATGATGTATCATGCCATTGTAGAATTATAATATTTTTTAGTGACAATGATGAAAATAGGGTGTAAATGCATATTTGTATCTGGCGGTGCTGGATTTGTAGGCTCAAATCTTTGTGAGCGATTATTGCATGATGGATGTCATGTGATATGTATAGATAATCTATATACAGGAAGTCTCGATAACATCAAAACTCTTTTAGACAACCCAAAATTTGAGTTTAGACAAATAGATGTTGTTGATAGGGATGCCATGGATAGATTGAGGTCACTTCATGTAGATGAGATTTATCATCTAGCCTGTCCTGCTTCACCTGTTCTTTATCAAAAGGATGCAATCTATACAACTCGAGTATCTGTAGAAGGAACGCTCAATATGTTGGAATTGGCAAGATATTTCCACTGTCCTATACTCTATTCTTCAACAAGTGAGGTGTATGGCAATCCTTTGACTCATCCTCAACGAGAAGATTATCTGGGTAATGTGAACACAATAGGCCCTCGTGCATGTTATGACGAGGGCAAGCGCTGTGCGGAAAGCCTTTGCACGGATTTTCATCGCCAATATGGAGTGGATGTCAGAATCATTCGCATCTTCAATACTTATGGCCCCAAAATGGCAATAGATGATGGGAGAGTTATCTCAAACTTCATTGTTCAGGCTTTGCAAGGAAAGGATATAACGGTGAATGGGAATGGCAACCAAACTCGCTCCTTCATGTATATTGATGACTTATTGGAGGGAATGGTAAGGGTGATGGGTAGTAAATATCATAGCCCAATCAATCTTGGCAATCCAGAGGAAGTATCTGTCTTGGACTTGGCTCATAAGGTATTGAAATTGACAAAGTCAAGTTCTGAAATTAAATTTCAAACCTTGCCGCAAGATGACCCATGTCGCCGTTGTCCTGACATATCTTTGGCAAGAAAGAACTTGGATGGTTGGAAACCAAAAGCCTCTTTGGAGAAAGGCTTGTTGAAGACAATAGATTATTTCTCTCAAAAAATATGATGTTACATATTACTCTACATTAAAATCGACCAAAAGATGGAACAAAACATAAGCATCATCATGCCGATATACAACCAGGCTTCTTTCGTTAGAGGAGCACTTGCTAGCTTGGAACGACAAACTTTCAAGCATTGGGAGTTGCTCATTATAGACGATGGCTCTACTGATGGGGTAAACGGAAAGATGACAGATTACTTAAATAAAGATTCTCGTATCCGCTATGTTCGTAATGAGCATAATGAGGGCTTGGGCTATAGTCTGAACCTTGGTATGCAGCTTGCTTCATACCCTATTGTTTCCTATCTGCCAGCAGATGATATTTATTATGATTCACATTTGGAAACCATGCTCAAGACAATGGTGGAGAATGATGCACAGGTGGTAGTGTCGGGTATGCTATATAATGAAGACAATGTAGGAGGTGAAGGTAAGTCAACCTATACCATGGGGACAATTTCTGAGAAATGGCTTCAGTTAGTACAGGTGATGCATAGACGTACAGACCTACGTTGGCTCGAAAGAAAGGAACTTGCAACGGACGACCTAGGTAGAATGTTCTGGAACCAATTGTTGCAGACTTTCCCAAAGGTTGCTTATACGAATAAGATTACTTGTGAGTGGACTTCACATCTCTTTCAACGCCATCGTGTCATGAACGACAGAGAATTTGGTGGTATTTATATGTACAAGACCTATTACCACGTAAAGGAAGCCATCCATTATCTGTCTTCTTCTGGCAATTATATTGATGAGATTACCCATTATCAGGCATTCCGAAATTTGCCACATCGAGAAGATGGACTTAAAATATTGTTGGTAGGGGAACTCTCATATAATCCTGAGAGAATCGTGTCTCTTGAAAAGCGTGGACACAAACTTTATGGTCTCTGGATAGACAATCCTTTTAACTTCAATAGTAATGGTAACTTCCCATTTGGACATGTGGAAGATATTCCTCTCCAAGGATGGGAAGAGAAAATAAAGGAGATAAAGCCAGACATCATTTGTGGTATGACCAACTTTAAGGGTTTGGAATTGTCATGGAGAGTCTTTAAGAAGGTAAAGGACATCCCTTTTGTCTGGCATTTTAAGGAAGGTCCTTTCTATTGTAGGTCTTATGGCGCATGGGAAAAGTTGATAGAACTTTATGAGCATGCCGATGGTGCCATTTATATCAATGAGACTGCCAGAGACTGGTATCATCTCTACATGGAAAAGCCAAATGCCAACACTTTGGTGCTAGATGCCGACCTGCCACCAGAAGAGTGGTTCAAGGGAGAACGTTCCCCACTGCTCTCTGCTAAGGATGGAGAAATGCATACCGTGATAGCTGGTAGACTGCTAGGAATCAGTGTGAATGACATAGAGCAGATGGCAGAGATTCATATACATTTGCATGTTTACGGTGATATATTCCAAGACCAGTCTCGAATGCTGATAGATGAAGCTATGGCTGTGGCTCCAGACTATATTCACCTTCATCCTAATTGTCCATCAGAGAAATGGGTTAGTGAGTTGTCGCAATATGATGCAGGATGGTTGCATTATTATAAGAGCAATAATCACGGTGACTTGCTGCGTGCCAACTGGATAGATTTTAACTCACCTGCGAGATTGTCAACCTATGCGGCAGCTGGGCTCCCGATGATTATGCATGACAATTCGGGAAATGTTGTTCATCACCAGCAATATCTTGAAAAGATGAACATGGCTTTGCCTATATCCTCCATCAAGCAATTAAAGGAGTATTTTGACAACAAACCTCTGATGGAGAAGAAACGTGAGGATGTTTGGCGCAATAGGATGAAATTCTGTTTCGACAAGCATGTAGAAGAGTTGGAAGAGTTTTTCCATCGGGTTATTAATAGCAAGAAAGCTTGCATAAAATAAAATCTAGCTTATGAAGATTAGTAAATATACGACTCGTTTGTCTGTATCCGATAAATCGTGGTTGCTCTATAATGCTGTGACAGATAGGTTTGTACTGTATAGCAAGGAACTTGATTTTGGTAAGCAAACAGATTTGGATGTCTTGAAAAAGGAATCGGAACAGTTTTATGAGCAGTTGGAAAAAGGAGGCTTCGTTATTCCTAATGATAAGGACGAGACGGAGGAGGTTGTGAAGAAGGGACTGGAGAATTGCAAGAATGATAAGGAATACTACTTAATCATCAATCCTACACTGAATTGTAATTTCCGTTGTTGGTATTGCTATGAGAATCATTCGGGCAGAAAGAAAATGCGGCCCGAAACAGTGGAGAGTGTTAAACGGATGATAGATAGGCTGTGTGATACCGAGCATATAGAATTTCTTCACCTTTCTTTCTTCGGTGGTGAGCCTTTGCTGTATTATATAGATACGGTAAAACCAATCATCGGGCATGTGGAGAACTTGAAAAAAGAGCGTGGGCTAGGATATTCAATGCATTTCACAACCAATGGCTACTTGATAACAAACCAATTGATAGAGGACTTGAAGAAGGTGCATGCCAATGTCTCTTTCCAAATCACGCTTGATGGAAGCAAGGAAGAACATGACAAGGTGAGAAGGTCTGCTTCAGGAAGTGGCTCGTATGACAGAATATTGGCAAATATAAAAAAGTTGTTGGAAAATGGATTCCATGTTGGATTGCGTTTGAACTATTCCGGTAAGAACGTCGCTTCTATGGGACAAGTGCAGAAAGACATCGAACCGTTGAGTGGTTATGGTAAGTCATTGTTAACGATAGATTTCCAGCGAGTTTGGCAGGATGAGGCTATTGAGTCAACAGATGAGCTTCTTCTGAAAACGATAGCAGATTTTCAAAGTAAGTTCCAGTTTGTAGGAGATTTCTTCAATCGTGTAAATTCATATAGAAATCCCTGCTATGGTGACTTAGAAAACGAGTGCATAGTAAATTATGATGGTGGTATTTATAAGTGTACGGCTAGGGATTTCACGGAAGAACTTTGTTTGGGAACCTTGCAAAATGACGGCTCGATTCTTTGGAAACATCCAGAATATGCTAGACAGAGATTGTGCAATAAATTTTCTAAGAAGGTTTGCCAAAGTTGCAAGATTTTTCCACTTTGTGGAGCTGGATGTTCGCAAACAGCTTCTGAGGTAAAGGATGCTTGTACATTATGCAAGAGCGAAATGGAAAAAGATAATATAGTATTGACACGTTTCTATGAAAGAATAGTGAAAGCTGCAAGAAAAGAAGAAAGCTGTATGGCTTGAGTTAACTTATTGTATAATAAAAAAATGTAAGATTATGAGTAACAATTTAGAGACACTGAATAGCTTTGTACAAGAGCTGGAGGTGAAAATGGGGCAGAGTGGGCAGACTGCTGTTTTGTTGGAAGGGCAAGAGGACTTGCTAGGAGGTGAAGAAACCGACAAAAATAAAGTTTCTTGTTTGAGTACAAAAAATCAGAGATGCGTGAATACTGGTAGATGTGATCAAAGCAGCAATAGTACAGATTGCAAAAATACCGGTTTTTGTGATTATACTAATAATTCTGCAAGTTGTATGACCGGAGGTACTGGTGGTACTGGTGGCACCGGGGGGAGAAGGCAATTAGGAATAGGTTTTCCTTCTTTAGTTTTTTAATTTTATTATTTATTGGGTGGGATTGAAACTCCCATCCTTTTCTGTTAGTGAATGTAAATGAAACGGGTTCCTTATTATAGACAAATATCGACAATTGATTGTGGTCCAGTATGTTTGCAAATGATATCCGCATATTATGGAAAGAAAATGTCGTTGCAAACCATCAAAGGTTTGTGTGAGTCTACTCGTGTCGGCGTGTCTGTTAGGGAGATGGTTGGGTGTTGTGAAAAAATAGGCTTACAGGCAATTGCTGTGAATGTGAAAATGGAGGATTTGAGGCGCATGCCTCTTCCTTCCATTTTGTATTTGAAGCGAGGGCATTTTGTCGTATTAGATAGAATCCATCAGAAAAGGAACAAGGATTATTTTAGAATCATAGACCCTTCTCGAGGAAGGGTAAAGTTACAGGAAAGTTTCTTATGCGATGATTTTCTTTCTGATGATTATGGGGTGGCTATTGTACTGGCACCGACGGAAAAATTCGAGAAAGGTGACTTTGTACAAGGCTCGCTTTGGAAAACAATGAGGAATTTCCAATCTCAACTTTGGGAAATATTAAGTAGCTATAAACTGAGATACGTTTATGTGTTGTTGCTTACGTTGTGTGTATCAGCATTGAATTGGGCAATGCCGCTTCTGTTGAAGACAACAATAGATAGCGGTATCATGAGCAAGAATATTGATAATGTTTTGAAACTCTTATTGTGTCAGTTAATATTCTTTGTCGGTTTTGCTACGGCAAACACTGTGTCTAGCTTTATATCTACCAAGATTACGTTGAAAACATCTGTGGCTTTTTTGCTGGTGTATCTTGAGAAAGTCATCAAGTTGCCCATGCAATATTTTGAGGTATCTCAACGTACGGAGCTGTTGGCAAAGGTGAGTGATTTGTCTCGAATCCAGAGCTTCTTTACTGACAATTTTATCAACATCTTGTTTGCCTTATTGAACATCTTGTTCTTTTCGGGCATCTTGCTGGTAAATAGCAAGGCAGTGTTCTTTATATTCATGGCATTCTCTTTGTTGACCTTTGGCTATAATTTCTATTTCTCACAAAAGAAGAAAAGTTATGATTATGCTAACTTTTCTCTTCATGCAGAAAAAGACAATGTGACCTATGAGTTGATGATGGGTATGCAGGAAGTGAAACTAAACAATGCCCAGCAAGCTCGAATGAATGTCTGGAGAAAGCTGGAGGAAAAGAGCAATGCCTTACAACTAAGGATGATGTATATTGATGCTTACGCATCTAATGGAGCAAACTTCTTAGGAAAATTGAGAGACATCATATTGACTGGCTTATGTGCCTTGTTTGTCATCAAGGATGAGTTGAGTATGGGTACAATGATGATGATTAGTTTTTTGCTAGGACAATTGACACCATCTGTCTCACAGTTGTATTCCTTGGTAAATGATGCCATCTTGATAAGATTGTCTGCGGAGCGTTTGAACGAAGTCTTTGATACTCCAAATGAATCAGACGATACGCAGGTGAAGCTGACAAAGGAAATGGTAAGTGAAGGCTTAAGGCTAGATCATGTTTCTTTTAGGTACAAAGGCTTTGGTGATTATGTGCTGAAAGATATGGGCCTTCTTATTCCAAAGGGGAAAATGACAGCTATCGTTGGGGCAAGTGGAAGCGGTAAGACGACATTACTGAAATTGCTTCTAGGCTTTTACTATCCCCAGCAAGGAACCGTTTGGTTGGATAATGACCGTATGGAAACGATAGAACTGGATTCTTGGCGCAAGAAATGTGGTGTGGTCATGCAAGATGGTAAGATTTTCAGTGGAACTGTTGCCGAAAATATCGCCATGGCAGATGAACAGCCTAATCTCGAAAGAATGCAATATGCCGCAAGACTTGCTTGCATTGACGAGAGAATAAATCATTTGCCGATGAAATTTCAGACGAGGATAGGAGAAACTGGCATCAATCTGAGCGGTGGTGAAAAACAGCGTTTGCTTATAGCAAGGGCTGTCTATAAAAATCCAGAGTTTGTGTTCTTTGATGAGGCGACTTCTTCTTTGGATGCAACGACAGAAAGGGTTATCATGCACAATCTTACAGAATTCTATGCAGAACGCACGGTTGTTGTCATCGCCCATCGGTTGAGTACAGTGAAGTCTGCCGATAATATCGTCTTTATAGATAAAGGGCGCATTGTGGAGCAGGGAACTCATGAAGAGTTAATCAAACAGAAAGGATATTATTATACATTGGTAAACAATCAATTGGAACTCAATGAAAAAGCAGTATGATTATCTTGTTGTAGGTGCAGGCTTGTTTGGGGCGACTTTTGCGTATCGGGCAAGGCAAGCAGGAAAGCGAGTGCTTGTAATAGACAAGCGGTCGCATACTGGGGGCAATGTGCATTGTAGGGAAATGGAAGGCATACAGGTTCATCTGTATGGCCCACATATCTTTCATACCAAGAGCCTGAAGGTATGGGATTTTGTAAACCAGTTCGTTTCTTTCAATCGCTTTACGCTGAACACCCTGGCTAACTATAAGGGAGAACTATACAATCTGCCATTCAATATGCATACTTTCCATCAGATGTGGGGTGTGAATACACCTGCTGAGGCTTGGCAATTCTTGGAGCAGCAGAGATATAAGGGAGAGGTGCATCATCTAGAGGAACAAGCTCTGTCTTTGGTAGGCAAAGACATCTATGAGAAACTGATAAAAGGCTATACCGAGAAGCAATGGGGGCGGAACTGCAAAGAATTGCCTAGCTTTATCATCAAGCGACTGCCCGTAAGGCTAACGTATGACAACAACTACTTTAATGACCCTTATCAAGGCATTCCTATAGGTGGATATAATAAGTTGATAAATGCTTTGCTGGAAGGCTGTGAGGTTAAGACCGATTGTGAATTCTTTGAGGGCTTGAGTCAAAGTTGGCGAGAAATTGCTGATAGACTAGTCTATACAGGAAAGATAGATGACTTTTATGGATGCCGTTTTGGCAGATTGGAGTATCGTTCCTTGCGATTTGAAACAGAAACGTTGGATGTTCCTAATTATCAAGGTGTAGCACTGATGAACTTCACGGATAGGGAAACGTCCTATACTCGCATCATAGAGCATAAGCATTTTGAGCAATTTGGGGAGGCTGTATATGGAAATCCAAAGACTGTTATCACTCGTGAGTACCCTTTGGCGTATCAGCCAGGACAGGCAGAGCCTTATTACCCAGTGAATGATGATAGAAATAATCGCCTCTATCATGAGTATCAAGAGCTGGCAGAGGTGGAGAAAAATGTGCTATTTGGTGGACGATTGGCAGAATATAAGTATTATAATATGGACGAGGTGATAGAAAGAGTTTTTTTTGTACCTCTAATTTGAATTATTTTATTATCTTTGTCGCACTAATTAATATATAAAAACGTAAACTGACAAACAATTGAGATTATGAAGCAATTAAGAATCTTATTTATTATTGGAACTATTCTGTGCGGATTGCCTATGATGGGGCAGACTAAGGAGAAAACACTAGAATATGGTGGATGGGTAGAGGAATTCGTTACCCATACAGCTATTACAAATGCAAAACTAACTTTGCTTGATGACAAAGGAGAGGTTGTAAAAGAGACTATATCAGACGAAAGAAACGAACAGAAAAATGGTGGCTTTACGTTTATAGTTGCTAACAATCACAGATATACCATCAAAGTAGAGTGTGATGGCTATGTGCCACAAAGTTTCTCTTTTGATGTAAAGGTTAGTAAACGGGTGAATACCCGTTATCTGCCAACCATTTTTTTGCGTAAGAAGAAAAAGTTGGATGATGAGCAGCTACTGAATGAGGTAACAGTAACGGCCACCAAGGTGAAATTCTATCATAAGGGTGATACGCTGGTGTATAATGCTGATGCCTTTCAACTCTCAGAAGGCTCCATGCTCGATGCGCTTATCAGGCAGTTGCCTGGTTCAGAATTGAAGTCGGATGGGCGTATCTATGTCAATGGTCGGTTTGTGGAGAGCCTCTTACTTAATGGCAAGGATTTCTTCAAGGGTAACAATACGGTACTCTTGCAGAACTTGCCTACATACGCGGTAAACTCCATCAAGGTATATGAAAAGAAAACTGACCTGAATCTGTTTGCCAAACGAAAGGTTGAGGAGGATGAATATGTGATGGATGTCAACCTGAAGAAACAATATAATATTGGCTGGTTGGGCAATGTGGATGCTGGTATGGCAAATGATGACCTGTATTTGGCGCGCTTGTTTGCTTTGCGTACAACTGACCATTCGCAGTTGGCAATATTCAGCAACTTTAATAATATGAATGATGGTGGTGCACCGATGCAAGGCTCTGACTGGACACCGGAGAAGCTGCCGATGTCTAGATTGACAACAAAGAAGGTGGGAGTGAACCTGAATGTGGATGATAGACTCAACCGATTCCGCTTAAGGAGTAATGCCGATCTTACTCATTATGATAATCATGAGGAAACGAATGCGTATCGCACCAACTTCTTGTCATCGGGGGATACATACGAGCGTTCTATGAATGAAGCAAAGTATTGTAATTTCTATCTCAATATGAACAACATGTTGACGTTGACTCCTGGTGGCAGAGAATCTAAATGCTATATGACAATTGACCAAAAAGCCAATTACTCTCGCCGTAAGCAGAATTCCATCTTTTATTCAGCTCTGATGGCTGAAAGTTGGGAAAATCAGGAACAGATGTGGAATCGTCTCTTCCCGATTTCAACAGGTGAGCTGTATAAGAACTTGATAAACAGGGTGGAAAGTAAGAGCCTGAATGACTTGAAGAGTTGGCTTGCATCATTGGACTATAGTTGTGATTTCATCGTAAATGAAGCTGGAGATATGTTGCAGCTAAAACTTGGTGGTGAAGTGCTTGGTAAAGATGATGAGGGATATAGCATTTATAGCCTTGACTATGCTTCAGGAAATGTTGCAGGAAATAATGATTATCGTCGCCGTTATGTACCTTGGTCTTCTAAAGGGTATCGTTATCATGGCGGCTTGGGGTACTCCTTCAATGTTTCTGATAAGTTGTGGGGAGCTATTCAATATGGTTATGAGCAGAAGTATTCTCATGAAGAGAATAGTCTTTATCGTTTGGAGCAACTTGCAGGATGGGGAGCTGATGCCAATCATGAATTAGGTGTCTTGCCATCTGTTACTGATTATCTTTCAACGATAGATGCGGCTAATAGTTATCTGTATGATTTTCATACTGATGCGCATAAGCCGTTTGCGATTTTTTCCTGGCAGGTGGTAGAAGATGCAAAGAATGATATCTTGTTCAAGAGCCAGTGGAACTTCAACTTCTCGCATGAGAATATGCGTTATAGAAGGGCATCTCTAGACAAGGAACTCTCTCGTAATTTAAGTTTCCTGAACCCGGAGTTTACCCTATATTGGAGCGGAAATAGAAAAAACAGAAAGTTTTCTAGCAGTCTGGTCTATTCTATAACTCAGGTAGCTCCTCAGATGCTCTATCTGTTTGATTATATAGATGATGCAGACCCTCTGAATGTAAAGCGTTATGGAAATGAAAAACTGAAGAACTCAATGTTGCATCATATGCAATATGTCTATAATGGAAGTTTGAAGTCTCTGATGTATGATCTTAAATACGATTATACTTCTACCACCGATGCAGTGGCTATGGGCTTTATATATGATAAAAACACTGGTAGGCGTACTTTCTCGCCAACCAATGTGAATGGTAACTGGAATACAAGCTTGCGCTTAGGATTGAGTGGTAATGTTGATAAGAGGAAACGACTGATGTTTAATACGGTTACCTCTTGGGGCTATGTTAACAGTGTTGATATGATTAGTGATGCTGCAACTGCGGAGATGAAAAAGAGTATAGTAAAGACATCCACCATTTCTGAAGATTTGCGTCTGGACTACAAACTGGGTAAGCATTCTTTGGGAGTGAATGCTTATGTAGCCTGTCTTCATTCCAATGGCGAACAGAAGGACTTCGAAACCCTTGATGCTTACAACTATCATTATGGGCTGAGTGCAGTATTGGCACTTCCTTTCAGGTTTTCGTTTGACACCGACCTTTCGATGTATAGTCGACGTGGATATGGTGAGTCTGTGATGAATGATGACAATTTATTATGGAACTTCCGCCTTTCCCGACCATTTTTCAAGGGAAAATTGGTTGTGAAGGCTGATGCATTCGATGTGTTCCATCAGTTGAAGAAAGTGGATAGAACTATCAATGCGCAGGGCAGGGTAGAGAAATACTATAACACAGTGCCCCGTTATGTGCTCATCCACGCCATTTATCGTTTTCATGTAGCAAAAGGTAAAAAGTAAGTCTTATCAAGTAGTCTCTAAAAATCGGCTCATCCAAACGAAATCAGTATCAAAAAAATCCGAAACAGATAACTTGGCAAGCTTCTGTTTCGGATTCTACCTTTATTCTTCCTTGATTTTTCAATCTCTGATAGTGCGCTGTAGGCTGTCAAAGCATGATGGTTAAAATATGAGTCATAGATGAAAGTTTATCTATCTTGGTCGGTTTATGGATAAGATTCTACGAGTATAGAACTGAAGTGTTAAAACAACGTCTATTCCGCTACGAACTATAAAAAATACAGTTTCGTAGCGGAATAGACGCTATTTTTAGATGATTTGTTTATATAATGAGTTAGTCTGGTTCTAAAACTATACTTTGTAGTAATGGCTGACGCTGGAATAGCCTCGATTTTTAAAACACGGACAAATTGAATTTGTCCGGCTCTTTTGTCCGGTAGCTTGTAAGTTGTTAAAAATGAGTGATTTATATAGCTGCGGGCAATTTGTCCGGACAAATTCAATTTGTCCGTTTGTTTTTTTTAGCCCTTTTTGGCTTGAAAACCTTGGGATATGATGCCGAAACCTATGAGATGCTGGGAAGAAACCTATGAGTTATGATGAAAGAAACTATGAGTTGTGGGGGAGAAAACTATGACTTAGGATTTTTAACATAAAGCTCTAAAGCAGCCAAAGGAGAATAAGAGAGGTTGGAACGTA
>OIWS01002009.1_pt1 | contig 17930 bp, 17 predicted proteins | sample 1587611 | NCBI WGS metagenome assembly OIWS01 (sample SAMEA3888919, study PRJEB22519) | human gut metagenome | biome: human gut; feature: human-associated habitat; material: faeces | place: Denmark | collected 2010 | reverse complement strand
AGCGTGAAAAGGCCCGCTGTCCGGGTGCGTCGGGAGTTGGAAGAATACACCCTAAGAGAGCATTGTTGTTTCTTTCAGCAAGCGGATGCCGGCCCCGGCCCGGGAGAGGACGGCAAGCTCGGACGCGGCATTCGTCTCTTCCAGGAGAAGGTGCGGCGTGGCCGGGTGCTCCACCGCGTCTTCGGCAGAGGCTGTGGCCTGCGTTTCGTAGAAAACAAGGTAGCCGCTCTGCTCCTCCCCCTCCTGCGGGGCCGGAAGCAGGGCCATCTGGGAGCGGAGGCAGAGCGCCTCGTCGAGCGCGTCGTTGGCGTCGGCCAGGGCGGCGGCATAATCTGCCGCGTCTGGCGCTACCGTGAGGCCCAGGACATGGCCCTGCGCATAGAGGTCGCGCGCAAGGGCAGGGTCGGCGCGAAGCTCGGCCGCCGTGAAGAAAAAGGCGGCACGAAGCCGGTAATCGGCCAGAAGGGCCGCGTTTTCCGCCATCGTTTCCACATTCCGGAAGGCCAGGTAGACGGTTGCCGGGATGGTCTCCTCGGGCTCGTCGGCCGGGGTTTGGGGCGTTGTGTCCGGGTGGGTCTGGGGCGCATCGGTGGAGGTGCTTGCCATCGACTGCTGCGCGACGCGGTAGGCGATGAGATTTTCCGCCTTTTCAATGAAGAGTGAATCGTCGTAGACCTCGCTGCCGGTGGTGAAGCGGAGGACGCTGTAGCCGTCCTTGCTCTCGAGCATGGAGACCTTGAGGCCGAAATGCGACGCGCAGAAAATCAGCGGGATATAGAGCAGATTGTTGCGGAAGATCGCAGACTGGGTGGAGGTGTTCTGGTTTTCATCGCTGGTCTCACCGGTGGCAAGGTCGAAGACGAGGCGGCTGTCCTTGGTGAAGAGCACGAAGGTCTGCGCTGTGGGGTTATAGGCCGAGACAACGCCGCCGGGGCGGGCGTCGAAGGCAGTATAGGGCACATAGATCACGCCGCCGGACGTATAGGGCTGGGCTGTGAGCGTGACGGGGATGGTATCGTTGACAGCGACGAAGAAGAGGCTCCCTTCCGCGCCGGCCGCAGCGGAGAGCGAAAAGAGCAGCGCCGCGGCAAGCAGGAGGCTCAGAAGGCGTCTTTTTTTCATGGCGGGCTCCCCTTTCGAAGTTCAGATTTTAATTTAGTATACCACAAAAAACGTTGCTTCGCAACGAAATTCCCTTGCGGGGCGGGCGGCCGGCGTGCTATACTACAGAAAAACAGGAGGGTGGCTTGGATATGACCCGAATTGCGAAGGAAAATTACTATCTGGATATTGCGGAAACCGTGCTGGAGCGGTCGACCTGTCTGCGGCGGCAGTACGGCGCGATCATTGTGCGAAACGACGAGATTGTGGCCAGCGGCTATAACGGCGCACCGCGCGGACGGAGGAACTGCTGTGACCTGGGATATTGCGTGCGCGAGCAGATGCAGATTCCGCGCGGGGAGCGGTATGAGCTGTGCCGGAGCGTGCATGCCGAGGCAAATGCGATCATCTCCGCTTCGCGCAACGAGTGCATCGGCGGCGACCTCTATCTGGCCGGGCACGACGCACGGACGGGCGAGATTCTGCATGACGCGACTTCCTGCTCGATGTGCCGGAGAATGATCATCAATGCGGGCATTCTCCGCGTGGTCATCCGGAACACGCGGGAGGAGTTTACCGTGGTTCCGGTGCAAAGCTGGATCGACGAGGACGATACGATTTGAAGCGGCCGCCTCCGCGTTTGCGCTCCGGAGCGTGCTTTTTCCGGGCGGGGATTGCGATTTGAGGAAAACGTGGTAAAATAGGGATATCTTTTTTCTTAGGAGGCGCTTATGGCGGATCGTAGGCCGATTGGGGTATTTGACTCCGGACTTGGCGGGATCAGCGTGCTGCGTGAGATCGTTCGCCTTTTGCCGGAGGAGGATTACATTTATTACGGCGACTCGCTGCATGCGCCCTACGGTGTGAAAACAGCGGAAAAGGTGCGGCAGCTCAGCCGCACGGTGGTTGAGCGGCTTTTGGCACAGGGGGCCAAGGCAATTGTCATCGCCTGCAATACGGCGACCTCCGTCGCCGCGGCGGCGCTGCGCGAGGCCTTCCCCACGCTGCCGCTCATCGGGACGGAGCCCGCAATCAAGCCCGCCGTGGAGCGGCATCCAGGCGGGCGCATCCTGATGATGGCAACGGCGATGACCGTAAAGGAAGAAAAATTTCAGCGGCTGCGGCGGCAATATGAGCAGGAGGCCGAAATTATCCCGATTCCCTGCAGTGGGTTGATGGAGTTTGTGGAGCAGGGAATTTTGCGCGGAGAACCGGTGTCGTCATATCTGTTTGAAAAGCTGTCGCCCTACTTGAAGGTGCCGGTGGATGCGGTGGTGCTCGGGTGCACACACTACGCATTTTTGCGGGGCGAGATTCGCAAGATCGTCGGGCGGACGCCGGAAATTCTGGACGGGAGCTACGGCATCGCAATGCAGCTGCGGCGCAGACTGGAAGCTGTGGACGGGTTGAACGACGCGGGCGTGCCGGGGCAGGTGCATTTTGAAAATTCGCTGGATGAGCCGGAAATTCTGGAACTCAGCCGGGCGCTGCTGCACTATGAGGATGAAGAGCTATGACAACTTCGGAACTGGTCCGGGCCCAGCGGGCCTGTTTTGAGACCGGCGCGACACGGACGGCGGAGTTTCGTCTGGAGATGCTGCGGAAGTTGCAGGCAGCCGTACAGGCCGGTGAGCAGACGCTTGCGGCGGCGATGATGGAGGATTTTCGCAAGGCCCCGATGGAGGTCTACATGACCGAGACGGGCATGGTCTTGGACGAGATCCGTTTTCATCTGAAGCATCTGCGGGCGTGGATGCGCGAGACGCGCGTGCCGACACCGCTGGCACAGTTCCCGTCGCGAAGCTTTCGCTCGCCGGAGCCGTATGGCGTCTGTTTGATCCTCGCGCCGTGGAACTATCCCATCCAGCTGTGTCTGGAGCCGCTGATCGGGGCAATTTCCGGCGGCAACTGCGCGATTCTGAAGCCCTCGGCCTACGCGCCGGCGACGAGCCACGCGCTCGCGGAGCTGATCGGACAGACGTTTGAGCCGGAATACATCGCCGTTGTCGAGGGCGGACGTGAGGAAAACCGTGCGCTGCTGGACGAGCGGTTTGATTTCATCTTCTTTACCGGCTCCCCTGCCGTGGGGCGCGTGGTCATGCAGAGCGCGGCGAAGTATCTCACGCCGGTCTGCCTGGAGCTTGGCGGAAAGAGCCCCGTGATCGTAACCGAGAGCGCGGACATCCCCGTCGCAGCGCGGCGGATTGCCTTCGGCAAGGTGTTAAACGCCGGACAGACGTGTGTGGAGCCGGATTATTGCTTCGTACAGGAATCAGTCGAGGCGGCGTTTTTGGCGGAATACCGCAAGGCACTGGCAGAATTCTTCCCGGACGGGTATGGCCAGATGCCGGTCATCGTCAATGAAAAGCACTATTGCCGCGTGAAGGGCCTGCTTGCAGGGCAGACCGCCGCAATCGGCGGCGAGACGGATGACGCCGCGCGCTTCATCGCGCCGACCGTCCTTACCGGTGTCTCACCGGACAGCCCCATCATGCAGGAGGAGATTTTCGGGCCGGTGCTGCCCGTGATGACGTATCGGCAGCTGGATGAGTGCATCCGGTTTATCCGGGGACGGGAAAAGCCGCTGGCGCTCTATCTGTTTACGAAAGACCGCGCAGAGGAACGGAAAATTCTTGGCACCTGCTCGTTCGGCGGCGGATGTATCAACGACACCATCGTCCATCTGGCCACGCCGCAGATGCCGTTCGGCGGCGTGGGCGCGTCCGGCATGGGGTGCTACCACGGGAAACAGAGCTTTGAGACCTTCAGCCATACGCGGAGCATCCTGAAGAAGGCCAATTGGCTGGATCTGCCGATGCGCTACCATCCGTACACAGACGGGAAGCTGCGCCTCATCAAAAAATTCATGAAATAAGCACGAACCGGCCGCATTTTTGCGGCCGGTCGTTTTATGCCGGAAAAACAGCGGATATTCTTCCCTGCTTCGGGTATACTTGGGGGAGAAAGGGGTTGATTTCATGGCGGGAATCAAAAATCTGGACACGGCAATGGTGCTGCATTTGAAGGATCAGATCGCCTATCAGCCGGGGCAGGTAGTCAGCCGGACGCTGGCGCAGAACGACGCGCTGAGCATGACGCTGTTTTCCTTTGACCGCGGCGAGGAGATCCGTACACATGAGTCCGGCGGAGACGCCTTTGTCACCTGCCTTGACGGTGTGGGACGGATCGCGATTGACGGCGTGCAGTATGAGCTGCGGGAGGGCGATTCGATCGTCATGCCTGCGCGGCATCCGCACGCGGTGTTTGGGCAGGAGCAGTTCAAGATGCTGCTCGTTGTTGTGTTTTGAAAAACCCGCTCCCGCAGCGAAGGCCGCGGGGGCGGGTTTTTGTTGCGGCGGGGTCTCCCCCAGTCTGCGCGGAAGCACAGACAGTCCCCTCTTGCAGAGAGGGCCTTTGGTGCGGTGGGTTATTGGCCGGTGGCCTGGTCGATGAGCCTCACGGTAACGTCGCGGTAGCTCCCGCCGCAGTAGAGCGTGAGCGTGATGGCATCGCCGGCGGTAAACTGGTTTTTGATGCGGTTGAGCTCGTCGATTGAACTCACGCGCGTGCCGTTGACGGCGGTGATGATATCGCCGGGGACAACGCCCTGGGCCTTGGCGTCGGAGCCGTCATAGACTGCGGTGACATAGACGCCCTCGGGGAGGTTATAGTAGATGCGGAAGGCCAGCGGAAGCGAGTCATAGCTGATGCCGATGGCGGGCCGACCGGCGACATAGCCGTTTTCCATAAGCTCTTCGAGGATGGGCTTGGCGACGGACATCGGGATGGCGAAGCCGAGGCCCTCGGCCGTGGCAGAATAGTAGGAGCGGAGCTTCATGGTGTTGATGCCGATGACCTGGCCGTAGCAGTTGATGAGCGGGCCGCCGGAATTTCCGTTATTGAGGGCCGCGTCGGTCTGGATGAGGGTCATGGTACGGTCGTTGACCTCAAGGTCGCGGTTGATGGCGGAGACAATGCCGCTGGTCATGGTGCCGCGCAGCTGCGCGCCGAGCGGATCGCCGATGGCAACAACCCTGTCACCGACGCGCAGGGCTGTGGAATCGCCGAATTCGGCAGGCTGCAGGTCCGTGGCGTCGACCTTCAGGACAGCCAGATCGCTGGCCTCGTCACTGCCGACGAGCGCAGCCTGGAACTGGCGGTCATCGCTGGTGAGAACGGCGATGACGGCAGCATTTTCAATGACATGATGATTGGTGATCAGATAGCCGTCGGCGGAGAGGACGATACCGGTGCCGGAGGCCTTGCCGGAGGAGGTGGAGGTTGTGATGGAGACGACGCTCGGAATACACTTCTGATAGATCTCCTGGAGGCTGAGCGCGGCGGTCTCGTCCTCCGTGGAGGGCGTCTCCGGGCTGGCGGGCGAGGGGGCGATCTCCACATCCGGGTGCGGCCGGGGGGACGCGGCGAGGGTCGTTTGGGTGGAATCCGGCTGGGCGGTTTCGCTCTCAGGGGGCAAGACAGCCTCTTCCGACGTGGCGCTCTCTGCCGTGCCATTCTGCCGCCGTGCACCGAAATAGAGCAGGAATCCGTTTCCTGTTCGCTGGGCGCGGACGTCAGCAAAGAACGTCACATAAACAACGCCGCAGGTCAGGATGATGAGCAGGAGCACCGCCACCACCGTGCCGAGCCAGCTGCTGCGCTTGTGCGGTCGATGGCCCATCGGCGTCGGCTGCGCGCGGTAAGCATCCTTCGATGCGGGGTCGTTGTCATAAAAAACATTGCGGTCATCAATGCTCATGAAGTCATCCTCTTTTTGAAAGTTTCAGATTGGGTCAGCGCACGATGGGCAGTGTGAACAGGAAGCACGTCACGCCCTTTTCGCTGGTGGCCCAGATATCGCCGCCATAGGCGCCGACAATGGTTTTTGCAATATAGAGCCCGAGGCCCCAGCCCTCACGGTCGGCCGAGCGGGATTTATCCGCCTTGTGGAAGCGGTCGAAGAGGAGCGGGAGCTCATTCGGATCGATGGTGGGGCCGGTGTTCTGGACAGTGACTTTTGCCCGTCCGCCGTCGAGCTCCAGCCGGAGGCCGAGGCTGCCGCCCTGGGGACAGAACTTGATGGCGTTATCCAGGAGGTTGTATACCACCTGGGTGATGCCGTCGCGCTCGGCCTTGACCCAGACGGGACGGTCGGGCAGCGAAACATCGACGTTCAGGCCCTTGCCGTTGATCTTCTGCTCAAACGTAATGAGCACATCGCCCATCAGCTCGCCGAGATCGAACCGGGACATCCGCGACTCTTCGACCCCCATGGCCTGGAGCCGGGAAATATCGAGCATGTTGCGCACAAGGCGGGAGAGCCGGCGCACCTCACCGGAGACGATCTGCATGTAGTGCTGCTGCTTGTCGGGTGGAATGGTGCCGTCGAGCATGCCGTCAATGTAGCCGCCGATGGTGGTCATGGGGGTTTTGAGCTCGTGGGAGACGTTGGCGACAAACTCCTGCCGCCGGCGCTCGGAAGTCTCAAGCGAGTCGACCATCGTATTGAAGGCCCGCGCCAGATCGTTGATCTCGCTGGTGTTTTTCGGAGACTCTTCGACGCGCACGCCGAGCTCTCCGCGGCCGAAGCGGCGCGCAGCATCGGCCATCTGGCCGAGCGGGCGCACCTGCATGCGCGAGAGGAACGTTGCAGCTGCCAGCGCAATCACCAGGACGACAATTGCCACATAGAAAAAGAGTGTGGAGGAATGGAGAATGAAATTATGTGTCTGCGTCATGGGTGCGGAGACGAGCACATAGCCCAGCTGTTCACCGTCGCTGGCAAAGAGCGGTTGCCCGGCGAGATAGCGCGTCTCATCGTAGATGCCGGAGAGGCTGGTTTCTTCATACCAGCTGCCGGCCTTTTTAATCTCGGCAAGGAGCACCGGGTCGACGCTCTGGCCCAGGTGGTCGCAGGAAAACTGCTCACAGGAACACATGCGCACCAGACCGTCGAGGTCGCAGAGCAGGGCCTCGGCATCGCCGACCTTGGTGAAGAGCGAAAGGCTGATATGGAAGTCGAAATTATTCTGCAGATCGCCGACGCTGTCGTAGGCCTCGGCCAGGTCGGCCACGGCGGAGGCGTCGCGCAGGAGGGTCTGCTGTTTTTCCGATTCGAGCGAGCTGAGCATCAGGAAACGGAATGACACGCCTGTGATGAGCAGGCATAGCAGAAGCAGCGCCGCAATCATCACGAATTGGCGGCTGAAGGTTGTTTTCATGCTTACAGGACCTCGAACTTATACCCGACGCCCCAGACGGTTTTCAGGCTCCACTGATCACTGACGCCCTCGAGCTTTTCGCGCAGGCGCTTGACGTGGACGTCGACGGTACGGCTGTCCCCGAAATAGTCGAAGCCCCAGACCTCGTCGAGCAGCTGGTTGCGCGTATAGACGCGGTTGGGGGTGGAGGCCAGGTGGTAGAGCAGCTCCATCTCCTTCGGCGGCGTCTCGACGCGCTTGCCGTCGACGATGAGCTCGAAGGAATCCAGATCGATGATGAGCTTGTCGAAGACGAGGCGGCGCGGCTTTTCCTTTTCGCCGTCGCCCGCCGCGCGGCGGAGCACCGCCTCGACGCGGGCCAGGACCTCCTTCATCTCAAAGGGCTTGGTAATATAGTCATCCGCGCCCTGCTTCAAGCCCATGACCTTGTCGCTCGTCTCGCCCTTGGCGGTGAGCATGATGACGGGCGTCTGGCTGTCCTGACGGATGGCGCGGAGGACGCCCCAGCCGTCAACGCCGGGGAGCATGATGTCGAGCAGCACCAGATCGGGCCGCAGCTTACGGTAGAGGTCGATACCCTGATTGCCGTCGGATCCAATGGCGGTCTGATAGCCCTCTTTTTCCAGATAGAGACGCAGGAGGTCTGCGATATTTTTGTCGTCTTCCACGATCAGGATGGTTTTTGCCATTCAAAACGCTCCTTTTGCGGCAAAGGGCCGCTCTTTTTATCTTCTATTATAGCCTGCCCCGGGCGGCTTGCATGAACTTTTTGTAAAAAACGGAACAGACATCGGAAAGCAGCGGAAATCCATTTGTCAACCGGCTGCAAATATGATATGATAGCGTTAGTTCACACTACTTTTACTGATCAGAATGATGGGAGAATACTGCCATGGAATATACACCCCGGATGCTCCGCGCCGCGCTGACGGCCCGGAGCGCAGCGGCGGCCGGTATGGTGCTGCTGAAAAACGTTCAAAATACGCTCCCGCTGACGGCGGAAGACGGCGAAGCGCTGCCGGTAGCCGTGTTCGGCGCGGGGCAGATCTTCACGCCCTGCTGCACGGCGGCAATGCAGCCCTGGCGGAAAATTTCGATTCTGGACGGGCTGTGTGCAAGCGAGGACGTGAAGCCCGACGGGCTGCTCAGCCATAAATACCGCACCTGGGCGCTGGAACATCCGGAGGGCGGTGAATTTCCGCTGGGCTCCTTGAGCCTGGAGGAGCTGGCCGGGTGCAACCGCGCGGCCATTGCCGTGATTGCGCGCAGCCCCGAGAGCCGCTCCGTCACCTTGAGCGAAGCGGAACACGCCATGCTGCGGGCCGTCGGCGCTGCGTTTTCGCGGACGGTGCTGGTGCTGGCAACGCCGGGCTTTGTGGAGCTTGGCGACGCGGCCATGGACTTCGGCGCGATCGTCTGGATGGGCATTGCCGGGCAGGAGGCGGGCTATGCGCTGGCTGACGTACTGACGGCAAAGGCCATACCGGTGGGCCGGCTGCCTTTTTCGTGGCCGGTACGGGCAGATGCGTTTGACGCGGCAAATGCACAGCGCGACCAGTTTGTGGGGTATCGCTATTTTGATTCCTTCGGCGCGGAACTGCGCTGGCCGTTCGGCTACGGCCTCGGCTATGGCAGCTGCGCACTGGGCAGCGTGGGCGTGGGCCTGGACGGCACAGATGTGACGGTAACAGCCGAAGTGGAAAACGTCGGCAAAACCTGGCCTGCGGGCGAGGTCGTGCAGGTCTATATTTCCCGGCCGGATCCTGCCGGCGCGCAGCCGGTCTGGCTGCTTGATTGCTTTGCCCGCACAAAGCTCCTCGCCCCAGGCGAGCGTGAGACCGTTCAGCTTCGTTTCCCGGTGACAGAGCTTGCCTCCTACCGCGAGAGCGCCTGCGCCTTCGCGCTGGAAGAAGGATATTATGAGATCCGTGTCGGCTTCCACGCCCGCGGAACCTATGTGGCCGGGTCACTCCGCTCGATGCAGCGCGCGATGGTACAGGCCGTGACACCGCTCCATCTGCAGTCCCCGGCGGACGCCCGCACGCGGGATCTGCAGGCCGCCTTTCCCTATCCCGGTGAACAGGAGGAGCTTGCCGCCGCGCACAAATATGCCATCCGGATCTCCCCGCGCAACCTGCCAAAGCGCAGCCGGAAAAAGGGCCGCGAGTTCCAGGGCTGCTATGGCGACAACGAAACGCATACGCTGGATGACGTTCGCGCAGGCCGGTGCAGCGTGTTCACGCTGGTAGCGTCGATGGATGACCACAGCCTGCGGCAGCTGGTGAGCGAGTTTGGTTTCTGCCCGGCGGCGGTGCCCGGCGCGCTGGGTGCCTCCGCTGCGCTGGAGCGCTATCGCATTCCGTCTCTGCAGCTGGCCGCCGGCTCAGAAGGGCTCTATTTGACAAAAGAAATCCGTGACGAGGACGACGAGATCGTCCGCCGGCAATACACCACGGCCTTCCCGTCGGCTGCGCTGCTGGCCGCCGCGTTTTCGCCGGATGTCTGCCGATCGGTTGGGCGTGCCATCGGCCGCGAGATGCAGGAATTCGGCGTCCATCTCTGGCTTGCTCCGAGTTTGGAGCTGCTCTTTGACCCGCGCTGCGCGGACGCCGCCGGCCACTGGTCGGAAGATCCGGTGCTGACCGGCGTGCTGGCCGCTGCGCTGGCTGAGGGTGTCGGCCCCTGCGGCGCCGCCGTGCTCCGCGCCGGCGACCTTCCGGAGGACGCCGCCATGCGTCAGTCTGCGCTCCGTGACACCTGGCTGCTGCCCTATGAAATCGCGGCCGGCAGCTATCGCGCGGCGCTGATCCCGGGCGGCACGTTCTGCGGCGAAGTCCTGGGCGAGGACTGCGAGCTGGTGCGGTCATGGATTGTGGACAGCCGGTACCGCGGGATGTTCCTCGCCGACGGAGAACGGTATGTCGCCGAGCCGCAGCGGCTTGATTTGGAACGCTCCGCCATCCGCATCCTCAAGCTGATGCTGGATGTGACGCGATAAGCCGCGCCAAGGCCGCCCTTTGACAAAAACAGCCCTCCACACCAATCGGTGCGGAGGGCTTGTTTGATTCCTTCCGGATCACAGGGCCGCAGCTTCTGCGAGGACGTCTGCCTCGGTGGCCTGCATGGCGGTGAGCGTGCGGGCCAGGAGCGTATCGAGATCCCAGCCGAGCTGCTCTGCGCCACGCGTGATCACATCACGGCTGCAGCCGGCGGCAAACTTCTTGTCCTTGAACTTCTTTTTCAGGCTTTTCAGCTCCATATCCGTGGTGCTTTTGCTCGGGCGCATCAGGGCTGCGGCCCAGATGAGGCCTGTGAGTTCGTCGGCGGCGAAGAGCACCTTTTCCATCTCATGCTCGGGCACGATGTCGCAGCAAATGCCGTAGCCGTGGCTGGCAACCGCATGGATCGTCCGCCCGTCGACGCCCGCATCCCGCATCAGCTCCTGGCATTTCTGACAGTGCTGCTCCGGCCATTGTTCAAAATCGAGGTCGTGCAGCAATCCGACGGTCGCCCAAAAATCAGCCTCGTCACCGTAGCCCAGCTCGTTTGCGTACCAGCGCATCACGGCCTCGACCGTCAGCGCATGCTGCAGGTGAAAATGATCCTGATTATATTTTGTCAAAAGCGCCCAGGCTTCATTTCGTTCCATCTGTTATTCCCTACCTTTTTCGTATGTTAACGCCATTGTAGCATGGAAATCTCCGTTGTCAATAGCTGCTGATGGGCAGCGAGGCGTCATCCTGTCCTTTTTCGACGGCGCGGATGACGATGTCGTAGCTGTAGCTGTCGTTGACCTGGACGGTCACGCGGTCGCCGACCTTGTGGCCCAGCACGGCCTTGCCAACCGGGGATTCCTTGCTGATCAGGCCCTTGAGGGCGTTTTGCCGGAGGGTGGTGACCAGTTCGATGGTCTGCTCTTCGTCGTCCTCCTCGATATAGATCGTCACCTTGTCGAACAGGCCGATCTCATCCGCATTCGAGCGGACGTCGATGACCTTCGCCGTTTTGATCATGCGCTCAAGATAGCGGATGCGGCTGTCGTTGCGGTTTTTCTCGCGTTTGGCCGATTTATATTCGAAATTTTCGCTTAAGTCGCCGAATTCCCGCGCGGTTTTTACGTCCTCAATCAGCTTTGGGCGCAGCTCGATGCGCCGGTATTCCAGCTCTTCCTGCATCTTCTGAATGTCAACCGCCGTCAATTCATCGTTCATAAGAACGCCACCTTTTCCTGATTTCTACTCATTATAACGCGGAGAATTGAGATTGTAAAACAAATTTTGCGGATAAAATATGTTTGACTTTTTGAGTTCAAACGGGTATACTGAAGATAGAGCAAGGGTGCTGCCGGCAAACGGTTAGCCCCCTCGGTGATTACAAGAAGTAACCGCTGGTTTGGTAGGCCGGGCGGTTACTTCTTTTTATAAGCCTGAACGAACAGGCTACAAGTGCCGATGATTACAAGGCAAAGTTGCAGAACTTCGGATGTACTCATTTGCAGCCCCCCTTTCTTGAAATCAGGGGGTCAGAAGCGCCCCTGACAACGCAGGGGACTAACCGCTTGCCGTTTTTCGGTAGCACCGCTGTTATTATAAACCATTTTCTTGCGCTCTGCAAGGCATAAGGAGACAAAATATGCAGCCGATCGCCCATATTCATACCGATTTTCCAACTAAATTTGGCGTACCGCGGCAGTCCGGGCTGGTGGACAAGCTGACGTCCAGCATCGTTTTCGAGCCGGAATTCCGCAATCCGGACTATCTGCGCGGCATCGAGGGCTGGAGCCATCTGTGGCTCATCTGGCAGTTTCACTGCGTTGCACCGGAGGAGTACTCCCCCACTGTGCTGCCGCCAAAGCTCGGCGGAAAGACGCGCGTGGGCGTATTTGCCACACGCTCGCCGTTCCGGCCGAACCATCTAGGGCTGACCGTCGTGCGGCTTATGTCCGTCGATTGGGCGGCAAAGGGTGGGCCGGTGCTCTATGTGACGGGCGCGGATATGGTGGACGGGACGCCGATCTTCGACATCAAGCCCTATGTGCCGTATGCCGACAGCGTGCCGGATGCGGTCGACGCCTTCGCCGAAACGCGGCAGGCCGAACCGCTGACAGTCATCTTCCCGGAACCGTGGCGCGGAATGGTTGCCCCGGAGAAACTGGCCGGGCTGACGCAGGCGCTCTCGCTCAACCCGCGCCCCGGATATCAGCACGACCCGACACGGCGGTATGGATTTTGCTTCGACGGATTTGACGTGCGATTTACCATCGACGGAGATACGCTGCGGGTGGTGGAGATCGTTTCGCTTTGATAACGTGCGCGGCTCCCATGGAGGAGCCGCGCACGTTATGCGTTTTTCAGCTGCCGGTTGGTGCGCAGGAGGATATAGAGCGAAGCAAGGAACGTGATGATGTCGGCGGCGGGCATGGAATAGAGCACACCCATCAGGCCGAACGCGCGCGGAAGCAGCATCACGAGCGGCACGGCAAGCAGCACCTCGCGGAAAAACGACAGCCCCGCCGACTCTGCCGGGCGGCCCAGCGCCTGCATGAAGATAAAGGCGGCCTTGTTGACCGTGGCGAGCGGGAGCATGCAGAGATAAATTCGGAAGGCCAGCACGGCGAAGCGCTCATAAAGCGCATCCTCTGAACCAAAAATACTGATCAGCTGCACAGGGAAGCACTGCGTGATAAGAAGCGACACCGCGCCGAGCGCAAATTCCGCCGCCATCAGCCGCCAGAGCACGCCGCGGCAGCGATCAAATCGTTTCGCACCATAGTTATAGCCGACAATCGGGATGCAGCCGGCGGACATGCCAATGGTGATCGAAATGATAATCTGGAACACCTTCATCACGATGCCGAGCACCGTGAGCGGGATGTCCGCGCCGAATTCGGACTGCGCGCCGTATTTTACCAGCATTGAATTGGTCGCGGCCATGGCAATGACCAGTGAGATCTGCGCGAGGAAGCTGCAAAGGCCCAGCGGCAGGAATTTGCCGAGGATGCGGCCGGAGAGGCGAAACTCCGCTTTTTCAAACCGCAGAATCTTCGTGTGGCAGAGATACCAGACGCTCATGCCCGCCGTGACGAGCTGGCCGAGCACGGTCGCGATGGCCGCGCCCACGATGCCGCCGCGGAAGACGAAAATGGCGATCGGATCGCCGATGACATTCGTGACCGCACCGGCCAGCATACAGCCCATCGCAAATTTGGGGCTGCCGTCGGCACGGATGATCGGGTTGACGGCCTGGCCGAAGACGTAGACCGGGATGCCTGCAGCGATCCATGCGAAATAGTCCTGCGCGTAGGGCCGGTTGGCCTCCGTTACGCCGAAGAGGGCGAGCAGCGGATCGCGGAACAGATAAAAGAGTACCATGACCGCGAAGCCTGCCAGCACGCTGAGCGTTATGGCATTGCCGACGGCGCGGTTTGCGTCCTTTGCGTTCTGCTTGCCGAAACAGATGGACACGAAGCTGCACGCGCCGTCTCCGATCATCACGGCAAGGCCCAGCGCCAGCACCGTCAGCGGAAAGACGACGCTTGTCGCGCCGTTGCCGAGATACCCCACGCCCCAGCCGATGAAGATCTGGTCCACAATGTTATAAAGCGCCCCGACCAGCAGTGAGATTGTACACGGCACGGCAAATTTCCGCATCAGCTTACCCAGCGGGGCCGTCCCCAAAAAGTCCTGTTTTTCTTCCATAACTACCTCCATAAGCGAAAAAAATAGTGCGTAAGTCCGTTTGGACTTACGCACATTTGCTACACAACGGCCTTATTTTAGCAAATCGCGGTCAAAAATGCAAATGATTTTTTCTGTGGAAAAGCATTGACGGAAGTGGTATACTATATAAGACTGACATAACAGAAAACGAGAGGTTTTTATGATCGATTTTCATGACATCACCGTCCGCGACCAGCACTGGATCGAGCCGATCCTCCACGCGGCCAACAAGCCGGGCGCGGACTATACGTTTACGAGTATGCTCTTCTGGACGAATTACTACGGCCAGGTCGGCCGCGTGGGCGATTTCGTCACGCAGTATCTGCACTGGGAAGGGCGCAACATCTATCTCTTCCCCGCCGGACAGGGGGATCTGCGCGCGGCGGTGGACGCGGTGCTGGACGACAGCCTGCGGCGCGGCGGCCAGACGCGCTTCCGCGGCGTGACGGCGGAGGCCCAGGCATTTCTGGAGGAACAGTATCCGGGCCGCTTCCGGTTCACGCCGTACCGCGATTCGTTCGACTATATCTACACCGTCGAAGAGCTGACCGAGCTGCGCGGCAAAAAGCTGCAATCCAAGCGCAACCACTGCCACCGCTTCGAGGCGGAGCACCCGGACTGGCATACCGAGGTCATTACGGCGGAGAACATTGAAAAATGCCGGGAAATGGTGGCCCTTTGGTACCAAGACCACCCGGAAAATTATGAAATTCAGAGCGAGAAGAAGGCCATCGCCAAGGCGTTCGAGCATTTTGCGGCCATCGGCATGGACGGATGGATGCTGCTGGACGGCGAGCAGGTGCTCGGCTTCTCGATGGGCTATCGGATGAACCGGACGTATTACGACGTCTGCTTTGAAAAGGCGTATGCCGATATTCAGGGCGCATATGCGATGATCAACCGCGAATTTTCCCGCCATATCGCGGAAAAATACCCGGAATTGGAATTTCTGAACCGCGAGGACGACATGGGCGAGCCCGGTCTTCGGAAAGCGAAGGAATCCTACCAGCCGACGCTGCTGCTCGAAAAATGCACCGCCGACCTGCAAGGAGGCTTCTGATGCGGACGAGAAAGACCGGGCCGGATGATATTCCAGCGCTGAAAGCGCTCTGGAAGCAGGCGTTCGGCGACACGGACGCGGAGATCGACAGTTTTTTTAAGACCGTTTATCCCGAGGCGACAGGCTTCTGCGCGGAGGAAGACGGTGCGGTCATCGCGATGCTCTTTGCCCTGCCGCTCACGCTGGCGCACGGCGAGGAGATGCAGAAGGCTGCCTACCTCTATGCCGTCGCAACGGATGCGGCATTCCGTGGGCGCGGCGTGTGCCGCGCACTGATGGAGTTTGCGGAAAGGACGCTGCGGAAACGCTACGTCTCCTGTCTGCTGCTCGTCCCGGAGACGGAAAAGCTTGCGTCCTACTATGAGACGATGGGCTACGCGCGGCAGGACAGCTGCACGGCGCAGACACTCCATACCGACGCGCCGCAGGGCGCGGCGGCTGTGGTCACGCCGCAGGAATACGCGGGCCTGCGCGAGACGCTGCTGTTTGACGTGCCGCACACGCGCCATTCCAAGGCGCAGTTGGACTACGCGGCAGAGGATCTGGACTTTTACCGGCTGGAGCAGGGCTATGCGCTCGGCTGCGCGGCGGTGCGCCGCGCAGGACAAATCGTAGAAGAACTGCTGCCGGATGCGCGGATGCTCCCGGCGCTGGCTGCAGCGCTCGGCGCGGGGCAGTATCCGGTGAAAACGCCGGGGCACGGTACGATGAACTGCATGGCCAAATGGCTGGACGCAGAGAAGCAAACTGCGCCGATCTGGCTGGCTTTCGATTTCGACTGATATGCAAAATTGGAGAGAGGGGGCGTTCGCTTGGAGACGGAAGCCTTAAAACTGCCCGGGCAGGACGTCCGGAAGCTGCTCGCCGCCGGAAACGGCGACGCGGCGCTGCTTTATTTATATGATGCGGCGGGTCTGCCGCGCGGCGAGGCGCAGGAAAAGCTGCGCATGACGTCCACGCGCTATGATCTCGCGGCAGCAACCCTGCAGCAACTGGGGCTCTGGCGCGAGGAGACGAAAAAATTCCCCCTGCCGGCAGAGGCCCCACACTATACGGAAGAGGACGTCACGCGGGAATACCACGCGGGGCCGGAATTTCCGAGCATGGTCGGCGAGGCGCAGCGGCGGCTGGGGCGTATTTTGTCCACGGAGGAGCTGAAAATCCTGCTCTGCCTGTATCGCTATCTGGGCATGGCGCCGGAGGTTTTGTCCGTTTTGATCAGTTACTGCATCCAGCGCGGGCAGGCCCGGGGCGTGACGCGGATGCCGTCGATCCGGACGATTGAAAAGGAAGCCTATCACTGGGCCGACCTGGGCATCGAGACGATGGAGCAGGCGGCAGCTTACATGCAGCAACAGCTGCAGCTGCAAAACGGCGTAGGCCGGATACGCAGACTGCTCGGAATCTGCGACCGGCGGCTGACGGCGGGCGAAGAGAAGTTCGTCGTCACCTGGCTGGGCTGGGGCTTCGGAGAAAAGGAAATCCAGCTGGCCTATGAAAAGACGTGTATGAATACGGGCGGGCTCAAGTGGCCGTATCTCAATTCAATTTTGAAAAGCTGGCATGAGCAGGGTTTTACGTCCCTGGCGCAGATCGAATCCGGCGACCGGCTGGCGCAAAAACCCGCACGGCCCGGCTATGGCGTACAGCGGCATGAGGACAAACTCACCGATCTGGAGCGCGAGGCCATTGCCCGTATGATGCAGGAGGAGGACTGACATGGCATATTCCGCCGCGATTTTGGAACGGGCGCGGGCCCGGCTCGCTGAGGCGCGCTCGCAGTGCGCGCAGGACGACGCCGTGCGCATCGGGGCCATCTATGACCGCCTGCCGCGGCTGCGGCAGATCGATCTTGCGCTGCAAAAAACGGCGGCGAAGGTCTGTGCCGCCGCCTTCCGCGCGGGAGAGGATCCCAGCGAGACGATGCGGCAGCTGAAGGAAGAAAATTTGCAGCTGCAGCAGGAGCGGGACTGGATTTTGGAATCGGAGGGCATCGATCCGGAAGATCTGGAGGAGACCTCCATCTGCCCGCACTGCGGCGGGAGCGGCTATGTGGGCGCGCGGATGTGTGAATGTTTGGCGGAGCTCTGCCGGCAGGAGCAGAAAAAGGAGCTCTCGCAGCTGCTTGGCGCAGGGCGGGAGAGCTTTGACCGGTTTCGGCTGGACTACTATCCGGCGGAATATGACCCGGATCTCGGGATGAGTCCGCGAGAGATGATGAAAAAGGTCTATGAGCGGGCGGTTCGCTACGCGCAGACCTTTACGCCTGCGGCAAAATCGCTGCTTTTTTCCGGCGCAACGGGGCTTGGGAAGACATTTCTCTCCGCCTGCATCGCGCGGAGCGTGGCCGATCGGGGATTCTCGGTCTGCTATGCGTCGGCAGAGGGGCTGTTCGCAGATTTTGAGCAGCAAAAATTCCGGCCGCGCGAGGGTGTGGACGCCACGCGGCGATACCTCGGCTGCGACCTTTTGATCCTGGACGATCTGGGGACAGAGATGACCACGCAGTTTACCATTGCGGCGCTCTATCAGGTGGTCAACACGCGGCTTTTGGAGGGGCGGGCGAGCATTGTATCGACGAACCTGCCGCTCGGCGAGCTCGACCGGCGGTATTCGGCGCAGATCGCCTCCCGGCTGCTGGGAAGCTATACGCTCTACAAATTCGCAGGGCGGGACATCCGCATGATGAACAAATAAGAGCAGGCCCCGGTGCAATTGCGCCGGGGCCTTTTTGTCGCGGCGGAGCGTGGGTCACGCCGCTTGCCGGTCTGTGCAGTCAAAACCTCCGGCTAAGCCGGAGGCTTGAATAAGCCCTAGAAGGGCTTTATA
>OIWS01002007.1_pt1 | contig 17947 bp, 9 predicted proteins | sample 1587611 | NCBI WGS metagenome assembly OIWS01 (sample SAMEA3888919, study PRJEB22519) | human gut metagenome | biome: human gut; feature: human-associated habitat; material: faeces | place: Denmark | collected 2010 | reverse complement strand
GACGGGTTGGTAGAGGTAGCTCGACGTCTGTTTCACCTCGATGATGTCGCAGTTGCCGTCGCCGCGCGTGACGTCGCCCGAACTCGGCGTGTAGGAGTTCAGGAAGCCGTTGGTGTATTTCTCCAGCGAAGCTTCGTCCTTGAAATATTCGTCGGTGCCGATCTGCTCGATCGGCTGCTTGTCGAGGAAATCCTCGCAGGAGGCGAACGTCAGACAAGCCAGAGCCGCATAAATTATTCTTTTCATAGTTTCGTTCAAATTAGAAGGTGATACTCAAACCGATGCTGTACGAACGCATGACGGGATAACCGTCGCCGTCGCCCGAACCGTCGCCGCCGCGCGTGCTCGAAAAGTCGGAGTCGCCGGCGTAGATGTTCTCGGGGTCGTAGTTCTTGGCGTACTTTTTCAGCGGGGTGATCGTGAACAGGTTCTCGCCCGAAAGGTAGATGCGCAGGTTCTGGATGCCGATCTTGGTGAGCATCTGCTTGGGGAAGGTGTAGTCGATCGTCAGGTTTTTCAGACGCACGTAACGGGCCTTCTGCAAGTAACGGGTATTGGGCTGCGAAAGGATCGCATTCGCACCCTGTGCCGTGTAACCGATCAGACGCGGCCAGTAGGCGTCGGTATTCTGGTTGGCATCGGTGTAGCGGTCGTTGTGCCACGGCAGCGCGATGCTGTACGGCCGGCCGTACTGTCCCCAGAAGTAGCCCGACTCTTTGGCGGGATACCAGTCGCGGCGGCCGACGCCCTGCCAGACCATCGAGAGGCCGATGCCGTTCCAGCGTGCACCCGCGGCGAGGCTGTAACAGTAGCGGGGCGAGGTGTTGCCGATGATCGACAGGTCGCCGTGGTCTTCCAGCCGGTTGGAGCCGTTGTCGATGCGGCCGTCGCCGTTGAGGTCTTCGTATTTCGGGTCGCCCTTCTGCCATACGATCTTGTTCTGCGCGAACTTCGAGTAGTCGGCGTAGGTTTGCGCCTCTTCGTTGCTCTGGAACAGTCCGTTGCAGGTGTAGCCCCACAGCTCGCCCAGCGTCATGCCTTCGTAGTAGTTGGTGGCGTAGTTGGTCGGCAGCGTGTTGGTCGTGGCCATGTATTTGGTCACCTTGGTCACGTTGTCCCAGATGGCGAATTTCAGGTTGTAGCTGAAATCCTTGCCGCCCAGTTTGAAGTTGTCGCGCCACGAGATGCTGGCCTCCCAGCCGTCGGTGCGCATGTCGGCGTAGTTGCCCTTGGGTGCGGAGTTACCGAATACGGCGGGAAGTTCGGGGCCGACGACGTACATGTCGGTCGTGTTCTTGCGGTAGATGTCCGCCACGATCGACAGCCGGCCGTTGAGCATCTCCCAGTCCAGACCCAGGTCGTAGGTGCTGACCGTCTCCCACGTCAGGCCGTCGGGGATGAGCGACGGTTTGTCGGCGTAGATCAGCGGGCTGTCGCCCGTCAGGAATCCGAGATTCTTCTTGATCGCGATCTTGCTCAGGAAAAGGTAGTTGTCGACCTGCCCGTTGCCGGTAGAACCGAACGAAGCGCGGATTTTCAGGTTGTCGAGCCAGCTCTTGGCTCCGGCCATGAAGGGCTCCTCCGAAATACGCCAGCCGACCGACGCCGAGGGGAAGAAGCCCCAGCGCTGGTTGCTCGGGAATTTCGAGTTGCCGTCGTAGCGGCCGCTCACCTCGACGAGGTATTTTCCCTTGTAGCCGTAGTTCACGCGGAAGAAGGTGCCCACGAGGCTGGCCGAGTAGCTGCCGTTGCCCTGCGCCTTGGGCAGTTCGCCGTCGGTAAGGCTCAGACTGGGGTGCTCGGGATCGATGACACCCGTATTCTGCCCCAGCGTGGAGGTGTAGTCCATGTTCTCGATGTTCCAGCCGCCCATGAGTTTGAGCCAGTGGTTTTCGCCCAGTTTCGGCGTCCACGTCAGCACGGCGTTGCTGGCCACGCGTTCGCGGTTGTAGTAGCGCTCCTCGTACCACGAGGTCGCGGGACGTTCGCCCGAACTTTCGGGTCCCGTGTAATAGGTGTAGGGCACGGCGAGCATGTGGCGCTCGGTGTGGTTGCGATAGTAGCTGACGTCGATCTCGCCGACCAGCACGTCCTTGATGAAATCGAGGGTGAATTTCGTTTTGTTGTTCAGGTCGAACTTGTCGTCTTCGCGCCACGTGTTCCCTTCGACGAATCCGGCCCAGCCCATGTAGACGGCCGCGTCGGTCCAGGTTCCGTCGGGGTTCTTTTCGAGCGTCATCGGGAAGCCCTGGTGGTTCATCATGCGCGTCGGGGTCACCGTGAACGACTGTCCGCCCGTGGTCAGCGTCGGCTGGTGCGAAAAACGGCTCATGAACGAGGTGGTGTTTTCGACGCGGAGCCATTTGGTCGCCTGCACGGTGCCTTTGGCCAATACGTTGTACTGGTTGTAGCGTTCGTCGCCGGCGTTGTAGATACCGTCCTGATGGAAGAAACGGCCCGACACGTAGTACGACGCCTTGTCCGTTCCGCCCGTAATCGAGAGGTTGTGCTGGTGTCCGGTGGTGTAGTCCTTGTAGAAGATCTTGTACCAGTTGGTGTTGCCGAAGTACTCGTAGCGGTTGTCGGCAGGATTGATCCGCCACTTCTCGTAGGAGGGGTCGCTGTTGCGGCGTTCCAGTTCGCTGTACCATGCGCGGCTGAAACGGAAGACGTTGTTGATGTTGGTCGGATCGGTGGCGTAGCTGTTGGTGTACGCTTCGAGGTAGGAGGTCGTCCAGTCGTAGCCGTTGTCGACCAGTTCGGGCGTCACGGTGCGCTTGTAGAAGTTGTACGAACCGTTGTAGGTGATCTTCATCTGGCCCTTTTCGGGGCGTTTGGTGGTGATGAGGATGACGCCGAACGTACCGCGCGAACCGTAGACGGCCGTCGACGAGGCGTCCTTCAATACCGAGATGCTCTCGATGTCTTCGGAGTTGACCGTCGTGATGTCGGTCTCCACGCCGTCGACGAGGATGAGGGCCGAACCGCCCGCACCGATCGAGTTGGCGCCGCGCACCTGGAACGAGGCGCCGCGCGTGGGTTTACCGTCGGAGAAGGTGACCGTCAGGCCGGGGATGGCTCCCTGCAACGAACGCGACACGTTCTGGTAGGAGCCGATGCGGTCGGCGATATCCTTGCTGGATATCTGTTCGACAGCGCCTACGATGTCGCGCTTCTTCTGCACGCCGTAACCTACGACCACGACCTCTTCGAGCGAAGTGTTGTCTTCGGTCAGCACGACGTCGATCGTCGTTCGGTTGTTGATTTGGATGAGTTGGGATTGGTAGCCGATATAGCTGAAATTCAGCGACTCATTGGCTGAGGCTTTGATGGTGTAGCGACCGTCGATGTCGGTAGAGGTGCCGCGCGCCGTGTTGGGGATCGTGACGGCTGCACCTATGATGGGATTACCGCTCTTGTCCTTGACTGTGCCGGTGATATTCCCCCCCCCCTGTGCGAAGGCACTGGTTGTCAGGGCAGTCAAAACAAGTGCGACCACGAAGAATCCCATACGCCGGCAGCGGTTCGCGAGCGTGCGGACTCCTCTCTGAGTAGGACATTGTTTCATTGTTAAAACAGTTTAAGTTAACATTCGGTTGGGTTCGGACATCCGTGTCGGATTTTTAAATTATTTAAAATATGAAAGTCCGGTACGGGAATCCTCACGTTGCAGACTGATCCGATCTAAACTGTTCCGGGAGGGATGAAAAAGGTTTGGTTAGTTTCTGTTCATTTGTTTTGATGTGTGTTTTAAGGTTTGGTTTTGTGCTCTTTTGGAGAGCGGGTTATGGCTTTATAGATGCAAATGTAAATTTATTATTTGTTTTATGCAATAATTTATACGATAATTTTTTGAAGAGATCCGATAACACGCGACGAAGGAAAAATCGGCGAAGAGCGTTGAAATCGGAGCCGTCTCTCTTTTCCGGAAAGGTTTCTGCCGTGTGCCGGAGCGTGTTTTTCAGGGTGTGTTTTGGATTATTTTAGGATTGTCGGCGATATCTACTGAAAAATATTATTTTCGAAAAATTTGGATACAATGAAAAATTGTGTACATTTGTTTTCGCAAGCTGATCTGAAATTCTTTCTTGGAGGCGGGGCGCATCGCAGGGATGCTTCCCGAAAACTATTTTTACCAATAGTATTACTCTAATACCGACGAATTTTATGAAACTAACGAAATGGATGGCTGCAACCGCGCTGTTCCTGTCTTTTGGCGTTGCCGGTTGTACCGACGACATTACCGACGAGGTGAGCCAATTGACACGCAATACCGACGAGGTGAGTGTGGCTTATAATAAGGATGCGACCGCCCAAATCTCGGTCCGTGTGCCGGGGGCATGGTCCGCATCGGTGGCATGTAAGGACGCCGCAGGGCAGGAGACGGCGGCCTGGTTGCGACTCGATCCCGCCGAAGGGGTCGGCAACGGCAAGGATTATCAGTGGATCACGGCGATCGCCGACCGTAACCTCGGCGGCGAGCGCGAAGCCGTGATTACGATCGTGGGCGCTACGCGCGGCGATGCCGTCGAGGTGAAGGTCACGCAGGACGACGGTACCTTCACGGTGAAAAAACCCGTGCTTTCGGGCGACCTGAAAGCCAATGTCGCATCGAATGCGCTGCTGGCCGTGGAGTACGACAAGGCGAAGGGCGGCGAACCCGTCGAGATGACCTTTACGTTCGACGGCGACGACCGCGGGCTGGCGATCAAGGACTACACGGGAACGATCGAAGGCGAGGGCAGCGGCAAGATCGAATTGCCGATCACGGGAACCCCCTCCGATATCGGCGTGGTGAAACTCAACATGAAAATGACCATCGAGGGCAAGACGATCTTCGACGACGTGATTTCGCTCAATATCCAGTCCGAGAATTTCATCTTCTCGATGGACTTCGGCAAATTCGTCTGGGGCGGCGACCTGATGGCCAATAAGAAGGGCAAGTGTCCCGGCGGGAAACAGGTTTCCGGTCAGGATATTACGGGCCTCGAAGAGGCCGACGGCGAGGTCTCGGTGGGAACCGACGGCGCGGGCGACGCCTTCAAGTCGCTGGGTGAGACCTACCGCATCAACCGCGATCTGGTCGGTTGGCAGGGAGAGCGTGTCTACGAACACCCGGGTTACATCAAGCTCGGAACGGGCAGCAACAACGGTTGGATTCAGACGCCGAAAATGGACAAACTCTCTTCGGCGCCGCAGACCGTCGTCGTGTCGTTCGACATCTCGCTGTACGATAAATCCGATGATCTGATCCTCTTCACGGCCGAAGGCGCAGGTTCGGTCGAGGGCGGCGGCAACATCTCGCTGCCGACCTTCTCGGGCTGGGCGAACGCCAAGTGGACGACCTGCACGTTCGTGGTCAACGGCGCCACTTCGGCCACGTCGTTCAAGTGGGCGTCGACCAAGACGGACGGCAAGGGCCGTTTCGTGCTGGACAACATCTCGGTGATGTCGTCCGCCGTCAAGGAGCGCACCGAACCGTTGGAGAAAGTCGATGCGGAACGGATTCTCTATACGAGCGGAGCGAATTCGATCGAGGTGGAGTGGCCGGGCGTCGCCGACGCGACGGGTTATGAAGTAGCCCTCGTGCCGCAGGAGAACCCCTCGTTCGTGAACAAGGCGGTGGTTCCCGCCGCAGAGGGAGTCGACGATGTTTTCTCGCACGAATTTACCGACTTGCAGCCGGGATTCTACATCTTCGAGATCGTCGCGCTCTACGAGCCGAATCCCGAGTTCGATTCGGAGAAGGTCTCCGTCCTGCTCGGTACCGAAGGCTTCCTGGCCGGCCCGTTGAAGACGCCCGAGGCGACCGCTTCGGCGACGTCGTATGCGGTGACGATCAGTTGGGAGACGGTGAGCGGCGCGAGCGGCTACAAGGCCGTGCTCAAAGAGGCCGGTGCCGTGGTGAAGGAGCAGAGCGTGGATGCCGACGCGCTGTCGTGCACCTTCGGCGAACTGACGCCCGACCGTGACTATGCCGTTGCGGTGCAGGCGCTCTACGAGAGCAAGCCCGAATACAATTCGGAGTTCACGGCCGACATCGCCGTGCATACGCCGGCGTTGCTGACCCGCCCTGTCGTGCATCTCTACGACGGATTCGAGGTGACGCACAATATGGCCATCGTCGAGTGGGATATCGACGCGGCGCAGCAGTCCGACACCAAGACGTCGCTCCAGCTGCTCGAAGGGTCGAAACTGATCTACAACTTCTCGAAGTGGGGGCTGCCCAGCGCCAAATACAAATTCCCGCGCTTCGTATTCGGCGGTCTCAAAGCGAATACGACTTACACGGCACGCATTCAGCGCATCTCGGCCGACGCCTCCAAGTTCGGCGATTCGGAGTGGGGTGAATATATCTTCACTACGACGGCGAAGGAGGATCATTCCGACTGTCTCTTCTATGCCGATTTCAACGAACATTGGTGGGGCGGCAACGGTGCGGCCATCGCATTCGGCATGTATCCCAAGACGGAGAAGGACGATCTGACGGGCGACCTGACCCAGTTGGCCTATACGTCCGGCACGCCGGTCAAGAACATGCCCAACCCCAACAGCGGTTGCGGCGCGGTGCCGGCCGATTACCACCGGCTCTTCCTCTCGCAGTGGGACGCTTCGAAGCTGCCTACGGCGACGGAGGATTACATGCTGCGTTCGTATCTGACCGCAGGTATCCTGAAATTCGGTTCTACGGAGAACAACGGCTACATGCCGATTCCGTATATGACCTCGTTGACCGGTCCGACGACCGTGGTGCTGACTTTCAAGTCGTCGCCCTATTGCGAACCGAACACTTCGACGGGCGATCTGGAAGTCGGTAATGCTGTCCTGGATGGCCGTGAAGGCGTCTGGGTGCGTCTGAAAGAGGCCGACGGTGCGAAGATCGTCAAGGCGGACGGTGTCGCCGTCGCAGCGGAAAATGCGACGGACGTTCTGGTGAAGCACAAACTCCCGGCCGAATACGGTGCCAACAGCAAGAAGTGCTTCGAGTTTACCGACCACGAGGTCGTGATCGAAGGCGTGACGGCCAAAACGCTGATTCAGATCTATACCAAACTGTATAAGGCGACGGCCGAGTACGACAAATACAATACGCCGGGCGACCGTGCCTGGATCGACGACGTGATCGTCAAGAAACAGTAAACGCCCTCTCTTTTTAGCGGTTTTTGCGGCGGACGGCCCTTTGGGTCGTCCGCTTTTTTGCGGGTGCGGGTGCCCGTGCGGAAAATATCGGCCGGAGATTCTGGCCGTGAGAGACAGAGCGACGTTTTCGATAAGCCAAATTGGCAGAGCCGCGCTTGCGCGGACTATGCCATGGCAAGAAAACGACTGTTGGAAACGAACCGTTTCGTTAAGCCGAGCGCAGAGCCGAACTTGTTCGGACTATGCCGAGGCGAGAAAACGAAGAGAGAAAATCAACGCTTTTTTGCAGAACTCGTCGATATTTACTATATTTACGCAATTAAAATCGAAACAAACCGAATATGTTGAGCGTAGCCGAAAGACACAAATACATTCTCGATCATCTGAACAAATACGGCTTCGTGCGCATCACCGACGTGGCCAACGAATTGGGCGTGACGAAGGTGACGATCCGCAAGGACGTCAAGATACTGGAAGCGAAGGGGCTGTTGTACAAGGTACACGGCAGCGCCCGTTCGGCCAATCCCCACGTGGCGGATACCGACGTCCACGTGAAGGGCAATGTCAACCGCGAGGAGAAGGAGCGCATCGCCCGGAAGGCGGTCGAACTGCTCAACGACAACGATTCGATCATCATGGCTTCGGGATCGACGATCTATGCGTTCGCCGAGGCGATCAAGCGCGAGTTCCGCTCGCATCTCAACGTGGTGACCACGTTCCTCAAAACCTCGGTGCTGCTCAACGACGTCGAGGAGATCAACGTCGTGCAGCTGGGCGGGTGCGTCCACAAGAAGTCGTTGTCGGCGATCGGCGGTTACGCCGAGGCGGCGCTGAGCGATTTCAGCTGCTCGAAGCTCTTCTTCGGGGTCGACGGCATCGATCTGGAACACGGGATCACCACCTCGACGATCGAGGAGGCGAAGCTCACGCAGGTGATGATGCGCTCGGCGTCGAAGATCATCATTCTGGCCGACTCGTCGAAGTTCGGGCAGCGCGGTTTCGGCCGTATCTGTTCGCTCGAAGAGATCGACGTGATTGTGACCGACAGCCGCATTTCGGAGCAGGCGGTCGCCATGGCCGAGGAGGCGGGTGTCGATCTGGTGATCGCATAGGGCGGAGCCGCACTGCGCGGCGGTATGCTTCCGGGTAAATTGGAAACGCCCCTTTGCAGAGAGCTGCAAAGGGGCGTTTCCCGTCGCACGGCGGCGGAACCGCTGCGAGACGGTTTATTTCGGGATTCCGTAGACGGCCTTGTCGCCCAGCTCCTCGGCGATGCGGAGCAGCTGGTTGTATTTAGCCATGCGGTCGGTGCGCGACATCGAACCGGTCTTGATCTGGCCGGCGTTGGTCGCTACGGCCAGATCGGCGATCGTCGTGTCCTCGGTCTCGCCCGAGCGGTGCGAGATGACGGCCGTGTAGCCGGCGCGCTGTGCCATGGCGATGGCGTCGAGCGTCTCGGTGAGCGTGCCGATCTGGTTGACCTTCACCAGAATCGAGTTGGCGCAGCGGCGCTCGATGCCCTTGCGCAGGAATTCGACGTTGGTGACGAACAGGTCGTCGCCCACCAGCTGGCAGCGGGCGCCCAGACGTGCGGTGAGCATCTCCCAGCCCTCCCAGTCGTTTTCGGCCATCCCGTCCTCGATCGAATCGATCGGGTACTTCTCCACCAGTGCGGCGAGATACTCGACCTGCTCGGCGGCGTTGCGGCGGGCGCCCTTTTCGCCTTCGAACGTCGTGTAGTCGTAGAGACCGTCGCGGTAGAACTCCGACGAGGCGCAGTCCATGGCGATCGAGACGTCGCCCTGCTCGTCGCAGCGGCCGGCGCGGTAGCCGGCGGCGCGGATCGCCTCGATAATCGTTTCGATGGCGTCTTCCGTACCGTTGAGCGCAGGCGCGAATCCGCCCTCGTCGCCCACGGCCGTCGAGAGGCCGCGTTTGTGAAGCACCTTTTTCAGGGCGTGGAACACCTCGGCACCCATGCGCACCGCTTCGGGGAAGGTGCGGGCGCCGATCGGCCGGATCATGAACTCCTGGAAAGCGATCGGTGCGTCGGAGTGCGAACCGCCGTTGATGATGTTCATCATCGGCACGGGCAGCACGTGTGCGTTCACGCCGCCGATGTAGCGGTAGAGCGGCACGCCGAGGTAGTTGGCCGCGGCATGTGCCGCAGCGAGCGATACGCCCAGCAGGGCGTTGGCGCCGAGATTCGATTTGGTCGGGGTGTGGTCGGCGGCCAGCAGGGCACGGTCGATGCCGGTCTGGTCGAGCACGCTCATTCCCGTGAGCAGGGGAGCCAGCGTCCGGTTGACGTTCTCCACGGCCTTCTGAACCCCTTTGCCGCCGTAACGGCGGGGATCGCCGTCGCGCAGTTCGAGCGCTTCGTGTTCGCCGGTCGAGGCGCCGCTGGGTACGGCCGCACGGCCGTGGGCGCCCGATGCCGTCGTGATTTCGACCTCGACGGTCGGGTTGCCCCGCGAGTCGAGAATCTCTCGTGCATGTACATCTACAATTTGCATAGTCGTATTGTTTTTTGCGTTTGTTTTATTTGTTAATTATCAATTTGATAACGGAATCGTCCGCCGGTTTATTGTGCGGCGGGGAGACCTTTTCGCGCTTTTCGTGCGGTGACAGAGCGCCGGGCGGTGCGCTCTGCATCGTCGTGTGCAATGCGTGTGCCGAATCGGGGCTGCGGGGCGGGAATTCAGCCGGCGAACGGCGCGTCGTTGACGAGCAGCGACGAATCGCCGTAGCTCAGGAACCGGAAATCGTTCCGGAGGGCATAGTCATAAATTCTGTGCCAATCTTCGCCGACGTAGGCCGAAACCAGCAGCAGCAGGGTCGATTTGGGCTGGTGGAAATTGGTGACGATCGCCCGCACGATGCGCCAGCGGTAGCCCAGCGGTGCGATCATGATCTGCGTCGAGGCTTTCAGCGTGCCGAGGTCGTTCCGCTCCATGTAGGCCAGCAGTTCTTCCAGCGCTTCGCGGCCGGTGTAGGAGGCCGGGATGTCGTAGAGTTCCCATTGGCCGACCGCGCGCATTTCGTCGGGCGATCCTTCGCGCCGGATGCGCCAGGCCAGCGCCGCCAGCGATTCGAGCGTGCGTACCGAGGTGGTGCCCACGGCGACGATGTGGCCCCAGCGGTGCAACAGCCGTTCGACGGTCGTGCGGCGGATCTCGAAATGTTCGGTGTGCATCGCGTGGCGGCAGGCGTCGTCGTCCTTGACGGGAAGGAAGGTGCCGGCTCCGACGTGGAGCGTCACCTCTTCGAACTCGACGCCTGCGGCGCCGAGCGACGCGATCAGTTCGGGGGTGAAGTGCAGTCCCGCCGTCGGCGCGGCCACCGAACCTTCGAATTTGGAGTAGACGGTCTGGTAGCGCGTGTAGTCGATCTGCTGGCTGTCGCGGTTCAGGTAGGGCGGAATCGGAATCCGTCCCAGCAGTTCGAGCAGCTCTCCGAACGTGAGGTCGGCCTCCCACTCGAACCGCACGATCTGCTCGCGGCCGCCGGTGCCCGTGCGGTAGGCGCGCAGTTGCTGCGGGGTGCCGTCGAGCGTGAAGTCGATCACGAGCGCTCCTTCCTTCCACTTTTTGAGATTGCCCACGATACAGCTCCATGCGCACTTCCCCTTGACGGCGAAGGCGCGTTCGTAGTCGGCCGGCGCGTGGGGTTCGAGGCAGAAGACCTCGATGCGGGCGCCCGAAGGCTTGTGCATGATGATGCGTGCGCGGATGACCTTCGTATTGTTGAAGACCAGCATCGCCCCCTCGGGCAGCTCTTCGCCCAGCCGGTCGAAGCGGCTCTCCGAGATCGCGCCGTTGCGGTAGACGAGCAGCTTGGAGGCGGAGCGTTCGGCCAGCGGGAATTTGGCGATGCGCTCGTCGGGCAGGTCGTAGTCGAATTGGTTGATGTCGATATGGCGTTCCATGTTCGGGCGGTTTACGCCTGCAAAATTACAATTTAATCCGCACCGTCGGGTCTTTCCGTCGGGCTTTTCCCGCAAAAAAGTCGCGGCGGTTGCAGCCGGCGGTCCTTTTTCGACGTGCAGACGGTGCGGAGTCGCCGAAAATCGCTACCTTTGCAACCGTACAATCAACTCTGTCCGTGATGAAACGAGTACTCCTGACGGCGGTCGCGCTCTTGTTCGGCGCCGCTGCGTTCGCCCAGCCGTCGGCCTCGGTCGAGACGCTGGCGCGGAAATACGCCGACCGCGACGGCGCGTTGGTCATGCGGCTCGACAGTACGATGGTCGGCCTGGTGAAGTTGCGCGTGGCCGCGCTGCCCGATTCGTTGCGGCGTTCCGCGGCGCTGCTGGACAAGGTGAGCGGCATGACCAACATCATGCTGATGACCGGACTGGCGCGCACTCTCGATCCCGCCGCCGATACGACGGCTTTCGTGCGGCTGGAAAGCGATTTCCGCGCCGACGTGGCCGCACTGACGGCCGAACCCGTGCGCAGGCGGCTGTTCCGCGAACGGGAGGCGGGCGTGGAGGTCGCGGGCTATTACTCGGCCGCGCCTTCGGGCGAGGCCGAACTGGTGCTGGTCGTTTCGGGAGGCGGCAACGAGGCGCTGTGCGTGCTCGGCGGCCGTTTCGGCGAGGAGGAGGCCCTGCGTCTGGCGACGATGCAGCGCGAGCAGCTGCTCGGTCGCGGCGGTACGCGATAGGGCCAGACGGGCGACGGAACGGAAAAACCTCGCCGTCTTTTCCGCGTGTCGTGAAAAATCGTTACTTTTGTGCCACTTAATCGTACTTTTGAGATGCAAACCGATTTTCTGGTGATAGGTTCCGGTGCGGCGGGTCTGAGCTTCGCGCTCAAAGCGGCCGAACACGGCCGTGTCACCGTCGTCACCAAAGGCGAATTGGACGAGTGCAACACCAACTATGCGCAGGGCGGTATCTGTTCGGTGACGTATGCCCCCGACACGTTCGAAAAACACATCCGCGATACGCTGGTGTGCGGCGCCGGAAAATGCGATCCGGCCGCCGTGGAGCTGGTGGTGCGCCGTGCTCCCGAGCTGATCCGCGACCTGATCGCATGGGGCACGCGCTTCGACAAGACGCCCGACGGGCGGTTCGAGCTGAACCGCGAGGGGGGCCACTCGGAGCACCGCATCCTGCACTACGAGGACCTGACGGGCGCCGAGATCGAACGTGCGCTGGTGGCTTCGGTGCGGCGTCATCCCAACATCACCCTGCTGGAACGGCACTACGCCGTCGACCTGCTGACGCAGCATCACCTGGGCGAGTTCGTCACGCGCCACACGCGGGGCGTCACCTGCTTCGGCGCCTATGTGCTCGATCTGACGACGAATGCGATCGAAACCGTGCTGGCGAAGTTCACCGTAGTGGCTGCCGGCGGTTGCGGCAACGTCTATTCGACCACGACCAATCCCGTGGTGGCTACCGGCGACGGCATCGCCATGTGCCACCGGGCGAAGGCCATCACGGAGAACATGGAGTACATCCAGTTCCACCCCACGTCGCTCTACAATCCGGGCGAACGCCCGTCGTTTCTCATCACGGAGGCGATGCGCGGCTTCGGCGCCATCCTGCGCCTGCAAAACGGCGAGGAGTTCATGGACAAGTACCATCCGATGAAGTCGCTCGCGCCGCGCGACGTGGTGGCGCGTTCGATCTACCGCGAGATGCAGCTGCACGGCCAGGAGTTCGTCTATCTGGACGTGACGCACAAACCCGCCGACGCGATCCGCAGCCACTTCCCCAATATCTACGAGAAGTGTCTTTCGATCGGTATCGACATCACGAAGGACTGGATTCCCGTCACGCCCGCGGCGCACTACTGCTGCGGCGGGGTGAAGGTCTCGACCGACGGCGAGACCTCCATCCGCCGGCTCTATGCGCTGGGCGAAACCTCCTGCACGGGGCTGCACGGCGCCAACCGGCTGGCCTCCAATTCGCTCATCGAGGCGGTGGTCTACGCCGACCAGGCGGCACGCCATGCCGTGGCGCAGCTGGATCGGGTCACGATCCAGGAGGGTATTCCCGACTGGAATTTCGAGGGAACGGCCACGGCCGAGGAGATGCTGCTCGTGATCCAGTCGAAGCGCGAGTTGCAGCAGATCATGTCCAACTACGTGGGCATCATCCGTTCGAATCTCTACCTCAAACGCGCCATGCGCCGTCTGGAAACGCTCTGGCACGAGACGGAGGAGCTCTACGGCAAGACGACGCCCAACCGCGAGTTGTGCGAACTGCGCAACATGATTACGGTCGCCTACCTTATTATCAAGCAGGGGCGCGAGTTGAAGGAGTCGGTCGGCTGCCACTACAATACGGACTATCCGCCCGAGACGGCGGCCGAGTGAAGCGAGCGGCGGATGCCGGCGCGGTTTCCCGCAAAGACGGGAGCCGGAATAGAAACAGTTGACAATGGAATAGCAGGGAGCAGCGGTTCGCCGCTCCCGACCGTAACGATATGACTTTACAGGAAGAGATCACCCGGCGGCGGACGTTCGCCATCATTTCGCACCCCGACGCCGGCAAGACGACCCTTACCGAGAAGCTGCTGCTCTTCGGCGGCGCGATCCACGTGGCGGGCGCCGTCAAGAGCAACAAGATCAAGAAGGGCGCGACGTCCGATTTCATGGAGATCGAACGGCAGCGCGGCATCTCGGTGGCCACCTCCGTCATGGGATTCGAGTATAACGGAGTGAAGATCAATATTCTCGATACGCCCGGCCACGAGGATTTCGCCGAGGACACCTACCGCACGCTGACGGCCGTCGATTCGGTCATCATCGTCATCGACGGCGCCAAGGGCGTCGAGCAGCAGACGCGCCGCCTGATGGAGGTGTGCCGGATGCGCAAGACGCCGGTGATGGTCTTCATCAACAAGCTGGACCGTCCGTGCAAGGATCCCTTCGACCTGCTGGACGAGGTGGAGCGCGAGTTGCGCATCAAAGTACGTCCGCTGGCCTTTCCGATCTCCAACGGCCCGACGTTCAAGGGCGTTTACAACATCTATGCGCACGGTCTGTCGCTCTTCACCTCCGACGAGCGGCAGACGGCTACGGCGTCGACCGTCGAAATCCGCGATCTGGCTGCACCGGAGCTCGACGCGCATGTGGGCGAGCGCTATGCCCGCCAGCTGCGCGAGGATTCGGAACTGATCGAGGGCGTCTACGATCCCTTCGACCGCGACGCCTATCTGGCGGGCGATCTGGCGCCGGTCTTCTTCGGTTCGGCGATCAACAATTTCGGTGTTTCCTTTGCAAAAGGAGAATATCTCCTGTTTAAAGAGGATAAGCAGATAACTGATAATTAAAATATGATCAACTTGCAAGAGCATGCTCTTATATTTATCCTGCAAGTCCTGATAGGGTTCCTGGAAGAAGCTATCTAAACCGAACATTTTTTGCAAGCCTAGAAAGAAAGGAAGAACAACACTATCAACAGCCAAGATTCCTAAATGGTTTGGAACCAACTCGACCGGCTTATTAAAGAAAACTCGGAAAAGATAAAAACTAAAGAAACTTGTAATCAAAGTCCAAAAGACAGGGGCAAAGAAAGCATAAAAATACTTTTCTTCTCGTAGAGCCTGAGGTTTTTCAAGAAAAATAAAGACTAGGAGATAAATTGCATCTGGAATATCAATTTGCCATAGCACCTTGGCTAACCACTTAACGGCAGTTACTACGATTACATAAGGAATATAACGGTAAGTAAAAACATCTAGATAAGCCATTCTAGCTAAAATCACAAGATGTGAAACGACAACAACCAAAGCAATAAGGCCATCAATCGCAAGTTGCATATGCTTTTCCCCTTTCTATTTCCCTTATCCTATTCCCCACAAATAGTATCTTTGATTTATCAATTATCCTGAAAAGAGAGGACCTGTGTAAAATGATGGTCACAACTACGAGATTTACTTTTGGATAGCGATTAAGTATATCTGCAACCTTAGACAGACCAAGTCCTCGGCCTTCTCCTTTACTAGAAACCCCTTCATCAAAAATCCTTGACACAGGAATACGTTCTTCTCTGGTTGTATTGTCAATAACCAAGATAAGATAACCTTGATTTTTAAAGAAAGATATAGTTAAAGTAGGATCTTCAGAATCCACCGCCGACTCAATAGCATTATTTAAGAAGACAGAAGAAATCACAACCAAATCTAAGGCCTCTATCTGAGTTGACGATATAACATCTGGCAACTCCAAGTTAACCTTAATTCCTAAGTTCTCTGCCTCAAGCACTTTAGCAGAAAAGAGACTCTTGAGAGATGTGATTTCTAAGTTGATCAAACGTGATAATTCATAATTTGACAACGTTAAGCTATTACCAGATTTCTCTAAAAGTTCTGCATACTCTTGTTTCAAAGCAGGTAAGTCTCGACGTTGGATACTAACCTCCATTGTTTTAAGCCCTTCGAGATAATCCTTCTTCACCTGAGAAATATCATTATAGAGATTTTCTAAACGGTGGCTATATTCTTCTAAACTTTCCTCGTGTCTAGCCATTTCTTCAGCCAACTGATCCTTCACTCTTCTCTTAGAATAAATATTAAGCTGAGCAAAGAGCAAAATAAAGAGGATGGAGTAGACAACCGTAATACTGCCTGCTAAATAAATAAAGAGGCCTGTGTAAGGAAAGATGTTACTGGCATAGAAAATAATTAAAGATAAAACAATATAAGCCAGAGTAACCCCAACCAATAAGCGTTGCCTAACTTGGTAAGTATGGTTATTTCCCATAACATTGAGAGCACCAAAGTCAATAAAGAACACTTTGACAATCAGATGAAAAATTGGGTAAATCAAGAGATAAGACAAAGCAATGAGTACTGGGGTGTCTTTGACCTGTAAATAATTAATTTGAAAAATCCATGGGAAAAAATAAAGTTGAAGCAGTTTCGAGGTGACTTCAACAAAAACCCACGGCAAAAAGGTGAAAAGAAAAGAATTCTTTTCACTACTTGATATTTTATTTAAGAAAAGATAGCAGAACAAAAGTGCTAAGAGCGACCCTGTAATGCCTCCAACAAATAGAGAGAGCAAGAGACTCCCTGCGATAAACCAGCATTTACTCTTCCAAGTTTTGAGCAAACCTGACATATCGTGACTAACAATTAAAATAGCCAATAGACGTAGAACCGTAAATAAAACGATCATCTCTAGACTCCCCCCCTTCCTTTCAAAAATCAACCTACTTTATTGTAACATAAATATATAATTTAGCGTCACTCCTATTAGAAAAAGCTAAAAATATAAAGCTATTTTTTCCTGATTAAGAACAATCTAACATCAGACGATTCCACATGTCCCCTACTTTTCATAAACATAAAAAAGAGCTTAGAAAAACTAAGCTCTTTAACTGACTCATTACCTCTTTTTATGGGTACATGCCAATGACGTAGTAGAAATACCAACCAAATCTTCTCATAATGCTCACTCCTCCCTAATTTTTATTACCAATCTATTATAAAACTAATTTAAACTTTTGAAAATGATGATATGGTTACGAAATATCATCATTATATTACAAATGTAGGCTTAGCAATTATCATATAATCATTGACATATCGCTTATGTGCATTCGAAACCCCAACGATTGTTGGGGTTGTTTTTATAGTGTTGCAAGAACTTGATCAATATGTTTGATTGATTTTTCACGTCCGAGCAAGAAAATAGTATCTGGCAATTCTGGACCGTGCATTTCTCCTGAAACAGCAATACGGATTGGCATGAAGAGATTTTTCCCTTTGATTCCTGTTTCTTTTTGAACAGCCTTAATTTGTGGGAAAATGTTTTCAACAACAAACTCATCATCAGACATAGCTTCGAGTTTGGCTTTAAAAGCTTTAAGTACTGTTGGTACTGTTTCACCAGCCATAACTTCTTTTTCAGCCTCTGTCAATTCTGGGAAATCTTCAAAGAAGAGATCTGTAAGAGGGACAATTTCTTCTGCTGCTGTCATTTGTGGTTTGTAGAGTTCCACTAATTTTTCAGCTTTATCTGTCAAACGACCAGCTTCTTCCAAGAAAGGTTTGCAAAGAGCAAAGACCTTATCGAAATCTGCATTCTTAATGTAGTCGTTACTCATCCAATCCAATTTCTTCTGATCAAAGGCCGCTGGTGACTTACTTAGACGGTTTTCATCAAAAAGTTTAATGAGTTCTTCACGAGAAAAGATTTCGTCTTCACCGCCAGGATTCCAACCAAGAAGAGCAATGAAATTAAAGACTGCTTCTGGAAGGTAACCTTTTTTACGGTAATCTTCGATAAATTGAAGGGTGTTAGTGTCACGTTTAGACAACTTCTTACCAGTTTCAGAATTGATGATAAGGGTCATGTGTCCAAACTCAGGTGCTTCCCAACCAAGAGCTTCATAAACCATGAGTTGTTTTGGTGTATTGGCAATATGGTCATCTCCACGGATAACGTGTGAAATTTGCATATCGTGGTCATCAACAACTACCGCAAAGTTGTAAGTTGGGTAACCATCTTTCTTCTGGATAACCCAATCACCACCGATATTACCACCTTCAAATTCGATATCTCCCTTAACGATATCATGCCATTTATAAATTCCTGACTCATTAACCGCCAAACGAACTGTAGGTACAATACCTGCCGCTTCACGTTCTGCGATGTAGGCAGCTTTTTCTTCTTCAGTCATGCCAAGTAACTCGTTAATGTAACGAGGAGTTTCACCAGCTGCTTCTTGACGTTCACGCTCTGCAGCTAACTCTTCTTCAGTTACGTATGACTTATAGGCTTTACCTTCTGCCAAAAGTTGATCAATATATTTTTGGTAAAGTGGCAAACGCTCTGATTGACG
>OIWS01002005.1_pt1 | contig 17978 bp, 17 predicted proteins | sample 1587611 | NCBI WGS metagenome assembly OIWS01 (sample SAMEA3888919, study PRJEB22519) | human gut metagenome | biome: human gut; feature: human-associated habitat; material: faeces | place: Denmark | collected 2010 | reverse complement strand
AACCGCTATCTGGAAGCCATCGGCAGCCCGGAGCGCCTTGACCTTCGCTCCTATGTGCGACAGGGGATTGATAAAATCCCCACTGTCCACATGGGGCCAGCGGTCAGCCAGTTGGAGAAAAAAGGCATACAGACCAACATCGGCAACCTGAACCGGGACATCAAAGCCGCCAATTCCCTCATGCAGTCTATCCGGCAGATGGTACGCAGCTTAAAGGGCTGGCTGTCCGGCCTGAAAGAGAAAAAGGCGGCGCTGCTGGAAGCGCTGGAACAGGCAAAGGAGCCGACCATCCCCGAACTGCTTTCCCGGTATCTGGATAAACGGAGCGAGGAACGTACCGGCTGGACTTCCAAGGGGAAGTTAAAAGGAACCGTTGGCGATTTCAACAAGGTTATGGAAGCCCTTGACTTCCTGCGGCAGAAAGAGATTTCCACCGTAGAGAGCCTTGACGCCTATCTGGATGAAGCCAGCGCACAGGCCGTTTCCATCCGTGAGGAAATCAGGCCGATGGAGAAACGTGTGAAAGAGATTGACCGGCTGCTTTTCCATATCGGGAACTTTGAAGCAAACAAGCCGGTTCATGCGAAATATGCCGCTATCCGCTGGAAGAAACCCAAGGAGAAATTTGCCGCCGACCATAAGGAGGAACTGGACGCCTACAACGCTGCCCTGCGGTATTTCAAGGTTCACCTTGATGGGGCGAAGTACAGCACAAAGAAGCTGGCCGGGGAACAGGCACAGCTTTCAGAGAATATCGCTTCCAAGACGGAAGCGCTGACTGCCGTACAGGAGGATGTAAAGATTTTGCGGGATGTGCGCCACTGGCTCAATCAGGTTTTACCATCCGAGCAGTACCGCCAGACCGCAGAGCCGGGAAAGAAACCGTCCATCCAGCAGGCGGTCAAAGGCCGGGAGCAGCGTATCCGGGAGGAACAGGCAGAGAAACACCAGCAGCCCCGCCGCCAGCAAAAACAGGATATGGAACTTTAACCAATCAGGCGCTTGCCATTTTCCCCGTGAGAATGACAGGCGCTTTTTCTATTTTCAGGAGGATTTGCCTATTGAATGTATTTGAAGCCGTGAAACAGTCTGTTACCACCCGGCAGGCTGCCGAGCATTACGGTATCCTGGTAGGGAGAAACGGGATGTGCGTCTGCCCCTTCCATGACGATAAAAACCCCAGCATGAAGGTTGACCGGCGCTTCCATTGCTTCGGCTGTCAGGCAGACGGGGATGTGATTGACTTTGTTTCCCGTCTGGAAAACGTCAGCCCCAGGGAAGCCGCCCTCATGCTGGCGCAGGACTTCTCCATCCCCTATGAGGATAAGGAGCCACCAAGCAGGAGCCGCCCGAAGCGAAATCCCCGGAAGGAAAGCCCGGAACAGCAATTTAAGCGCATGGAGCGATATTGCTTCCGGGTACTGTCCGACTATCACAATCTGCTGCGCCGCTGGAAGCGGGACTATGCCCCCAAGACGCCGGAGGAAGAATGGCACCCGCTTTTCGTGGAAGCCTTGCAGAAACAATCCCATGTGGAATATCTGCTGGATGTGCTGCTGTTCTCCGACATAGGGGAACGGGCTGCCCTGATTACCAGCTACGGAAAGGAAGTGAGGAACCTTGAGCGGAGAATGGCAGACCTTGCCGCCCGAACTGCGGCAGGCCGTGACGGACACCATCGAAGCCGCACCCCCGCCCCGGAGCGTTGAGGAAGTCAAGGCCATGCTGGAGGGCACCGAGAAAGGCGGCGTGCGGAACAGTATCCACAACTGCCTGACCGTGTTCCAGTATGACCCCATTCTTTCCGGGGCGGTTGCAAAAAATCTCCTGACCGAGCGTATTGACCTTCTAAAGCCCATCGGCAGGAAACGCAGAACCGGCAGCAAGGCCATGACCGACACGGACATGAAATATATCCGGCTGTATCTGGAAGATACCTACGGCCTGACAAGCGAGAAAAAGATAGCAGACGCCGCTGATCTGGCCGCAGACGCCAACAGCTACCATCCCATCCGGGACTACCTGAACGGCCTTGTCTGGGACGGGAAAGAGCGTATCCGCTACTGCCTGCGTCACTTTCTGGGAGCCGACACAGACAACTTCACTTACCATTCCCTGCGGCTGTTCCTGCTGGGAGCCATCCACCGGGCTTTCTGCCCCGGCTGTAAGTTTGAGGTCATGCTCTGTCTGGTTGGCGGTCAGGGAGCCGGGAAATCCACCTTCTTCCGGCTGCTGGCCGTAAAAGACGAGTGGTTTTCCGATGATTTGCGGAAGTTGGACGATGATAACGTGTACCGCAAGCTACAAGGCCACTGGATAATTGAAATGTCGGAGATGATTGCCACCGCAAACGCCAAGAGCATAGAGGAAATCAAGTCATTTTTAAGCCGCCAGAAGGAGGTCTATAAAATCCCCTACGAAACCCACCCGGAGGACAGGCTGCGGCAATGCGTGTTCGGCGGGACTTCCAATGCGCTGGACTTCCTGCCCCTTGACCGTTCCGGGAACCGGCGCTTCCTGCCGGTCATGGTCTACCCCGGACAGGCCGAGATACACATTTTGGACGATGAAGCCGCTTCCAGAGCCTATATTGAACAGGTATGGGCGGAAGCCATGACAACCTACAAAAGTGGCGATTTTAAGCTGTCTTTTACGCCCGAAATGATACAGTACCTCAAAGAACACCAGCGGGATTTCATGCCGGAGGACACCAAGGCCGGGATGATACAGGCATACCTTGACCGCTACACTGGCAGCGCCGTATGCTCCAAGCAGCTTTTCAAAGAAGCCCTGAACCACCCCTTTGACGAGCCGAAGCAATGGGAAATCCGGGAGGTCAATGACATCATGAACCACTGTATCACGGGATGGAAGTATTTCTCCAATCCCCGGATATTTGAAGGATACGGCAGGCAGAAGGGCTGGGAACAGGAAGCCCCGGCAACGGGCGCTGACAACGGACGTGAAAAAACGCCGGACGGATTTGTGGAAGTCACGGAGCAGATGGAACTTCCCTTCTGAAATATCCGGGAAAATCACAGCCGGTTGCCGACCCCGTTGCTATCCCGTTGCCGAGCCGGTTGCCGGGAAAAAGCCCGTAACTGCGGGCTTTTCTCCCCTCTGACAACCAAAGCAACAGAAAAATAAAAGAAAAAGTAAATAAACAATAACCCGCCAGACAGAGATTGTTTTCGAGGTTTTTTGAAGCCCGTTGCCGGACTTCGTTGCCGACCCTCTCCTGTCTGGCTTATTTCATTTATGGAGGTAACTGCCTATGGCAAAAAACAAAACTGAAATCCATGTCACAACGGTATTTGACGGCGAACTGGACGCTACGGACGTTTTCGTGAGCCTGATTGCACAGAAATACAGCCAGAGAAATGATAAAGAATATCTTGCGAAAAAGCAAGATTTAGAGTATAATAAAGACAAGGTTCAGCATGACCGTGTTCCGTCTGGATTGTGCGGGTAAACGGTTATGATGAACGGAATGGAATATACAGGCATGGACGCAATACTGGCGGGCAGCTTCCGGGCGGCTATTTATTGCAGGCTTTCCAAGGACGATGACCTTGACGGGGAGAGCGCCAGCATTGCAAACCAGCGGGATATGCTGGAAAACTACTGCGAGAAGCAGGGATGGGAGGTTGTTGCAGTCTATCAGGACGATGGCTACACGGGGCTGAACATGGAGCGCCCCGACCTGAAACGGATGTTGAAAGCCATCGAGCGCAGGCAGGCCAACCTTGTGATAACGAAAGATTTATCGAGGTTAGGCAGGAATTATTTGCAGACCGGCTTCCTGATTGAAGATTTCTTCCCCCGCCACGGCGTGCGCTATATCGCCATGAATGACGGTATCGACACCATGCGGGACAACAACGACATTGCGCCGTTCAAGAACATCCTGAACGAGATGTACAGCAAGGACATTTCCAAGAAGGTACATTCCTCATATCTGCTGAAAGCCCAGCAAGGCCAGTTTACCGGCTGTGTGGCTCCCTTTGGGTATCGGAAAGACCCGGAGGACAAAAACCACCTGCTGGTGGACGAGGAAACCGCCCCCATTGTCCGGCAAATCTTCCTTTGGGCGCTGGAAGGACACGGCCCCAACTTCATCCGGCGCAGGCTGGAAGAACAGAAGGTGCCTTGCCCTACATGGTGGAACCGGGAACGGGGCTTCCGCAATGTCCGCACCAAATGGGAAAAGAAAGACCCGGAAAACGGGCGGTATATGTGGGATTTCTCCGTGATAAAGGACATCCTGATGAATCCCGTTTATACCGGGGCGATCGCTTCCCAAAAGAAGGACTACCGCTTCAAAATCGGCACCATTGGCGAGAAGAAGCCGCAGGACTGGATCGTGGTGGAGCAGCGGCACGAACCGTTGATTGACAGCAAAAGTTTTGCCATCGTGCAGGACAAGCTGAAATCCCGCCAGCGCCCCCGGCAGGACGGGGAAACCAGCCTGTTTGCCGGGCTTATCAAGTGCGGCGAGTGCGGCAAGTCGCTGACCATCCGTACCACCCACGCCAAGCACCCGCAGCAGATTTACGCCTGTAAGACCTATGGGGCGTTTGGCAAGAACCATTGCACCCAGCACCGGGTGGAGTACGACACCCTTTACCACCTTGTCCTGAACAAAATCCGGGAGTGTGCCAGGGCTGCCCTGACCGATGGGGAAGCCATTGCCGGGAAGCTGACCAACACCTGTGAAGCCGAACAGAAAGGCCAGCGGGAAGCGTTGGAGCGTTCCCTGACAAAAGACGAGGAACGGATTGAGGTGCTGGAAAAGATGGTGCTGCGGCTCTATGAGGACATGGTTGCCGGGCGGATCAGCGAAGCCAACTTCAATCTCATGCTGGACAAGACGCAGAAGGAACAGGCCGAGTTGAAAGAACGGGTTGCACAGGGGCGCAAGAAGCTGGCTGATGAAATGCGGCTGGCAATGGACGCCAAACAATGGGTGGACGCCATTCAGGAATATGCCGACATCACGGAGTTGGACACAGCCACCTTAAACCGCCTGATTAAAGAAATCGTTGTCCATGAACACATCGACAGCGATAAGACACGACACATTTCTATCGAAATTCACTTCAATCTCAAACCCATCCCGGAGGTGGAACAGGTCAAGGGCTGACCTGTTCCCGCTGGGGCGGTTCTAAAACAATTCCATATATTTTTTGACACGCCGCCGCCCGCCATCGAGCAAGGTTTTACTCCTAATTAGGGATAAAACAGCTGATGGCCGGTGGCGGGGTGGCTTTGATTGGCATTACCCTCGTGCCGCTGCTGTCCGGGCTGTTCGGCTAATCAGGCAGCTCGTTTGCTTCCCATAAATCCACGGAGGGTGCCGCTTTCTGGCGGCATCCTCCCGAAAGGAGGGCAACCCTATGGATTTCTTATGGGATAAGATCACGGAATGGCTGAAAGAAATGCTCATCGGCGGTATCGTGAGCAATCTGTCCGGGATGTTCGATGCAACCAATCAAAAGGTTGCCGAGATCTCCGGTCAGGTGGGCTTATCGCCGCAGGCATGGAACGGCAGCATTTTCAGCATGATACAAAACCTGTCGGAAACCGTGATCGTCCCCATCGCAGGCGCAATTCTCGCCTTTGTGATGACGCTGGAACTGATCCAGCTCATTACCGACAAAAATAACCTCAACGACATGGACACATGGATATTCTTCAAGTGGGCGTTCAAGTCCGCTGCCGCTGTCCTGATCGTAACAAACACATGGGCGATTGTAATGGGCGTGTTCGATGCCGCCCAAAGCGTCGTTGCCAGCGCCTCCGGGCTGATTATCGGCGACACCAGCATCAACATTTCAAGCGTCATGGTGGGCATTGAGGATCGGCTGATGGAAATGGAGCTGGGGCCGCTGTTCGGCCTGTGGTTCCAATCGCTGTTCGTGGGCATTACCATGTGGGCGCTGACCATCTGCATTTTCATTATCACATTCGGAAGAATGATTGAAATATATCTCGTCACCTCTGTTGCCCCCATTCCGATGGCGACCATGATGGGCAAGGAATGGGGCGGCATGGGACAGAACTACATCCGTTCTCTGCTGGCGCTGGGCTTCCAAGCGTTTTTGATTATCGTCTGCGTTGCCATCTACGCCGTTCTGGTGCAGAACATCGCGCTTGTGGATGACATCATCTACGCCATCTGGACTTGCATGGGCTACACGGTGCTGCTGTGCTTCTGCCTGTTCAAAACGAGCAGCCTTGCCAAGTCCGTGTTCAATGCACATTAACGGGGGTGATACCATGCTGACACTCACGCCCGTCGCGCTTGCAACAGCGAACGCATTTGTCAATGCGCATCACCGGCACCATAAGGCAACTGCTGGGCATAAGTTTTCCATCGGCTGTGCCAAGGATGGAGAGCTTGTCGGTGTTGCAATCGTAGGCCGTCCTGTGAGCCGGTATCTGGATGATGGCTGGACATTGGAGGTCAATCGCCTTTGCACCACCGGTGAGAAGAACGCTTGCAGCATCCTTTATGCCGCATCCGCGCGGGCGGCAAAGGCAATGGGATACCGCAAGATCATCACCTATACGCTGGATAGCGAGAGCGGCAGCAGTCTCCGCGCCGCTGGTTGGAACTGCGCAGGCTTGGCAGGCGGCAAATGCTGGACAGGCAGCCGTAAGCCCGCCTCCGCTTTGTACCCGGCGCAGATGAAACTTCGATATGAAAAGCTCTTATAAAGGGGGATTTCTATGGCCTATGTCAACGTCCCAAAGGACTTAACCAAAGTAAAAACCAAGGTGCTGTTCAACCTCACGAAACGACAGCTCATTTGCTTCGGAAGCGGCGCGCTCATCGGCGTACCGCTTTTCTTCTTGCTCAAGGGCAGCATCGGCACCAGCCCCGCCGCAATGGTGATGATGGTGGTGATGATCCCGGCCATGCTGTTCGCCATGTATGAAAAGAATGGTCAGCCGCTGGAGGTCGTCATCCGCAACATCTACCGCGTGTGCTTCCAGAGGCCAAAGCAGCGCCCGTATAAGACCAACAATTTTTATGCCGTTCTGGAGCGGCAAAACCAGTTAGACCGGGAGGTGTATCAAATTGTCCGAAAAGAAAAAGCTGACCCGCGCCGAACGAAAACAGATCGAAGCCGCCATCGCAAGAGCGAACCGAACGGATAAGAAAGAAAAATCGGCGCAGGACAGCATCCCGTATCAGCGTATGTGGCCGGACGGCATCTGCCGTGTGACCGACACGCGCTACACCAAAACGATCCAGTATCAGGACATCAACTACCAGCTCTCGCAGAATGAGGACAAGACCGCCATCTTTGAGGCGTGGTGCGATTTCCTGAACTACTTTGACAGCTCCGTGCAATTCCAGCTTTCCTTTGTGAACCTCTCGGCTTCGCAGGAAACCTTTGCACGGAGCATTTCCATTCCGCCCTGCGGGGACGAGTTTGACGGCATCCGCGCCGAGTACGCCGGTATGCTGCAAAATCAGCTTGCCCGCGGCAACAACGGCCTCATTAAGACCAAGTATCTCACGTTCGGCATTGAAGCCGACAATCTCCGCGCCGCCAAGCCCCGTTTGGAGCGCATTGAAACCGATCTTCTGAACAACTTCAAGCGGCTGGGCGTTGTGGCTGCGCCGCTGAACGGCTTTGAGCGCCTGCACGTCATGCACGACATTCTGCGGATGGACGAGCAGGAGCCGTTCCGCTTTTCGTGGGACTGGCTGGCTCCATCCGGGCTGTCCACCAAGGACTTTATCGCGCCCAGCTCCTTTGAGTTCAAGACCGGCAGGATGTTCCGCATGGGCAAAAAGCTGGGTGCGATCAGCTTCGTGCAGATTCTGGCACCGGAGCTGAATGACCGGATGCTGGCGGACTTTCTGGATATGGAAAGCAGCGTCCTCGTCAATCTCCATGTGCAGTCTGTGGATCAGGTCAACGCCATCAAGACCGTCAAGCGCAAGATCACCGATCTGGACAAATCCAAAATTGAGGAACAGAAAAAAGCTGTCCGCGCCGGGTACGATATGGACATTATCCCGTCCGACCTCGCCACCTACGGCGCGGAGGCCAAAAAGCTGTTGCAGGATTTGCAGTCCCGCAATGAGCGAATGTTCCTGCTGACCTTCCTCATTCTCAACACGGCGGACACACCCCGGCAGCTCGACAACAACATCTTCCAGACCTCCAGCATCGCGCAGAAATATAACTGCGCACTGACCCGGCTGGACTTTCAGCAGGAGGAAGGACTGATGAGCAGTCTCCCGCTGGGGCTGAATCAGATCGAGATTCAGCGGGGCTTGACCACCTCCAGCGTGGCGATTTTTGTGCCTTTCACCACGCAGGAGCTGTTCCAGAACGGTTCGGAGGCGCTGTACTACGGCATCAACGCCCTTTCCAACAACCTCATCATGGTAGACCGGAAGCTGCTGAAAAATCCCAACGGTCTGATTTTAGGCACTCCCGGCAGCGGCAAGTCGTTTTCGGCAAAACGTGAGATCACCAATGCGTTTCTCATCTGCCCCAAGGATGACATCATCATCTGTGACCCGGAGGGCGAATATACACCGCTGGTGGAGCGTCTGCACGGTCAGGTCATTAAGCTGTCGCCCACCGGCAAGGGCTACGACGGTTCGCCCTGCTATATCAATCCGATGGACTTGAATCTGGATTACAGCGACGATGATAACCCGCTGAGCCTGAAATCCGACTTCATTCTGTCGCTGTGCGAGTTGATCGTCGGCGGCAAGGATGGGCTTGCCCCTGTGGAAAAGACCATCATCGACCGCTGCGTGCGCATCGTCTACCGGGACTACCTCAATGACCCGAAACCGGAGAATATGCCGCTGCTGGAGGACTTGTATAACGCCCTCCGTGCGCAGGATGAAAAGGAAGCGCAGTACATCGCCACTGCTTTGGAAATCTACGTCACCGGCTCTCTGAATGTGTTCAACCATCACACGAACGTGGATGTGAATAGCCGCATCGTCTGCTACGACATCAAGGAGCTGGGCAAGCAGCTCAAGAAAATCGGGATGTTGGTGGTGCAGGATCAGGTCTGGAACCGTGTGACCATCAACCGCGCCGCCCATAAAACGACCCGCTACTATCTTGACGAGTTCCATCTTCTCTTGAAGGAGGAACAGACGGCTTCGTACAGTGTCGAAATCTGGAAACGCTATCGCAAATGGGGCGGCATCCCCACCGGGATCACGCAAAATGTCAAAGACCTGTTATCCAGCCGCGAGGTTGAGAACATTTTTGAGAACAGCGATTTCATCTATATGCTCAATCAGGCCGCTGGCGACCGGCAGATTCTCGCAAAGCAGCTCAACATTTCGCCGCATCAGCTTTCTTATGTGACCCACTCCGGCGAGGGCGAGGGGCTGCTGTTCTACGGCAACACGATCCTGCCCTTCATTGACCACTTCCCGAAGGACACCGAGCTGTACCGCGTCATGACCACCAAACCGCAAGAGGTGGCGTCGGCATGAAAAGAGAACCGCGTTTGCAGTTTTCCGACGCCGATCTTGCCGAGCCGAAGCTGGAAAAGCCCATCAAGCGGGTGAAAAAAGCGGAGGCCAAGGCGGATAAGGCGCAGGCGAAAATCCCCAAGAAAACCGTGGTCAAAAAGGAACGCGGCTTTGATCCTGCCACCGGCAAGGTCAAAACGCAGCTCCGTTTTGAGGAAGTGGATAAGAAAAAGCCGCCCTCAAAGCTGACCCATGCCGTGCAGGATGCCCCCGCCAACCTCATTCTCTCTCAGGTTCACCGGGAGGTGCGGCAGAGCGAGGATGACAATGTAGGCGTAGAGGCCGCGCACAAGGCAGAGCAAGCCGTGGAGAGCGGCGGGCGGCTGGTGCAGTCTGCCCACCGCGCCCATCAGCTCAAGCCTTATCGTGCTGCCATCCGTGCAGAGAAAAAGCTGGAACGAGCCAATCTTGACGCGCTCCAGAAGAAAGCAGAGATCGACAGCCCCACCAGCAATCCCGTTTCCAAATGGCAGCAGAAGCAGGCAATTAAGAAGCAGTATGCCGCTGCCAAGCACAATCAGGCGGCGCAGACTACGGCAAAGGCGGCAGAGAATACCGCCAAGGCCGCGAAAAAAGCCGCTGAAAAGGCTGAGAAAGCGGGCAAATATGTGTGGGAACACCGGCGCGGCTTTGCCATTGCCGCCGCAATTCTGCTGATGCTGGCATTTCTGCTCAACGGCCTGTCCTCCTGCTCGGTGATAATGGATGGCGTCGGCTCCGGGATCGCGGCCAGTACCTATCCGTCGCAGGACGCCGATATGCTGGGCGCGGAAGCGCAGTATTGCGCGATGGAAGCAGAGCTTCAGCGCTACCTCGACACCTACGAAAGCACCCATGACTACGATGAGTACCACTTTGATCTGGACACCATCGAGCATGACCCCTATGTACTCATTTCCATGATTACGGCGCTGCATCAAGGGGAATGGACGCTGGATGAGGTGCAGGGTACGCTCCAGATGCTCTTTGACCGCCAGTACATTTTGACCGAGGATGTGGTGGTGGAAACCCGCTACCGCACAGAAACCGACACATGGACGGACGCGGACGGCAACACCCATACGGACACCTATCAGGTGCCGTATGACTACTACATCTGCACGGTCACGCTGGAAAACTTCAATCTCTCCCATGTTCCCGTTTACATTATGAGCGAAGAACAGCTCGGAATGTACGCCACCTATATGGCCACCCTCGGCAACCGTCCCGACCTGTTCCCCGGTTCAGGCTACATCGGCAAGTATGTGGAGGGCAGCTATACCGACTACGACATTCCCCCGGAGGCGCTGGACGATGAGGTATTCGCCGCCATCATCAAAGAAGCGGAAAAATATCTCGGCTACCCCTACGTTTGGGGCGGCAGCAGTCCCTCTACCTCATTTGACTGTTCGGGCTTCGTCAGTTGGGTCATCAATCATTCCGGTTGGGATGTGGGCAGACTGGGCGCGCAGGGACTTTGCAATATCTGTACGCCTGTATCCTCTGCTAACGTCAAGCCGGGCGATCTGGTGTTTTTCACCGGAACGTATGATACCCCCGGTGTCAGCCATGTGGGTATCTACGTCGGCAACAATATGATGATCCACTGCGGAGATCCGATCTCTTATGCAAACTTAAATTCAAGCTATTGGCAGTCCCATTTCTACCGCTATGGGCGCTTGCCGTAAAGGAGAGTGAACGATATGAACCCGAAAATTATGAAGCTCCGTGGAGAGCTGGAGAAGAACAAAGGCAAAATCTCTGATCTGCAAGGCCGCAACCGCGAGCTGGAAAAGCAGATTCGTGAGCTGGAGGACACCGACATCATCGGCATGGTGCGTGAGAACGGCATGACGATGGAGCAGTTTGCCGAGCTGTTCCGCCGTATGCAGGCCGCGCCTGCACCGGCCACTTCGGAAAAGGAGGCGTTGAACCATGACTAAGAAAGTACCGCGCATTTTTATCAGCCTGCTGCTGATGCTCCTGTGTATCGGGATTTTCCCCGTTTCCGCTTTTGCCAGCGGCGGCGACTATCCCGATGATACGCTGCCTGCCACCGAAAGCAGCGCCGCAGACGCACAGGAAACAAAACAGATCGGCACGGTCACGACCAACGGCGGCAACTTGAATGTCCGCACCGGCGCGGGACTGGACAACACCGCGTTTACGCAGCTCCCCAACGGCACGGTGGTCGATGTGATTGGCAGGGACGGCGATTGGGTAAAAATCCTGCTGCCCGCCCGTGTGGGCTATGTGTACGGCGGCTATCTGACCGTTACCGACGCCGCCGACAGCACCGTGAGCATCGGCAGCATGACGGGCGGCAGCGACGCGCTGACACCGGACGGCAATCTGACGCTGATCGACGATATTGGCACCAGCACCAAGGCAGGAAAACAGTTCATTACGCTGGAAAGCAAGAACGGCAATACATTTTACCTGATTATTGACCGTGACGATGAGGGCGAAGAAACCGTCCACTTCTTGAATCAGGTGGATGAGGCCGACCTGATGGCGCTGACCGGCGAGGAAGAAACGCCCGCCACTTGCTCCTGCACCACAAAATGCGTGGCCGGTACGGTCAATACATCCTGCCCCGTCTGCGCGGTCAACATGACCGAGTGCGTGGGCAAGGAGGCAAAGCCCGAAGTCCCCACCGAGCCGACAGAATCCGCCGCCGAGGAACCGGAGAAAAAGAGCGGCGTGGGCGGCATCCTTGTCGTTCTGCTGATCGTCGCGCTGGGCGGCGGTGCAGCGTTCTACATTTTCAAGCAGAAAAAGGCCAAGCCGCAGACCAAAGGCAGCGCCGATCTGGACGATTATGACTACGGCGAGGACGAATATGAGTTTGAGCCGTATGAGGACGAACCGGAACAGGATACTACGGAGGATACAGACGCATGAGATATTTCACCAACAATCCGCTGGAACGACTGATGATGCAGAAGCCGAAAGCAGCGCGGGAGGACAGCCCTCCCGCCGCTGCCAAGGAACACTTCTGCTATGGCTGTAAGCGCTTCGGGCAGAGCTGCGTTCGTCCCTGTTACCGTGACGTAAAGAGAATGGAGGCTGCACCATGCGCCTTGTGATTGCCGAAAAGCCATCCGTGGCGCAGAGCATCGCCGCCGTGCTGGGTGCTAAATCACGGCATGACGGGTATCTGGAGGGCAGCGGGTACATCGTGTCGTGGTGTTTCGGGCATCTGGCAGAGCTGGCCGACGCCGCCGTTTACAATGCCGATGATGCCAAATGGACGCTGGCGGCGCTGCCCATCATTCCTATCTCGTTCCGCTTCATCGTCCGCTCTGAAAAGCAGAAGCAGTTTGACATTCTGCGGGAGCTGATGCGCCGGGAGGATGTGGCAGAGGTGGTCAACGCCTGCGACGCTGGGCGCGAGGGTGAGCTGATCTTCCGCACGGTTTACTGCCTTGCGGGATGCTCCAAGCCGATTCTGCGGCTTTGGATTTCCTCCATGGAGGATGATGCCATCCGCAGCGGCTTCCAGCAGCTTAAATCCGGGCGTGACTATGACGGCCTGCATCAATCCGCCCTCTGCCGCGCCAAGGCTGATTGGCTGGTTGGTATCAACGCCACGCGGTATTTCTCCCTGACGTATGGCCGCACATTGAACATTGGGCGCGTCATGTCGCCCACGCTGGCGCTGTTGGTACAGCGTGAGGCGGAGATCTCCGCATTTGCGGCAGAACCGTTCTACACCGTTCAGCTCGATTGCGGCTTTCCCGCCACGACAGACCGAATGAAGGACAGGAAGGACGCCGACGCCATCGCCAACGCCTGCAAGGGCAAGGCAGTAACCGTCAAAAGCGTGGAGCGCAAGGAAAAGTCTGAGAAAGCGCCCGCGCTCTACGATTTGACCTCCCTCCAGCGCGACGCCAACCGCATTCTCGGCTACACCTCTCAGCAGACCCTCGACTATCTCCAAGCGCTCTATGAAAAGAAGCTCTGTACCTACCCGCGCACCGACAGCCGCTATCTGACTGACGATATGGAGGGCAGCGTCCCCGGTCTTGTCTCCGCCGCTGCCGCTGTCTGCGGCATGGAGAAGCCGCCGACCATCTGCGCCAAGCAGGTATGCAGCAGTAAAAAAGTCACCGATCACCACGCCATTGTTCCCACCATCAGCGCGGAAAAGGTAGATATGGCCTCTCTGCCGCTGGGCGAACGCGAGGTGCTGAAGCTGGCGGCAAGGGGCTTGCTTCGTGCGGTGGATGAACCACATCGCTACGCAGAAACGGTCATTACGGTGGACTGTGCCGGTCAGAGCTTCACCGCCAAGGGCAAAACCGTCCTTGCTCCCGGCTGGAAGCGCTATGAGCAGGAGCAGGCAGAGGCAGCGCCCGCGCTGCCGGTGGTAACGGAGAATCAGACGCTTTCCGTATCTGCCGCATCGGTCAAGACCGGAAAAACCACGCCGCCCAAGCATTTCACCGAGGATACGCTGCTGGCTGCGATGGAGAACGCGGGCAAGGAGGATATGCCAGATGATGCCGAGCGCAAGGGCATCGGAACCCCGGCGACCCGCTCCGGTATCATTGAAAAGCTGGTGTCCTCCGGTTTTGTGGAGCGCAGGAAGTCCAAAAAGATCACAAATCTGCTGCCCACCTCCACCGGCACGGCGCTTATCACCGTTCTGCCTGAACAGCTCCAGTCTCCGCAGCTCACCGCTGAATGGGAGCACCGCCTGAAAGAGATCGAGCGCGGCGAAATCGCCTCGGCCAGTTTTATGGACGGGATCGCCGCCATGCTACATGAGCTGGTGCAGACCTACAAGCCCATCCCCGGTGCGGAAGTCCTGTTCCCCTCCGGGCGCGAGGTAGTCGGCAGGTGTCCCCGCTGCGGGGCCGAGGTAACGGAATCACCGAAAGGCTTTTTCTGCGAGAACCGTGCCTGTTCCTTTGTTCTCTGGAAAAACAGCCGCTTTTTCACCGCCAAGAAAAAGGTGCTGACAAAATCCCTTGCCGCTGCGCTTTTGAAAAATGGCCGCGCCCCGCTGAAAGGCTGCTACTCGGAAAAAACCGGGAAAACCTATGATGCCGTCGTTCTTCTGGAGGATGATGGGCAACGCGCGGGCTATAAGATGGTGTTCGACAATGGCTGATGCGCCGCGTATGGATCACAAGCAGCTCCGCCGCGCCAAGAAGCTCATTCGGAAGCTCTGCTGCAATTACGATCACGGCAACTGCCTCGCGCTGGATGATGGAGAGCCTTGCGTCTGCGTACAGGGTATTTCCTACTCGCTGCTGTGCAACTGGTTCCGAAACGCGGTGCTTCCCGCCGACCATGAGCTGCTGGCCGACGTGATGCGGGAAAGGCCGGGAAAGCGCTGCGCCGTCTGCGGTAAGCCGGTCTATTCTTCCTCCAATCGCGCCAAATATTGCCCCGCCTGCGCCAAGCAGGAGCGCCGAAAGCAGGACGCCAAACGGAAGCGTGAACAATACTGGAACCTCCGCAGATAGAGGGCGTAAAAGCCCCGTGCCGCAAGGCTTTTTTCATGCGGAATCACAAGGGGCTACGTCATTCTATCCGCAAGCTCAAAAACAACGTCTATCTGCGGAGAATCGCCCCTGTGCAGGATGTGTTTTCTTCTGCGCAGGGGCGCTATTTTTTCTGAAAGGAGATCATCATGGCTGAAAAACAAACCAGCAAAGACCGGATGCGGGAGATCGTTGACAGCATCGAAAACGGCATCAAGGAGCTGTTCGAGAGCGATAAGTACCGGAAGTACCTTGCCACCATGAGCCGCTTTCACCGCTACTCGGTCAACAACACCATGCTCATCTATATGCAGCGCCCCGACGCCACCCATGTGGCGGGCTTCAACAAGTGGCGCGATCAGTTCGGCAGGAACGTCCTGAAAGGCGAAAAAGGTATCCGCATCATCGCTCCTACTCCCTATAAGAAAAAGGTCGAGGAAATCAAGACCGACCCGGAAACCAATGCGCCGGTGCTGGATGCGGATGGCAAGGCCATCATTGAGGAAAAGGAAATCCGAATCCCTATGTTCAAGGTGGTATCCGTCTTTGATGTGTCACAGACTGCGGGAAAGCCCTTGCCCCAGCTTGCCGCTGATCTGAGCGGCAATGTGCAGCAGTATGAGGTTTTCATGGAGGCGCTGCGCCGCGCTTCTCCCGTTCCGATAGAGATAAAGCCCGTTGCGCATGACACAGATGGCTTTTTCAGCATTAAGGCGCAGAGCATCACCATCCGCGCCGGTATGAGTGAGGTGCAGACGGTATGCGCCGCCGTCCATGAGATTGCTCACGCCAAGCTCCACGACTATGAACACATGACAGAGCTTGCGGACGATGGTGAGACGATCCTTGTCCCCGGAGAAAAGAGTCGCAACACCGAGGAGGTCGAGGCCGAAAGCATCTCCTATGCGGTCTGCCAGTATTACGGCATTGAAACGGGAGAAAACAGCTTCGGCTATATCGCCACATGGTCAAAGGGCAAGGAGCTGAAAGAGCTTCGCGCCAGTCTGGAAACCATCAACAAGACGGCTTCCGAGCTGATTACGGACATTGACCGGCATTTTGCGGAGATTTGCAGGGAGCGCGGCATTTCTGTGGAGAAATCCGAGCAAGCGGAAAGCCAATTAAAAGAGAACAGCAATATGTCTGCGGCTGACTTGGCAAAAAGCATTTCAGAGCTGTATCTCGATGCGAATGGCCTTGCCTTTCTCAGCGAATTTGCAAGTCAGGAAGATTGCCTCCAGCATTTCTACGAAGATCTGTTGACAGGAGCAGATGAGATAAAAGGCTTCCTGTCCGAAACACTTGAGCAGAGCGATGAATACGCGCACAGAGCGAATGAGCTGCTGTTGGAAGTTGAGGCATTTCAGAAAAGTCACACTTCCTTAAAGGAACTCGACGCTAATGAGCGTTGGTATGCGGTTGATGGTGGGAGCAAGCATCTTCGCATAACAGAAGATGGTGCAAAATATGCCTATGAACTTTACGACAAGGACACTCTACACCTTCTGGAAAGCGGAACAGTACATGACGATGATGTAAACTTTCTTTTGGCGGCTGCGATTCGTATCTGCGAAACACATGGCTATGATAAGACCGTGCCGTTTGAAGTTTTGTCAAACAAGTTTGCAGGGATTTTGTACTCACTCGAATTGTCATCGGACGACAATCAGGTTGTTCACGAGGAGGCCGGTTCTCGTGCCGCAGGCACACTTCCAACTTCGCCAGAGCTGGAACAGGCCACCCCGATGCCCGACCCCACGCTGACGGTGGACGATATGCGCAGCTATGGGTATCTGGACGGCGATATGCTCCCGCTTTCCAAAGACCGGGCGCTGGAGCTGCTGGAGCATGACATCACGGTTTATATGCTCCATCCCGACAACGCCGAGGAAATGGTTTTTGAGGCCGAGGACATCATCAAGCATGACGGAATGTTCGGGATCACACAACCGGATTGGGATGCGGTCAAAGGCCATATCCCGCCCCGTGATGTGGAACAGCGCTTTTTGAACAGCCCCACCGATTCTATGGCGATCTATCAACTGCGCCGGGACGCGCCGGTCGAGCTGCGTTTTGCCAGCCTCGGCAGTCTGGCCGCACCGCCTGACCCGGCCAACTATGAAGCCATTTATACCCGTGAGGTGTACCCGGACGATGATACCGGCAGAATCCTTGAAAACTTCTACTACATTTTCAACGACGAGCGCCCCGGCGATTTTGTGGGACACAGCCTCTCCGTCAGCGACATCGTTGCGCTGAAACAGGACGGCAAGGTATCCTATCACTACTGTGACAGCATGGGATTTCAGGAGCTGCCCGCTTTTCAGAAGCCGGAGAATTACCTGAAAGCCGCCGAAATGTCGATGGAGGACGATTACGGCATGATCGACGGCATTATCAATAACGGCTCCAAACAGCCCACCGTTGCCAATCTTGAGGCACAGGTCAAGGCCGGTATGTCCATCTCCCTGATGGATTTGGCGGCGGCTGCCCACCGGGAACGGGATGCCGGTGAACGCAAGCCCTCCGTGCTGGAGCAGCTCAAAAGCCAACCGGCCCAAGAACGTCCACACAAAACAGCGCCCAAAAAGAGCGCGGAAAAGGAGCTTTGATATGAACATCACCTTTGAAGAACGCCAGCTTATGAGCCTCTACAACACCGGCACCCGCACGGGCTTGATCGCGGCGCTGGAGGAAATGCGCGGCTACCTCGCTGCGGATGAAACGGAGCTGCGGGAGCTGACGGACAGCGCCATCGCAAAGCTGCGCAGGATGAGCGACGCGGAATATGACGCGCTCGACCTGTTCCCCGATTTTGAAAAGGAGGATATGGATGCCGAGTAAAGTACAGCTCTATGCGCAGATGGCAGACCGCACGGCGGAGCAGATCACGGGAAGCTACCAGAAGTGGACGGCATTTCTGACCACCGCCGCAAGGCTGTATAAGTACCCCTACAACGAGCAGCTCATGATCT